>Ga0181606_10001189_pt1 | contig 22723 bp, 23 predicted proteins | sample 041ome_10_FD_132994 | JGI IMG/M metagenome (GOLD analysis project Ga0181606, IMG submission 132994) | Coastal salt marsh microbial communities from the Groves Creek Marsh, Skidaway Island, Georgia - 041412US metaG (megahit assembly) | ecosystem: Environmental > Aquatic > Marine > Intertidal... | reverse complement strand
GAGCCGGCCAAGCTCGCCGAGGTGCTGAAGCTCTGACGGATCCCGCGCGGTTCTGATCGACCCGCGGGTCGGTTTTCATCAACGTCAGGCCATGTCCGAACCGGACGGAAATCGCCCCGATCCGTTCGAGGCCGCCTACGGCGCGGCCAACGCCCTGCTCTATCGCGAACCACCGCAGGCGGCCCGGGCCTTCAGGTACTTGCTGGCACGGTCGGAAGCCCGGGAACCGCAGCGCCGGGCCCGCGTGCTGGACCGCCTCTGCATCGCGCATCGCATCCTCGGCCACTATGATCAGGCCCTGCGGGAAGGCCGCGAGGCGTTGAGCCTGTTTGAATCCATCGGCGACGACCGCGGGCTGAGCGGGGCATTCATCTCGCTTGGCAACATCTGCTGGTCGCGCGGCGACCTGCCGGAAGCGCTGTCCTACTACGAGTCCGCCCTGGAACTGCGCGAACGCCACGGCGACCGCCGCGGCATGGCCGGCGCGCTGGGCAGCGTGGCCAACATTCTCAGTGAATTGGGCGAGCTGACGGAGGCGAAGGCGCACTATCAGCGGGCGCTGGCCCTCAGTCTCGAACTGGGCGACACCCGAGCCTGCGCCCGCACCTACAACAACCTGGCCGAGTGCCACCTCCTGCTGGACGATCTCCCGGCCGCCGAGAAACAGGCCAAGATCGCCCTGCGGCTCGTGCGCCAGCTCGATGACCGTGCCGATGAATCGAACGTGCTAATCAACCTCGGACGGATTCAAACCCGGCTGCGCGACTGGTCGGCGGCATTGGACACCCTGGACGAAGCCTCCGCGCTGGCGACCATCGCCGGGGACCGGCGTTCGGAGGCCGAGGCGCTCATGATCCGGGCCCAGCTGACCGAGGATCGCGGTCGCGAAGACCCGTCGCGGCGGCCCCAGGCGGCGCTGTATCGACGCGAGGCGCTGGCCTTGGCGGAGGAAATCGGCGCCCGGGCCCTTTGTCTGGAGCTGCATCGCGACTGCGCGGTGGCGGCCGACCGCGGCGGCGACAAGGAAACCGCCGCCTGGCACTGGGCGGCCGCCCAGAAGATCCGCGATGCCGGTCCGCCGGTATCCTATTGAGGCCGGTTGATTACAAACGAGACCAGCCTCCCGGTTGCAACCGAGGGCCGGGAACGTAAGCTCGAACCATGGAGCTGCGAGCCATCATGGATGAGCTGGCCAACGATGCCGACGAGTATTTCGGCGACTGCTCCACCCCGCGGGCATGTCGCGAGGCAGTGGCTGAACTCTTGGCCAATCGTCACCCCGGACTATCCGAGAAAGACCGAACCCAAGTCATCGCCGGCGTGCTGGAAATTCTAGCAGAGGAGGACTTTTTCAGTGGCGGCGCCGGGAGTGGAGTTTGGACGGAACCTGACGCGGAAGTTGACGACGCCTGAAGCAGGCCAACCGTAGCCGGTGGCATGATCGACTTCAGCGCGCCCGACCTCACCCAGCATCCCCCCCGCAGCCCCCGCGTGCGCCTCGGTGGATTTGTCCACCTGCCGCGGTTGGTCGACAAGGCGCGGGCTTTCGCCGCCGGTAAGCAGGGTGGCTACATTTACCCCTGCCCGATGGATGAGCGTCTCTTCGCCTTCACCGGCATCAGCAGGGAGGCTTTTCTGGAGGCGGTAAAGTCCGGCAAGTCCGACACCGAGATGCTCGCTTGGATCAACGACACCATGCAGCCCAAGCGCACGCCGCCGGAAATCCTGGCCTGGTCGGCCTGGCTGGAAGGCATGGCCCCCGGCGATCCCCGGCGCCATGCGACCTTCGCACAGGAAATCGAGCGGATGGCTCCCGGTCGCGCCGATATCGTCACGACCTTCGACCGGCTCGAGCTGGACGACTACACGTCGTTCGGCGGCCAGGGTTGAATCATGTCCGACCTGCCGCAACTCACCGCCCTGCTGGCCTTTGACCGGAACAACCGGCTCGCCGTGCGCCAGCTCGGCTCCAAGGCCGGCGTGGCCTTCTCCGGCAGCGACGCGGCCATGGCCACGCAGCGTCTCGAAGGCGCCTTTGCCCGCCACACCCCGCCGCGTCCCCTGGGCCGCGTCGAAGTGGCGGGCCGGGCCTACGAAATCCTCGGCACCCAGGTGGCCGATGTCCCCATGGACGCGGAAATCACCTTCCGCTCCCTCGACGAACTCACGGCCACTCCCGACGCCACCGCCCCGTCACTGGCGGGCATCTGTCAGGCACTGGAGCCCACGCTGGTACGCATCCCCTACCTCCATCTCGGGGAAAACGATTTCATCTACAAGTTTCGTCCGGAAAAGGAGCGCAACCCAGCGATCTACGCCAATGACGAGGTTTCCAGCGGTCTCTACCAGTCCAAGCTCTGCGCGGCGATCAAGGCGCTGGCCCGTCAGCACGAACGCTCGGCCACCGCACCCGTCTCGCTGAATTTCGGCGCGGTCGAATACGTCATCCCCAGCCACTTCGGCTTCTGCCTCGGGGTGAAGAACGCCATCGAACGCGCCTACGAGACCCTGGCCTCCAACCCGGACCGGCGGGTGTTCATGTTGTCGGAACTGATCCACAACCCGTTCGTGAATGAGGATCTTTGCCGCCGCGGCCTGCGCTATTTGCAGTCGGACAAGAGCGTGCCCTACACCACCGCCGGTGAACCCGCCACCGGGGCGAACGGCGAGGTGCTGATGTTGGACACGCTCACGCCGGAAGACATCGTGATCATTCCGGCCTTCGGCGCGACCGATGAGGACAAGGTTCGGCTCGTGCGCAAGGGCATCGCCGTCTACCCGCACGACGCGACCTGCATGCTGGTGGAGAAAGTCTGGAAGGCGGCCCGCAGCTACGGCCAGGAAGGCTACACCGTGATCATCCACGGCAAGGTCGAGCACGAGGAAACCAAGGCCACCTTCTCCAACACCCGCCGCTACGCGCCCGCGGTGATCGTGCGCAATCTCGCCGAGGTCCGCGCTCTGGGCGAAATCATCGCCAGCGACGACCCCGATCGCGCCGCCCGCTTTGCCGCGCAATTCGCCGGCAAGCATACCCCCGGCTTCGATGTCGATCGTGACCTGGAGCGGGTCGCGGTGGTCAATCAGACGACGCTGCTGATGAACGAGACCCTCGCCATCATCGAGCACCTCCGCGAAGTCTTTGTCGCCCGCCATGGCCCCCGCGGGGCCGACCGTGTGGGCGGCGGGGGGCGCCGTGACACCCTTTGCTACGCCACGCAGGTCAATCAGGATGCGCTCGGCCGCGCGCTGGAGTCCGACCTCGCCGCCGCCTTTGTCATCGGGGGCAAGAATTCGTCCAACACCTATCAACTGTTCCGGCTCTGCGCCGAGAAGCTCGGCGAGCGGGCGCACTTCATCCAAAGCGAAGCCAACATCCTCTCGCCCACCACCGTCGCGCACTACGTGTTTCCGGGCCACGGCGCCAAGGACGGCCAGGTGGAAACCCGTCCGCTCTGGCCCGAGGCCGGCCCCACTCGCAAACGCATCCTGCTCACCGGCGGGGCCTCCTGCCCCGACGGGCTGATTCAGCAGGTCATCACCCGCCTGAACAGCTTCTGGCCGGCCGACACATTGCGTTCGATCGACGCTGTGCTCGCCGACCTGAACGCCACCGCCTGAGCCGGATCAGAAGCGGGTGGTGATACCGATGCGGGCCACGAGCCCGCTGCCGAGCTCGACCTTGGCGGTGCGACCGCGCACGACCTGCTCGTAGTCGCCCATGCCTTCGTAGAGCACACCGGCCGTGAGCGCGGTGCGCGGCGTGAGCCAGTACTCGGCCGTAGCCTCACCGTAGAAGCCGAAGATGTATTCGCTGTGGTTGGCCACGTCGCGGACGCCCACGGTGCCGAACAGGACCCGGTTGCCGCCGAAGTAGCTGGAGATCGTCTCGGTCGAGGTGAAGTCCGTGCCCACATAGGCACCGCCGACCCCCGCGCCGACACTGATGGCGAACGACTCGGTGAGGTGGCTGCGCAGCTGCGGGCCCAGCCGGAGCGCGTAGTAGGCGCCCTTGAGTTCCCAGTCACCGTCGATCACCGCCGCGTTGGCGAAGGTGCTGAAGGAGCGGTTGGCCGTCACGTCCTGCAAAGGCACGGTGGTCTCCACGCCGTTCTCGCGAATGATGTTGCCGTTGCCGTCCCGCAGCGGGCCGTAGCTTGGGAAGGTGGTCACCTCCGACGGTGCCGTGCCGTAAATGTCGTAGAGGTCCGTCATCACCTCGAGGTTGGAAACCACCGAGCCGCTGTTGCGGGCCTTGATGGTGCTCAGGCCGATGCCCAGCGCCAAATTGATCTCGGTGCGCTCGCTCAGGCGCAGGGCGCGCCGGGTCATCTGCAGATCGAAGCCGATGGGGCTGCTGTCCTCGATGCCGGGCATGCTGCCGCCGGCCGAACTGGCGGAGTAGAGATGCATCGCGACCTGATTGCCGACGATCTGGTCCTGATTCAGATAGCGCCAGTAGCGGGTCTGGCCCGGGGTGTAGGAGAGGTAGTCTCCCACGAAGAGTCCGTTGCCCTCGTTGCCGGCATAGCGGGTGTTGGGAGAGGTGAACGGGGTGCCGTCGTCCAGCAGCTCATCCACCCGGTAATCATCCGACAGCACGCCACCGTCGTCATAACCGCGATCGATGGAGCCTTGGTCCGCGCCGGGAATGCCGCGCAGGTAGGGAATGCTGCCGAGGTTGCCGAAGGAAATGGACGGCGAGGCTGAGTTGAATCGCAGCGAAGCCGACACCGTCCAGACGTTGCGGTCCCAGTAGGCGATGCGCGCCAGCTGCGGGGGCAGCTGGAAGCCGGGCGGCAGGTTGGTCGGCAACTCCGTGGGTTGGGTTTCATCCGTCGCCTGGGCGAAGAGCGAGGAGGTCAGGACGACCGCCATTCCGGCGGCCAGCAAACGAGTGGGGGTTGGCATGAAAGGGAAACGCATGAGAATCGCGGTAATCCGGTTAAAGTTGGCCTGATTCGGCGCAAGGCCAGCCCATTCTTGCGGGCAACCGGTCACGGGCGCGCGACTAACGGCGGCGGCGGCTATTCGGCGAATTCGTCGAACTTCTTCTTCGCCGCCTTCTCGGCCTCCAGCTCGGCGGCCACCGCCGGATCGAGCGCGGCCTCCCGCTCCCGCAGGCGCATGGACTGCTTCTTCAGGTCCTCCTGCTTCTGCTCAAGCTCGGTCTCCAATTCCTGCTGGCTCTGCACCTTTTCGAAGAGGCGCATCTCGCTCTCCTCCAGGAACGCCTCGCGTTCCTTGAGCCCTTCGCGCTGTTCCTTGATCGACGCCTCCTGCCGCGCCAGCTCTTCCTTCAATTGCTGGAGCGCCGCCTTTTCCTCCTCGGACAGGGACTCACGGGCCGGCTGTGCGTTCTGCGCCGCCAGCACCACGCGTTCGCGGGCCACCAACAGCGCCTCGATCTCGGCAATCTCGCGTTCGCGGTCGGCCAGACGCACCTCGAGGTCCTCACAGGCGCGCTCCCGCTCCTCCAGCCGGGCTTCCAGGTCACGCAGCGCGGTTTCCAATTCGTTGGATTGCGACGCCGTGATGTGCACCGACTCCTGGCCGAAGGGCGGCCGGGTACCGGAAACGATGTCCTGAATACGGGCCCGGGCTTCCTTGGAAGCCTCCGACAATTCCGCCGGCGACTTCCGGCGGAGGGACAGGACCGGTGATTTGACTCCGGGCGGACGAGCAGGCTTGGGGGCGGGCGGCGGCGGAAAATCAGGCATCAGAGCGGGACTCTAAACACATCTCAGCCGCCGAACAAGCGGGAGAAGAAGCCCTTGGGTTTTTCCGGAATCGCGCCGGAGAGGTGCGGTTCAAGCAATTTGGCGGTCAGGATCTCGGCCTCCTGATCATCGAGCACCATGACGAGGCGGCTGAGCGGCGTGCCGGCGGCCAGCTTGGCCTCCAATTCGGGCACGTCGGCCTTGAAGTAGCTCACCACCTCGTTGACCTGGTTCGACACCGCCATCGAGGCCTCGCCGCCCTTGGCGTTGAGTGCAGTCTTTTCGTCAGCCGGCAGCTGGCGGGCCACCATGCCGACCGCCTCAATTAGGTGCAGGCCCTTGGCGCCGGGCCGGAACGGCAGAAACTTGGCGATGACTTTCTCATGGATGTGCGAAAGCGCGTTGAGCAACTCGCGAAAATCGCCGCCAACCACCACGTTCTGCGACATCCCCTGGGCAAACACCGCAAACTCACCCAGGGTGGCAAGCGACTCCAGCGCACAGAACTCGCGGGTGCCCTGGTCCAGGTTGAGCATGGCGATCGGAAACGACTCCGGGATCTCGAGCTTGTGCAGGTTCTTGAGCAGCGGGTTCTCGGCTTCACCGGCCGCGGCGCTCTGTTCCACCATGTCGCCGAAGGGATCATTGAACGCCAGGGTCTCCTGCAGGATGTCGATGAGTTTGGTCATGGCGTCAGCCGGGTAGCCGTTGGCGGCCAGCATGGCGGTGGCCTCGTCGTAGGTCAGGTCGATGTAGACGGCCGGAGTGTCGGCCTTGTCCTTCACCGGCCACATCGGGCCGTCCAGATTCTCGGCCAGACTGGACAGCGGGGTGTCCACCATGATCGAAGTGGCGAAGGCGGTGCGGACTTTATCCCAGTCCTGGGCGGAGGGCGAATCAGCCATGACCTGCGAAACGTTGTGGGTTAGGCGGGGAAAGAAGGGGCTCAGGAGGCCTCGATGGCCTCGCCGTGCTGAATGATCTCCTGCGCGAGCCGGCGATAGTCGTTCACGACGTTGTCCTGCTCATTGCTTTCGTGATCAGTGCCGACGAGCACCACCGGCAGGCCGAGCGTGACGGCCCGGCGCACGATCATGGCGTCACGGATCACGTTGTCGAACAGCTTGGCCGTAGGGGCCACGCGTTTGGCGGTACGGAATTGATTCATGCGCAACTGCATGCGCATGCGGGGCACCTCGATGTCGACCCCGGTCTTGATCGAGTTGAAGATGATGCCCTGGACGCGGGCTGGCACGCCCATGTTGCCCTTGCGGAAGCTGGAGGAGAGCTGGTGGAAGCGACCGAGCTTCTCCACCAAGAGGGTGAAGCCGATGAGGCTCAGCGCGTCCGGGTTGGACGGCACGTAGATTTCGTTCGCGCAGAAGATGCCGCATTGCGAGGCGCGCAGGATGTTCGGCGGGCAGTCGAAGAGGATGAAGTCGTACTGGTCTTCGATCTCAGCCAGCTGTTCCTGAAAGATCTGGTAATGCGGCTTGGCCGGGTCGCCGTTGTATTCGTTCTCGAGATCGACGAGGTTGAAGGTGGTCGGCACGAGATCGAGACCGGGCAGTTTGCTTTCACCACTGCGGTCCTGCACGACGTCCTTGATCACAAGCTCCGACACCCGCGTCTTGCCGGGTTCGAAAATCGAGTAAACCGCCCCCTACCCCGCGGCGTTGATCTTGTTCCAGCGGTCCAGCTTCATGAGCCAGATCGAGGCATTGGACTGCGTGTCGAAGTCGCAGATCAACACGCGTTTGCCAACTTTGGCCAGACACGCGGCGACATTGACCAGCAGCGACGTTTTACCGACGCCGCCCTTGTAATTGATGAAGGCCATCTTTCGGGGGCATGGAAAAAATTTGATAGGGTTAGGATCAACCCACTAGCGGACAGAAGGTTAAACATGCCCTCCTGAGGCGTTGGCTCCAGCCGAAAAGCTCCTCAACCCATTTTGACCGGTATTTTGCAATCCGGGGCACTGCTACTGTCGCGGGAAAGTAAATTTCTAGTCATCAACATGTTTCGGCTCCGCGGCAAGATATCCAGGATGCAGCCCTACATTTTGAGCGTCGATGACGAGGCGGAAATTACCTCCCTCATATCCTTTCACCTCAAAAAGCAGGGCTATGCAGTGGCGACCGCCGCCAGCGGCCGGGAGGCTTTGGAGTCCGTGGCCCGGCGACGCCCCGACCTAATTCTGTTGGATTTGATGCTGCCGGACATCGACGGCTTTGGCGTCTGTGAAATCCTGCACCGCGGGCCCGAGACGGCGACCATTCCCATCGTAATCCTCTCCGCTTGGTCGGACCCGGAGTCGTATCATGTTGGCCTCGACCTGGGCGCGATTGATTTTTTGGCCAAGCCATTCAGCCCCAGGTCGCTCCTGGCGCGGGTAAATGAGTTGATGCGTCACAACGAGCCAGCGCCCTTCCCCCGCGCTTGATCGCCGTACAAACGTTCGTCCATAACGGCCGGATGCCCTCGTCCAAGGAAGTCCTGCGCCAAGCCCTGCTGGATGCCCTGGCCGCCGAACTCGAGCGCCAAGTCGCGGCCGCGCACCTGGCTCGGGACGAAGCGGTCAACGAGGAGAGTCGGGCCGAGAGCAAATGGGATACGCGGGGACAGGAAGCCGCCTACCTGGCCGAGGGCCAGGCGCGACTCGCCGCTGAAATCCGCGAGGCCATGAGCCGGATCCAAACGTTGCCGTTGGCCGACTCCACGACGGTCCAATTGGGCAGCGTGGTCGAACTCGCACGCGGCGACGAAACCCTGCGGGCCTTCATTGCGCCGGTGGCCGGTGGCACCGATTTCCTGGTCGAGAGCGACCGCTACACCGTCATCACCCCGGCCTCACCGCTGGGGCGGCTGCTCCTGAACCGACGCGCCGGTGATACCGTGGAGCTGCCGGCGCGGCCGCGGCCGCTGTCGCATCGCATTATGAGCGTCGCCTGAACGAACTCAGGCGTCATCGAGTGAGAAGACGATCGGGACGGTCATCCGAAAGGCCACCGGTGCACCGAGCCGCTGGCCGGGCTTGAAGCGCCACCGCTGCACCGCCCGCAGCGCCTCACGGGCAAACTCCGGACTGCTTGCCCGGTCCGCTCGCACGGTCACCACCCGTCCGTAACGGCCCACGACGAAGGTCACCCACACCTCGCCGTCACGACCGTTGCGTTTCATCTCCTGCGGATAGGAGGGACTGACGCGAAACGTTGCCTGCGGCAAGGCGTCGAGCATGGCCATGGCCAATACCCCATCGCCGTCGCCGAAGAGGTTGCCTTCCCCATCACCGTTGCCGGGCAACCCATCGTGCGGGATGCGTTCCGTTCCGAGCTGCATTGACGCGAGGTCCACCTTGTTCGGCGCCATCGTGAATGCCGCCCGCACATCCGCCACCGGCGGTTCGGGCGCGCGCAGCGGAGGGGGAATATCGTCGGTCCGGCGACGTGCTCCGGCCGAGGTGGCATCCACCACCTCAACTCCTTCATCCGGCGGCGTATAGACCGGCTCAATCAGCGGGGTAACCCAGACGGTGGTGGTTTCGTCGGGCAGAGCTGTCGTTACGGAGGGTGAGTCGAAAGCCAGCAACAAGGCCGAATGCAGGAGTCCGGCACCCAGGGCGGGATAAAGATAACGCGGGGTCTTCATGATGGGAGGGGTTGCTCATTTCACGTTTCGACCGTGCTTTTCTTAGCACAAATTCACCTCACTTTGGTCTGCTTCCCCGTGACGATGCTTCGCAAATCCCCTGTCATCTCATTTGCCGTTCTCGCCCTGCTGCCCGCCCTCGGCTGGGCCGCCCCCCGCCCCGCCGTACGCGCCGCCAACCCCGATTGGTTGTCCTCAGGCGTCTACGGCGCGCTGCAGGCCGATGACGCGGCCCTCCTGCCGGCTGCGCACGCCGACGCCCTGCCAAGTTCGGCTCCGGACAAAGGCACGCCCGCGGCGCGCCTCGCGCCTTCGGTGCTGCCCAATGTGCTGATCGGCCCCGATCCCAGTGCCCTGCCGGCCGATCGCCGCCAGCAGGCCGAACCCCATGTCACCCGCAGCCCGGTCAACCCGAACATCCTGCTGGCGACCTTCCAGGAAGGCCGGCTCACCGATGGCGGCGCCGCCAGTTGCGGCTACGCGGTGAGTCTCGACGGCGGCCGCACGTGGCGCCGGGATATGATCCCCGGACTTACCCAGGTAAGCAACGGGCCCTACTTCCGCGCGACCGATCCGGTGGCGGCCATCGGCCGGAACGGGGTGATGTACCTGAACACCCTCAACGCCCGGAACGACGACTTCTCCCTCGCCAACATTTCCGTGGTGCGCTCGACCGACAACGGCGTCACCTGGTCCGCCCCGTCGGTCGTCTACACCGCCCCCAACGCCCAGATCTTCCCCGACAAGAACTGGATGACGATCAACAACCACGTGGGGTCGCCGACCTTTAACCGCATCGCCGTCACCTACACGATGTTCACCAGCAACAGCGCGGGGGCGGCCACCGGCAATCACCTCGCGGTCTCCTACAGCGACGACGGCGGCCAGACCTGGGAAGGCCCTTTCGAGATCACCCCGCCCGGCTCCGCCAACCAGGCCACCCAGCCGGTCTTCCTGCCGGACGGATCCCTGCTGGTGCCCTACATTCGCTTCACCAGCCCCAACACACCGGCGTTTCAAGTGCTGGCCAAGCGCTCCGCCAACGGCGGCCGCACCTGGACTGCGACCGTGACCCTCATCGATACCGTGCCCTTCACCTGAGACGACCCCGCGCTGCGCGACGGCATTTTTCTGATCTCAGCCGCGACCGCGTCCAGCACCGGCCAGACCTACGTCGCCTGGTCGGAAAGCAACTCCGGCAGTGCCCGCATCCGTCTCAGTCGCAGTGACGACAACGGCGCCTCCTGGCTGAGCCCCCGGTTCGTCAATCTCGACACGCCCGCCGGTGTGTCCGCCTTTAATCCCACGGTCGCGGTCTCCGATGATGGCGAAGTGGTCAGCGTATCCTGGATGGACAAACGCAATGCCGCCGGTGACCCGCATCTCATCGACGTGTTTGCCGCCACCAGCACCGATGAAGGACTCACCTGGGGACCCGCCGTACGCCTGTCTGATCGCACCACCGACGTGAGCCTCGCGCAGAACACGTCCCGCGGCTACATGATCGGCGATTACTTCGGGCTCGTTGCCGGCCGCACGCCCAGCACCCCGACGGTCGCCGTCTGGGTCGACACCCGCGATCGTGAGGCCGATCCGGTGACCAGCCGGTTCGACCCGCTGTTTCGCGAAGACTACGCCGCCTGGTCGCGGGTCCATCTCGCCGGCGTGGTCGCCAATCTCTCCATCCAAGGAGCCGAGGAGGCTGATCCCGACGGCGACGGCTTCGGCAATCTTTTTGAGTACGCCTACGGTCTGGATCCCTGGCAACGCGATGGCGGCAGTGCGTATGGCATCACGGCGGATACCGAGACGGTATTTGTCAGTGAGCCGACCTTTGCCGGCACGACCGCTCCGGCCGGTCGCTGGGTGTATTCCACCGACCGCAGCACCTGGCAGCCCACGGCCACCCAACCTGCCATCGATACCACGGCCGGCACCACGCCGTTGATCCGTCCCAGCGGCAGCCCGCTCTATTTTCGCCGGCAATTTGAATCCTCGAGCGCCGCGTATCTGGACGCTCCCGAAACGCTGGTCGTCGGCGGCAACGCCTGTCTCCTCAATCTCTCGACCCGCGGTTTCGCCGGCACCGGCGACGCGCAGCTCCAGCCCGGCTTTGTGAGCGCCGGCGGTGACATCGGTGCCCTTGTCCGCGTCGCCGGCCCCGCGCTGGCCGACTTGGACGTGCCCGACACCCTGCCCGACCCGCGCTTCACGATGAGTCCGGCCATCGCCACGCCGAATCCGGTCTATGACAACTGGGGCACGGAACCGAGTGCCTCGGCCGCCTTGTTCAGCTCGGTCGGCGCCTTTGCCTGGACCGAGGGCAGCCGGGACGCCGCGGCGGCGCTGACCCTGCCGGCGCGCGCCAACACCGCTCTTGTCAGCGGCCCAGGCAACACAACGGGAGTTGTCCTCGCGGAACTCTACGCCTTGCCCGCGGGACCTTCCACGCCGGGTTACCTGACCAACCTGTCAACCCGGGGCCGCATCAGCGGCGAGGCATCGATCATGGTCGGAGGCTTTGTCCTCGACGGTGATTCACCCCGTCGCTGCCTGATCCGCGGCATCGGCCCCGAACTCGCCAACTACGGGGTCAGTGCCGGGGTGGCCGACCCCGCCCTTGAGCTGTTTCAGGGCGGTACTTCGGTCGTGATCGCCAGCAATGACGACTGGATGGTAAGCCCTCTGCCCGCCGCCATCGCGGCGGCGGCCAATGACGTGGGAGCGTTTCCTTTGACCGCCAACTCGCGCGACGCGGTGCTGATCGTCACCCTGGATCCCGGCATTTACACCGCCATCATGTCGGGCGTCGACGACTCAACCGGGATCGGACTGTTGGAAATCTACCTGCTCGACTGAGGCCCGACTCAGACCTCGCCCTGCGCGTCGTAGACCTGAAAGCGCGTCCAGGGCTTGGCGAAGCCGAGGAAATCCTGGTGCACCGGATGCTCCTGGTAGGCCTGCAAGGCCGCGACATTGGCGAACAGGCAGGTGATGGAATGATCGTAGGTGGCATCAAGGACGGGCCGCGGGGGCACGGGCGCCGGGGTACCCCGGTAAAAGCCGGACAGACTCGGAATTGCGGCGAGCTTCTGGAGCTCGGCGCCATAAGCCGACCGCACCGCTTCGGGGGCGTCGGCATTGAGGTAGAAGAAAACCGTGTGGACCAACATGGCTCTTAGACGTGGCGCCAAATCGGGCCGGCGTCGAGGCTGCGTCTTCCAAATGCCGGATTGAAACCCACGCAGGGCAGGCCCTTGGTGGAGGCTCATGCTGGTTCGTTTCGTTCTCATCCTTGCTGCCCTGCTGACCGCCACAGCGGCCGGCGCCGCCCCGCCGCCGCCGGAACTGGCCAGGGCGCTCGACGGCTTCCGCACCGGCGGACCCAAGGGCTGGGCGTTCGTCCAGAGCACCGCCAGCGAAGAGCGCAGCCTCGTGGAACGGTTCGACCCGTTGCAACCCGACCACCTCAAGTGGACCCTCGAGAGCAAGAACGGCCGCGCGGCCACTCCGGACGAGACCATCCAATATCGCCGCGAGCAAACCCGGCGCACCGGCGGTGAAACGGCCCCCGACGTGCTGGGCCAGATCGTGCGCGACTCCTGCACGCTGCTCGAACGCTCCGCCGACCGCAGTCAGTGGCGCTTTGACCTGGCACCCGGCGGCGGCGACGACATGTCGGCCGAACACATGCACCTGACCGTCACCCTGCACGAGCCCAGCAATACCATTGAACGGGTCGTCCTCGCGTCGCGGGAACCGTTTTCCCCTGTGTTGGGCGTCAAGGTCGCGGAGGCCCGGACCACGATTGAATACTCCCTGCCGGACAACGAACGGCCCAGCCTGCTGCAGCGCATCACAGTGCGGGTGCGGGGACGCGCCTTTTTCTTCAAATCACTCGATTCCGATATGGTCGTGACGTATTCCGATTACCGCTACGCCGGTAAGATTACCCATTCCTGACGACATGAGCCTTCTGCCTGACCACCTGCTCGCCAACCAGACGCCGTCTCATGCCTGGGCCCACGGTTCGTTCCCTACTTTTCCCGGCCCGGCAGCTCCCGATGAAGCGACGCTGGTCATCCTGCCGGTGCATGGACTGGCCGACCATGGGCTGGGATTGCCCCTGGATGTCGAGGAAGTGGTGGCGTCGGGCGTCCTGCGGGCTGCCTGCGGGATCATCGGGGATCAGCTGCCCCTGCGGGTCCTGCCGCCATACCGGTATGGACTCTCCCCCTACCCATCCACTTGGGGCGGACTCGATCCGGAAACGTCCCACGACCATCTGGCCGAAATCGCCGCCTCCGTGGCTGCGGCCGGATATCGTCGTCTGGTGTTTTGGGTGTCCAGTCCCTGGAGCGCGGAACTGATCGACGCCGCCTCGCGGGACATTCGCGTCAATCTGGGCTTGCAGACCTTCGTGGTGGAGCAGGCGGGCCTGGGTCTCAGTCTCCATCCCACCTCGAATGATCGGTCGAAAGTCCAGGCGGTCGGCGCCCACCTGCTCGGGGTGAGTCCCGAGACTGCCGCCTCATCCGGGGCACCGCGTGACCCTGACTTTCGGCCGGGCAACTACCACGAATTGCCTCCCGTCAAACCGCTGGAAGGGCTGGACCCCGCCGCCCTGCTCCATGCCGCCGCGGAACACCTCAGCCGACTCCTGGCCGAAATCGCCGCCCGCGCGCCGCTGGGGCAAACCCATCACCGGGAACCTGCGACCTTCGCGGTCGCGAACGCTCCTGCCCCTGAATTCGGCTCGCCCTGGAGCTCAGGCGCCCGCGCCCGCTACCTGCCGTCGCTCACCCGCCGGCAAGTTGAAGCGATCCCGGCCAAGGACCGCTCGCTGGTTGTGCTCACCGTCGGTGCGATCGAACAGCACGGCCCGCATCTGCCCGTCGGCGTCGACGCCATTATCGGCAACGCCGGTTTGGCCGAAGTCTCCCGGCACCTGTCCGCGGAGGCGGCCGTCTATTTTGCTCCGCCCATTGTCTACGGCAAAAGCAACGAGCACGCCGGCTACCCGGGCACCGTGAGCATCTCCGCCCGCACGTTGCGGCGGGTGATGCGTACCACGATCATGACGTGGCACGCCTGGGGGTTCCGGCAGTTCGCCCTCCTCAACACCCATGGGGGCAACAGTGCCGTATTAGTCTATTCGATCCGCGAGCTACAGACCGAACTGGATATTCGCCTGGGCATGCTCCGCGCACCGATGACGGCCGAAATCTCCGAACTCGAGTCCACGTGGGGCTTCCATGCCGGCGAATGGGAGACCTCCCTGATGCTGGCCATTGTTCCGGAGCTGGTGCGCCTGGACCGGGCCGTCTGCCACTTCCCCGTGCGCTTGACCGACCCCGGCGAGCTGCGACCGGAAAACGCGCCGGCCATCTATTCGTGGATGACGCGGGACATCGCTCCGGACGGGGTCATGGGCGACGCCACGGCCGCCACGGCCGCCAAAGGGGCCCGCTGGTGGCCCGAGAGCATGCGCGCCGTCGCCGCGCAGGCCCAGGCACTGCTTTGATCAGCGCCCGGCGGTGACACTCGCCCGGGCCAACGCGGCCGCCCGCGCGTATTGCTCCCGGAAATGATTGCCGAGCTCCTTGGTGAATTCGATTTCCCGCACCTTGTTGCGCGAATCCACCATCGCCTTGATCTCGTTGGCTGCCACGTCGTAGTCGACCGCCCCCATGTCCTGCAGCACGGCCAAGGCCGCCGGCGGTGATCCGGCCGCAACGATCTCCTGCCACGCCGCCGTCAGCTCCGGATGCGTGTCGAAACACATGACCCGCACGATGAGCGACATGCTGCGAAAGAGATCACTCGTCCAAGCCGCGCGATAGACCAATTGATCGGTCTGATCGTAGGGCCGGTCGTCCGGGTCGGAGCGAAAGGGCCGAAATTCATCCACGTAGAAATCCTTGCGCACCGGCAGGCGGCGGAGGGCGAAATGCTCCGGCCCGCCCGGCACCCCGACCTCGTAATTCCAAAGCTTTTGCCCCTCGAGCGACATCACGAACTCGATGAACAACTCGGCGATCGCCTCGTGCGGGGCCCCGCGCAGCAGTCCGATGGGGTCGACCGAATTGACACTGCCTCCGGCCGGGGACACGTAGCCCACCCGCTCGCTGTCCCCCCGCCGCCGCACGGCCTCGGCCTGCTGGCGACCGTAGAAATCGATGCACATGCCGACCGCGCAGTTTCCGTCCGCCACGTCGATCGGTGGCTTCTGCGATGAATCCGTAAAGTAGCGCGCGTTGGCCCCGGCCAGTTGCAGGAGTTGCAGCCCGTGCCGCCAGCCCGCCCGCACCGCGGCGGCCTCGTCACCCGTGGCGCGCAGCTCCAGTTGCATCTGCTGCTGGATGACGTTTTCGAAGGCCTTCGCAATCGAGCCGCTCTTGGTCGGATCGGTCAGACCCAGCTGGCCAAAGTACCGCGGATCGCGCAGATCCGCCCATTGCGTCGGTGGAGCGTCAAACCCAAGCTCAGCAAGGGCATCGCGGTTGTAGACCAACCCGTAGCTGCTGAGCACGGTGCCCAGCCAGCGACCCTGCGCATCCCAATATTCCTCGCCCGCAAACTCCCGCGGAATGACCGCCTCACTGAACCACTCGGGATGGGTCGTCAGCAGCCGCGTCGGCACCAGCCGGCCCGCGCTGGCCTGACGGATGAAATCATACGTGCCGCCTCCAAAAAACAGATCAATGCCGCAGGAGACATCGGAAGTCATGAAGGCCTCGCGCGCGGCCGCCGCTTCTGCGCGCTCGGCCGCCGAGGCGTCGTCGCGCAGCCGGGCGCCTTGAAAACCACCCTCGACAGTTGAACTCCAGGACCGGCCGAGCCCATTCGTCCAATGATGACGGAAGGAGGCCACATACTCCCCCTCGAGAAAACGGGCGATTTCGCTGGTGCCACCGATCACCCGCCAGTCGACCTCCACCGTGCGGCCGGTCCGTTCCTGATACCACTTGGCAAAGCCGAGACCGAACTCGTGGCGAATGGCTTCATTGTGCGGCGTGATGATCACCAGCGTGTCATCGGCGGAGCCCGCCGCCTGCTCGCTCGTCCGCAGCAGAAACGGCACCGCCAGCGTGACGGCCAGGGCCAGCAGGATGATCGCGCGCTTCATGACTCTGGTTTCGCGCCCGCGCCGGACCATCAACCGGTCAGCACCACCACGTCACGCGGGTCAACCGTGGCATGGAGTTCGGTGGCGTCGCCGGCGCCAAGATGCCGGGGGTTAAGTTCATATACCTTGAGATTCAACGCTCCTGCCTGGAACCCGTACTGGGCCACCTCGCCCAGGTAGACCGATTCGCCGATTCGCCCGGCAACGGAATTGAACCCGCTCGACGACGCGCGCAGGGTCCAGCATTCCGGGCGGATTGACAGGGTCACTTCGCTGCCGATGGCCGGCTGTTCGGCGGGATCCCCCAACACGCCCTCGAACTCGCCCACGGCCGTGGCCACCCGGGCGGTATCACCGTCGCGGCTGCGCAGCGTGCCGGAAATGAAATCGGTCTCGCCGATGAAATGCGCCACCGTCTTGCGCCGTGGACGCCGGTAGACCTCCTGCGGCGCGCCGACCTGCAGGATGTGACCGTCCTCCAGAATCGCCATCCGGTCGGAGATCGACAGCGCCTCCTTCTGGTCGTGCGTCACGTAGACGGTGGTCAGCTCGAACTCCTTGCACACCCGGCGGATCTCCGTGCGCATCTCCAACCGGAGCTTCGCGTCGAGGTTCGAGAGGGGCTCGTCCAGCAGGAGGCAGCGGGGCCGGATGACCAACGCGCGGGCCAGCGCCACCCGCTGCTGCTGCCCGCCGGAAAGTTGATTGGGTGAGCGGTCGGCGTAGGCACTCATGCGCACCGACTCCAGCGCCTCGCCGACCCGCTGTTTGATTTCCGCCTTGGCCACCTTCCGCTCCTCCAGTCCGAACGCCACGTTCTGGGCCACCGTCATGTGCGGCCAGAGCGCATAGCTTTGAAACATCATGCCGGTGTTGCGGCGATGCGGCGCGAGCCGCGTCACATCTTCGTCACCGAAATGGATGCGGCCCTCCTCGGGAATGTAGAAACCCGCCAGGCTGCGCAGCAGGGTCGTCTTCCCGCAACCGCTGGGACCGAGCAGGAAAAAGAGCTCCCCGGGCTCGATGCGCAGGTCCAAACCGTGCAACGCCACCACCGATCCGAAGCGCTTGGTCAATTGGTCGACTTGAATCGAAATCATGCGGCGGGAACGACGCCGGGCAGGCAAGTTCCGGCCCCGAAGTGAGTCAAAGAAATAACCGTCGCCGGACGTCTTCCGCCCTTGCAGGCCCACCGGCGTTGCTGCTTCGTTGCTGGCCCATGTCGAGCACGCTGAAGCTACATCCCGCCCACGCCGATCTGGAGGCGGTGCTGGTGACAGAGCAGTCCATCAAACGCCGCATTCGCCGCCTCGGTCAGGAGATCAAACAGACGTACGGCGACGAGGAGATCACCGTCATCTCCGTGATCAACGGCGCCATTCTCTTCACCGCCGACCTGCTGCGAGCCATTCCCAATCCCGTGCGCCTCGACTGCATCCGCATCTCCAGCTACCGCAACGAGACCCGCTCCATCGGCAAGCCCCAGCTCGTGCACAGCCTGACCCTCGATGTGACCAATCGCCACGTGCTGCTCATCGACGACATCCTCGACACCGCCAAGACGCTCTCGGTCGTGACCAACATGCTCGACAAGCTGAAGCCCGCCAGCCTCAAGACCTGCGTGCTGCTGGACAAAAAGGGCCGGCGCGAAGTGGAGTTCGAGGCGGACTTCGTGGGCTTCGAAATCCCGGATAAATTTGTGGTGGGATACGGTCTGGATTTTGCTGAGCGCTACCGCAATCTGCCCTGCATCGGCGTCCTCCGCGCCGAGCTGCAGAACCCGCCCGAGTGGGCGTAGGCAACCGCTCCCCACACAACTCGAACCAACTATGAAAACCGTGCGTTTCGGCGCCGCCGCCCTGCTCCTCCTCATTGCAGCCGGCTGCGCCAGCAAGACCGCCCAAGAAGGCGACGAAGCCAAGCAGGCCCGGGCTGATCGCGAGGAATACGAATACCGTTCCTCCGGCATCGGCAGCCGGATCCCCCAACGCGTCCGCAAGGGCGAAGAACCGGCCGCCAACACCAGCTCCAGCCCGACCGCGACGATGAGCGGCGAAAGCCTTCGCAGCAACACCCAGCAGGGCATCCGCAACGACGGCGGCAACTGAGACATTGAACCGGTTTGGCCGGTTTCAAAGCCGCCCGCCGGGCGGCTTTTTGCTTTTCGGAAGAGCCGGCGCGCGTTTTGCTACAGCTCGTGCGAGCGCATTCGCGCTCATTAATCCGCCCCTCCCCCTGCAAAGTCATGAAGTCGCTTCGCCTCGCTCTCTGCGCCTGCGGTCTTCTCCTGGTCACGGGCTGTGCCAGCCGATCCAGCGGACTTTCGGACGAGGCCAAACGCCAACGCGCGCAGGCCTACGAATACGTCCGGACCGTCGACAGCCACATTCCCCAACGCGTTGCCCGTGGTAACGAGGCGGAATACAACAGCGGCTCCTCCCCTGTCACCGTGATCAAAGGCCAGCAGGCTCAGGACATGCTGCGCCCTCGCGGCAATCCCCGGTTCTAGATTCCCGCAACGTCCCGTTTTGCAAAAGCCGGCCTCACCGCCGGTTTTTTTGTGCCCGGTTGAATACGCCGGCGATGAACCGCGTCCCAAGGACGTATGAAAACCAAGACCTCTGCTCTACTGCTCGTCGCGTGCGGTCTGCTGTTCGTCGCATCGTCGCTGGGCGCCGCCCGCGAGCGGGATGATACTCCCGCCCGCGTCACCCTGTTCGCCCGTACCCATTTCACCGGCCCCTCCCTCACGCTGCGCGCGGGGGAATACCTCGACGACCTCAACCATGTCCGCTTCCACGATGGGCGGATTGCCAACAACCGCATCTCCTCGATCCGGATCGAGGGCAACGCCCGGGTCGAACTCTACAATTACCGGTCCTTCGACGGCGAACGCCTCGTCCTGCGCGACAGCGTGTCCGATCTCAGCCGCCTGGGCCACGACTGGAACAACCGCCTCTCTTCGATTCGCGTCGAGGACCGTCCTGAATGGGCGGGCCGTCCCGGTCCCGAACGCCCGCGGCGTGACGACGATGACTTCGTCGGTCCCCGCTTCCATCGCCAGCCCGACGCACACCCGTGGGAACGTCCGCGGACCGACTCGGCGCGGCCCGGCCGGCCGAGTGCCGATCCGGTCGTGCGGATGGTGGAGGCCGCCTACCGGGACGTCCTGCGTCGCGAGGCCGACCTGTCCGGCCTGAGCGGCTACACCCGGGCGGTGCACAACCGGGGCTGGAGTGAGAGCCGTCTGCGCGACGAACTGCGTCGCAGCGACGAGTTCCGTACGGTCACCGCGCCCACCATCGTGAAGGAAATCTATCACGAGGTCCTCAATCGTGAAGCTGACCCCGCCGGCCTGGCCTATTACAGCCGCAAGGTGGCTTATGAAAACTGGACCGACGACCGCGTGCGGGCGGCCCTGCGCAACAGTCCTGAGTTCCGCCACCCGCCCCGGTCCATCCCCGCGCCGCGGGAGGAGCGCCCCCGCTTCGGTCCCGGTCGGCTCTGAGACCTGATCAACCCAAAGCAGAACCGCCGCCTGATGCAGGCGGCGGTTCTTGGCTTGGCGGGGAAGCACTCAGGAGCTCACTTCGGTGTCGGCCGGCGAGGTGGGTTCGCTGGGTTCGATCTGCTCGAAGTCCAGCTTCTCCTCCTGGCCCTTGCGCACCACCCGGATCGGCTCGCCGTCCTTGACGGTGCCACGAATGATGGCCTCGGCCAGCGGATCCTCGAGGTAGTGCTCAACCGCGCGACGCAGCGGGCGGGCGCCATACTTCTCGTCATACCCCTTCTCGATCAGCAGGGCCTTCGCCTCCTCGGTGAAAGTGAGCTCGATCTTCCGCTCGACCAGACGCTGGGCGAACTTGTCGACTTCGATTTCGACGATCTTGATCAGATCGTTTTTATCGAGCGGCCGGAAGAAGATGATGTCGGAGATACGGTTGAGAAACTCCGGCTTGAAGACGCGCTTGGCCTCTTCGAGCACCTTTTCGCGCATCATCTCCATGTCGCTGAAACTGCCGGAGGCGGCGGCGAAACCCATCGAGGTCTGACGCTGCAGCAACGCGGCGCCGACGTTCGATGTCATGATGATGATGGTGTTGCGGAAATCGACCACGCGGCCAAGCGAGTCGGTCAGGCGGCCGTCCTCCAAAATCTGCAGCAGCAGCTGCAGGACGTCCGGGTGCGCCTTCTCCACCTCGTCAAAGAGGATGACCGAATACGGCTTGCGGCGCACGGACTCGGTGAGCTGGCCACCCTCCTCGTAACCGACATAGCCGGGAGGCGAACCCACGAGGCGGGACACGGCGAACTTTTCCATGTATTCGCTCATGTCGATCTGCACGAGCGCGTCCTGGTTGCCGAACATCTGGGCGGCGAGCTGCTTGGCGGTCTCGGTCTTGCCGACGCCGGTCGGACCGACGAACATGAATGAACCGATCGGGCGGCGCGGATCCTTGAGATCGGCGCGCGAGCGACGGAGCGCCCGGGCGATGGCGGTGGCGGCGACCTCCTGGCCGACGACGACCTTCTGAATCTCGTTCTCCAGATTGAGCAGGCGCTCGGTCTCCTTCTTCTCCATGCGGGAGAGCGGAATGCCGGTCCAGTCGGCCACGACCTGCATCATGAGTTCGTCGTCGATGGTGATGCGGTTTTCCTCACGCTCCTTCTTCCAGGATTCGGTGACTTCCTCCTGCTTGGTCCGGAGCTGCTTTTCCTGGTCGCGGAACTGGGCCGCCTCCTCGAAATGCTGCTTGGCGATCGCGTCCTCCTTCTTGGCGCAGATCTCCTCGATCTCGGCCGCCAGCTGCTCGATTTCCGGCGGGCGGTTGAGTGAGGCGATCCGGGCGCGGGCCCCCGCCTCGTCCATCACGTCGATGGCCTTGTCCGGCAGGAAACGGCCGGTGATGTAGCGGTCGGAAAGCTTGACCGCCGTCTCGAGCGCAAAGTCGGTGAAGATCGCCTTGTGGTGATCCTCATACTTGCTGCGGATGCCCTTCAGGATCGTGACCGTGTCCTCGACGGACGGCGGCTCGACCTTGACCGACTGGAAGCGGCGATCGAGGGCGCTGTCCTTCTCGATGTACTTGCGGTACTCGTTGAGGGTCGTGGCGCCGATACACTGCAGTTCGCCGCGCGACAGGGCCGGCTTGAAGATGTTGGACGCATCCATCGCACCCTCGGCGGCGCCGGCGCCGACGATGGTGTGCAGCTCGTCGATGAAGAGGATGATGTTCTTGGCGCGCTTGATCTCGTCCATCACCGCCTTGATGCGCTCCTCGAACTGGCCGCGATACTTGGTCCCCGCCACCATGAGGGCGAGGTCGAGCGTGATCACGCGCTTGTCGATCAGGATCTCGGGAACCAGCCCGCCGGAAATTTCCTGGGCGAGCCCTTCGACGATGGCGGTCTTGCCCACCCCGGCCTCGCCGATGAGCACCGGGTTGTTCTTGGTGCGGCGGCAGAGAATCTGGATGACCCGACGGATCTCGTTGCGGCGGCCGACCACCGGGTCGAGCTCGCCCTTGCGGGCCAATTCGGTGAGGTCGCGACCAAAGGCCTTCAAGGCCGGGGTCTTCACATCCTTCTTGTCGTCGCCGCCGCCGCCCCGGGCGGACGGGGCCGCGGCTTCCTCGCCGCCGGTGTCACCTTCTCCCCCCGAGAACTGCGGATCGAGCTCGCGCAGGATCTCGTTGCGGGTGCGCTCGATGTCGATGTCGAGCGACTTGAGCACGCGAGCGGCCACGCCCTCGCCTTCGCGCAGGAGTCCCAGCAGGATGTGCTCGGTGCCGACGTAGGAATGGTTGAGGGCCTTGGCCTCCTTGCCGGCCAGCGCCAGAACCTTCTTCACCCGCGGGGTGTAGGGAATGGTGCCCTGAGTCTTGGACTCGCTGCCGGTGCCGACCTGCTTTTCCACCGCGCTGCGCACGGTTTCCAGATCAAGCCCCATCTTCTGCAGCACGCTGACCGCCACGCCCTGCCCCAGCTTGATCAGGCCCAGCAGGATATGCTCGGTCCCCACGTAGTTGTGGTGAAACCGATCGGCTTCCTTGCGGGCCAGGGCCAGGACTTGTTGGGCGCGGGGGGTGAAATTGTTCATCGGTGCGGGAAAAAATCAGTTATGGGTCGGATCGATATGAGCCGGAGTTGGGAAATTGGCAAATTCAGAGCGCATCTGGGTGGCGCGGAGCACGTCACGTTCCTTCGACTCCAGTTTGTCGAG
>Ga0181606_10001188_pt1 | contig 22726 bp, 20 predicted proteins | sample 041ome_10_FD_132994 | JGI IMG/M metagenome (GOLD analysis project Ga0181606, IMG submission 132994) | Coastal salt marsh microbial communities from the Groves Creek Marsh, Skidaway Island, Georgia - 041412US metaG (megahit assembly) | ecosystem: Environmental > Aquatic > Marine > Intertidal... | reverse complement strand
AGGCCCGTTCCATAGGCGCATCAGCAGAGTAACCCATTCCTCCATAGACCTGAACTCCTTGATCCACAATGTAGTCTAACACTTCAGAACCATGTACTTTTGCGATGGCACATTCAATCGCAAACTGTTCCATCGCCTTCAGCTTTGCTTCTGCATCCGACATGCCTTGGGCAGCCAAAGCGCCCATGCGGTCTTCGATATCTTGCCCTGCTCGGTAGCAAAGAGACTCGGTGGCATAGATTCGCGTAGCCATCTCCGCCAATTTGGCCTTGATTGCTCCAAAACTGTTAATCGAAACACCAAATTGCTTTCGTTCCGAGGAATACCGGATACACTGTGACGTCACAGTTCGAGCGCCACCCAAAACCCCTGCACCTAGTTTAACTCGGCCAATATTGAGAATATTTACCGCGATTTTGAAGCCATTTCCTCGATCAGAAAGCATATTGGCTACAGGAACGGGACAGTCGTTGAAAAATACCTGGCGGGTAGAAGAGCCTTTGATGCCTAGCTTCTTCTCTTCCTCATTCATGGTAATCCCTCCGAAGGTTTTTTCCACAATAAATGCGGTTAAATTTTTATCGTCGTCAATCTTTGCAAACACAATAAATAAATCTGCAAAGCCCGCGTTGGAAATCCACATCTTCTGGCCTGTGATGAGGTACTGAGTACCGTCAGCAGAAAGAACAGCCTTTGTTTTGCCAGAGTTGGCATCGGAACCGGCATCAGGCTCTGTAAGGCAGTAGCAAGCGGCCCATTCTCCTGTAGCCAGCTTGGGAAGGTAGGTTTGCTTTTGCTCTTCCGTGCCGTAGTACAAAATCGGCAAGGTGCCAATTCCCGTATGTGCTCCATAAGTAGTGGAGAAAGAGCCCGACCCACCAATGATGTCAGCAATCAGCATGGAAGTATTGAAACTCATGCCTAGTCCACCATATTCTTCTGGAACTGATATTCCTAGTAAACCTAAGTCCCCTGCTTTTTTGAATAACTCTGGAACCAGTTCTGGATGCTTCATGCTATCAATTTTTTCCACATTGGGATTGATCTCCGTGTCAATAAAGTCTTGACAGGCTTGAGCCATCATTTTTTGTTCTTCACTAAATTCCTCAGGAATAAAAATATCTTGTGCTGGAGTTTCTCTGACAAGAAACTCTCCTCCTTGGATGCTGTTGGTTTGTTGGGACATGGGACGTTCTATTTATATTTTCATTATTAACTTAAATGCCGGTTTTCTGTATGGAGCGCCAAGTAACTAGGTACAAAGATCCATCTGAAGCAGAATTCAAGTACTAATTCAATTCTTTATTTCGACATTCTTCAATCGGTGTTCAGCGATCTACAATTAGTAAACCCTAAATTGCTTACTTAAGTAATTCATATATTCCTGCTACTCCTTGGCCGCCGCCTACGCAGGCAGTCACAAGTCCATACTTTTTATTTTGCCTACGTAATTCGTTGAAGAGTTGCACAGAAAGCTTGGCTCCAGTACAGCCCAGTGGGTGACCCAAAGCAACGGCTCCTCCATTGACATTGACTAAGGAAGGGTCCAATTCTAGCGATTTGATCACCGCTAGTGCTTGTGCAGCAAATGCTTCGTTTAACTCTACCAAATCTAGGTCTTGCTTGCTGAGTCCTGCTTGCTTGAGCGCCTTTGGCACTGCTTCCTTGGGGCCAATTCCCATAATTCGTGGGTCTACTCCAGCTACAGCGTAAGACATCATTCGCGCAATTGGATCCAAACCTAAGGACTTCATCAAGCGTTCGGACATCACTACTACAAAGGCCGCTCCATCCGAGGTCTGAGAGGAGTTCCCTGCGGTCACCTGACCACCCATTCTAAAGGCTGGCTTTAGTGCCGAAAGCGCTTCCATCGTGGTGCCTACACGAGGCCCCTCATCCGTGTCAACAGTAAACTTTCGGGTTTTCTTTTTTCCCTTCTCGTCCAGGTAGGTCTCTTCTACCTCCACCGGTACGATTTCCTCTTTAAACTTGCCAGCAGCAATTGCCGCAAGTGCTTTGTCATGAGAACCCACCGAAAAAGCATCAGACTCCTCCCGAGTAATGCCATATTCCTTAGCCAGTTCCTCTGCGGTCAAACCCATATTCAAGTAGTAAGAGGGGGTTTGGGACGCTATCTTCCAGTTGAGTGCTGTCTTATAGCCCATCATAGGCACCAAAGACATGGACTCGGTACCTCCTGCAATGATGCAATCTGCCATTCCTGCTTTGATTTTGCTTACGGCCAAAGCAATGGCTTCTAAGCCCGATCCACAATATCGGTTCATCACAAAGCCTGGAGTGTCGATACCCAAGGCTAGTAAAGAAATCATTCGGCCCATTTGCATGCCTTGTTCTGCTTCTGGTACCGCGTTGCCGACTATGAGATCGTCAACTAGTTTGGATTCAAGGCCAGGGGTACTAGCAACCAAATGCTTGATCACGTCTGCTGCCAAGTCATCCGGACGATAAAAACGAAATCCCCCTTTCTTGGATTTCCCTACCGCCGACCGATATCCATTTATAATGTATGCTTCCATATTTATTTTTTTATCTGTCTTTTTTTTTAGTAAGAGCCAAGAACCGAGAAACAAGTGCCAAGATTCTTGAACTATTTAATAAGGATTCGCTTCTATAGTGTTTTTAAAACCAATGACCATTTTTTGTAACTCTGAAATCTCTCTAGATAGGTATCCATATTTTTCTTCTTCAATAATCCCTATTCTAAAGGCAATGATGAGTTGTGTTTCCAACTCAAAACACTCACCCAAACTTATTTCCAAGCAATTAGTAAATGCTTTTGAACTATTTCGGGCAGAACCTTCGGCAATGTTTGAAGATGTCGAAACACTGCACCTTCTCATTTGAGAAGTAATTCCAAATCGCTCTTCTGATGGGAAGGATTTTGTTACCTCATAGACAAGAACAGCTAACTCTACTGCTTTTTGCCAAACTTTAAGATTCTTAAAATTATGTTTGAGTTTCATCTTTCCTTCCCGTCTTGCTTCTTGGCTCTAAAGTCTTGTCTCTAGTTTCTAAGCGGTTTTCCCTTAAACAAAATACTGTGTATGCGCTCTAGGGTCTTTTTCTCTCCCGTCAAACTCAAGAATGCTTCGCGCTCCAGATCCAACAAGTACTGTTCGGTCACTTCGGTAGGAGCAGATAAATCTCCTCCAGCCATCACATTCGCCAGTTTCTTCGCAATCTTGGCATCGTGCTCGGAGATGTAGCCTCCGTATATCATCCCCATGATGCCCGCCTCAAAGTAGGCTAGTCCACTTTTTCCCAAAACCTTGATGTTACGCTGTGGAATAGGCTGCGTATACCCTAGGTCAGAAAGGGAAATTACCTTGGCTTTGGCATCGGCCAACTGTCGCTTTCGGTTGAGCGAAATCCCATCACTGGCTCGCAAGTAGCCCAAGCCTCTCGCCTCTTCGGCAGAGGTCGATACCTTGGCGGTAGCAATGTTCATGAAGTATTCCTGCAATTGGTTGAATTCCACGTCTCCTCCGATGATTCCGTTGGAGAAACGAAGCGTCATTTCTTTCGTGCCTCCGCCTGCAGGGATAAGACCTACCCCTACTTCCACCAAACCCATGTACAATTCGGCATGTGCTTGAATATGGTCTGCATGAAGCGAAAGTTCACATCCACCACCTAAAGCCATGTTGTGCGGAGCAACTACCACGGGCACGGAGGAGAAGCGCGCACGAGTCATTGTGTTTTGAAACTGGGCAATCATCAAGTTGATTTCATCAAATTCCTGATCGCCAGCAAACATAAATAACATGGCCAAATTAGCCCCTGCAGAGAAATTACCTCCCTCGTTGCCAATTACTAGACCTTTATAGGATTTTTCAGCCATACCAATGGCGGTATTGATTCCCTCAATCACTTCGGCGCCCATGGAATTCATTTTGCTGTGGAACTCAAGGCCGATGACCTCATCCCCCAAATCCACTACCGTAGCTCCTGCATTGCCCCAAACTTTTTTACCTGCAGCCTTGAGTGTGTCTAGGATGACAAACTCCTCCAATCCAGGAACCTCCTTGTAGGACTTGGAAGGGATGTCGTAGTAGGTTTTCTTGCCATTGACAATCTTATAGAAGGTTTCGTGTCCCGAAGCAAGGAGTTCGTGCACCCATTCAGCCGCCTTTTCTCCTGCCGCTTCCATCTTGGCTACGGTCTCCTTAACACCAAGGGCGTCCCAGGTTTCAAAGGGGCCCAATTCCCAGCCAAATCCTGCACAAACCGCCTGATCAATACGAAACAGTTCGTCCGAAATCTCAGGAATACGGTGAGAGCAATACTTAAATAAGTCGTAAAAAGAAGCACGGTAAAATTCTCCCGCCCGATCTTCAAAGTTGACCAAAAGACGCAATCGTTTTTTTAGGTCCTCTACTTCTTTGGCCGCCTCTAGTGCCTTAAACTTCGGCTTTTCCACGTCCTTGTAGGTAAACGTCTTTAGGTCAAGTTCCTGAAGTTCCTTCCTCCCATCCGGGTGGCGAGTCATTTTGAAGTACCCTTGACCCGTCTTGTCTCCAAACCATTTGTTGGTATATAGCACTTCCACAATCTTGGGTAGAATAAACTTGTCTCGAGATTCATCGTGGGCAAGTGCCTTGTACAGGTTGTTGGATACGTTTACGGTAGTATCTAGACCAACCACATCCATCGTTCTGAAGGTGGCAGATTTCGCGCGGCCAATCACAGGACCGGTAAGTTTATCTACTTCAGAAACCCCAAACCCCATTTTTTCAATGGCGTGCATCCCCGAAATAATTGCATATACTCCTATTCGATTGGCAATAAAAGCTGGAGTATCCTTGCAAAGGACCGTTTCCTTACCTAAGTACCGATCTCCAAATCCCATCAAAAAGTCAATCAGTTCCGGTTTGGTTTTTGGACCTGGGATGATTTCCAAAAGTTTTAGATACCGGGGTGGGTTGAAAAAATGTGTTCCAGCAAAATGAGCTTGAAAATCTTCTGAGCGACCATCAGACATCAAATGCATCGGAATACCTGAGGTATTAGAGGTGATGAGGGTTCCTGGCTTTCTGTATTTTTCTACTTTTTCAAAGAGCTGCTGCTTGATGTCCAAGCGCTCCACGACTACTTCAATAATCCAGTCATAGTCCTTTATTTTAGGAAGATCGTCGTCAAAATTTCCTGTGGTGATTCGAGAAGCAAACTTCTTCTCATAGATTGAAGACGGGTTTGCTTTGAGCGTGTTTTGAAGTGCTGTCGTCACGATTCGGTTGCGAACAACTGGAGCTTCCATGGTCAACCCTTTCTTTCGCTCCTCCTCATTGAGTTCAAAAGGAACGATATCCAAAAGCAGCACCTGGACGCCAATGTTGGCAAAGTGACAGGCAATTCTGGACCCCATAACTCCTGAGCCCAAAACGGCTACTTTTTTAATGGTTCTATTCATGATATGTGTATTAAAATGCGTTGCTGTGGGTTTCTTCTTTGGAGTAGGAAGTGGCTACTTCCTTGGATTGGATTTGATCGATAACTTTATGGATTTTGGTGATGACACCAAAAAAGCCGGCAAGTTCTTTTTCACTGATTACGTCTCGCACCTGCTCATTAAAGCGCTTAACAGTTTGAACGGATATTTCCTTTTTCCGTTTCCCTTCAGGCGTTAAGAAAATTCGTACTGAACGCTTATCAATTGGATCGGCTTTTTTGAAAATCAAACCCTTCTCTTCCATGGTCTTCAACATGCGAGTAAGACTACGCGTCTCTAATCCAATCAATGGGGCAATTTTCGTTGCTGGTGTACCTTCTTTGGAGTTGATGTTGATTAACACAAAGCCGATTGCTGTGGTAAACCCCTCTTCTGTAGCTTGTTGGTTGTACATCCTCGAAATGGCATGCCAGGCACTTTTAATGGGGTAATCCACCGTCTCTTCTTTTTTCATAGGCACCTTGTGAGAAGTATAACGAACCTAAATTAGATAAATTTTGTATGCATGCATACTATTTTTTAAAAAATGTACCAAGTATGAGTTAAGAAATACGGGATTATTCAAGACACCTAGTACCTACCTGCGATAGGCAGACGAAAAACCAGGTAAGAACTGGGGTTACAAGCAATTGATTCCTTCTGAACAACCTTGGTACCTTGAACTTGGTACTATTTAACTTCTACTTCATGACACTCGCTTGCAACAGCTGTATAAAAAAAGAGGCACATGGAAAAAAACCATATGCCTCTTTGGTAAAAAAGAAGTGGTCTCGCTTATTGACTTTTTCTTTTGAAATCTATTAGAACCTGGAAATAAGTACATGTACTTATTTCCTATACATAGCCTCTACTCGATCCGCGTACTTTTCCATGATTACTTTCCGCTTGAGCTTCATAGTGGGGGTGAGTTCTCCTGTTTCTATTCCCCAAGGAGTGTCTAGTAATTCAAATCTCTTTAATTGCTCCCACTTACCAAAAAGTTGGTTGAACTCCTCTACTTCACTGAGGTACTTCTCCTGAACCTGTTCGTTCTGAATCATTTCAAAATCGGTAGTATAAGGAATCTCTTTACGTTTGCAATATTCGCGTAAGCCATCAAAACTAGGAACAATCAAAGCGGCGGGATAATTACGATCTGCTCCCACTACAATTAATTGTTCGATAAGTGGAGACTCCTTAAACTTATTTTCCATCGCCTGCGGAGCAATATACTTGCCTCCAGAGGTCTTGAACATTTCTTTTTTACGATCTGTAATTTTCAAATACCTGCCCTCCAAGATCCCAATATCACCCGTATGAAACCAGCCGTTTTTAATCACCTCAGCGGTCATATCAGGCTCCTTGTAGTAACCCTGCATTACATTTGGCCCTTTAACTAATATTTCCCCGTCTTCAGCAATTTTCACTTCCACATCTTTCACAATCTTACCGACATAGCCGATTTTGATTTCTTCACGAGTTCCAATTGAGGCAGTCACTACTGGGGAGGTTTCTGTCAATCCGTAACCTTCACAAACCTTAATTCCCGCAGCCCAAAACACTCGGGCTAAACGAGGCTGAAGTGCCGAAGCACCAGAGTTAATCTGCATGATATTTCCACCCAAAGCTTCTCTCCATTTAGAAAAAATCACTTTGTTAGCCAATTTCAATTGAAAATCATACCATCCTCCCATATCCGATGCAGGGTCGTACTTGAGTCCCAATTCTAAAGCCCAAAAAAACAATTTCTTCTTAATCCCAGTAAGTTCGTACCCTTTAGAAACAATCTTGTCGTACACTTTTTCCAACAAGCGAGGGACAGTATTGAAGAGATGTGGTTGAACTTCCTTCAGATTATCTCCAATTGTCTCCAAATTTTCTGCATAATAAATGGAATAACCCATATACATAAAACAGAAAGAGGCAGTACGCTCAAAGATGTGGCAAAGCGGTAAAAAACTCAACACTTTCGATGTACCTAAGGGGGGAGACATAATGTGCGATACAGAGATCAAATTGGACAGTACATTGGCATGCGTCAGCATTACCCCTTTCGGTTTCCCTGTAGTACCTGAAGTATAAATAATCGTAAAAAGATCTTCTGGCTTAACAGCAGCTTTAAAGCCTGACAATGCAGAAAAATCCCCTGATTTTCCCTCTCCTTGCAGTTCTGTCCAATGCGCTACACCAGGCAAACGGTCAAAAGAGTAAATGAAACGATTCTTTCCAGCTGATTGAACAGCTTTATCATAAATTGTTTGATCACCTGCAAAAATGACTTTGACGTCCGCATGATCAAAAATATATTCGTAATCCGCCACGGTAATAGTGGGATACATTGGTACAGAAATCACCCCTATTTGTTGTAAAGCCAAATCAATAAAATTCCATTCGGGACGATTTTCTGAGATGATAGCTACTTTTTCCCCTGGATGAATGCCTTTTGCCAAAAAACCTAAACTCAATTCATCGATGATCCTTTGTGCCTCTTTGGATGAATACGTTTTCCACACTCCATCTTCTTTTCGACCAAAAGCAATTTCCTTATTATATTTTTCAATTTGATAGGGAATAAGATCAAATAGACGGGTAAGTTCCATGATTAGGTCTGTTTGGGTGGATTGATTTTTAATATTAAGAAATGATTTCCGGTTCCACAACAAACAGCTATCCACACCTTTTTACTCTCTTTAATTGTATTAAATTATTTAATTAAATTAAACTATAGTTGTTATTAAGACTGTGAATAGGTGGATAAGACAGGCAACGTAGTTTAAACACAAACGGTCCTAAATTTTGCCATCTTCCTGAACAGGTTATCCACGGATTTTTAACATATAAATAATTGTTAAACAGTAATTTATATTAAATATTGAGTTGATGTGGACAAAGGATGGTCAACTTTAGGTGTAAAAGTTGACCGTGTACAACTTGTCTAAATTCAGTGGATAAAGAGAGACTTATCCGCATTAAAAACTGAAGGAGTAAACATCTTGTAAAGGATGTGTATAAGTCGCCTAAAAAAAAATTTAATGGTATAGTTATGCACAGTAAATTTTAGGGTTATCCACCAATTATTTTTCAATTTCAATCATCCCGGTAGGGGTTGTGGCTTCAATTAATAGGTCTTCTACAGTCCAGCCACCTCGAATCACTAAATCCCGTGTTTGCTCTTCCCCTTCGTAATAAAATACTCGTTCTGCCAATTTTCGTTGCCTATAATTAGATGGATCCCAAATCCCATTTCCATTACTGTCCTCAATAACTCGAAGGGAATAGGTTCCTGGATCTAAAAGAGTAAATGAAAATTTGGTTGGACCCTTTAGTACTTGTTCGTAGGCAATCTCTTTTTTACCATTGATGAGCTGAATAATTAAGGGCCCCTTGGTTCCGACTACTTCACCACTTATACCATCTGCTAAGTTTTTTCGCAAAAGTTTGCGGTAATTGGCTTCCACCTTCTTTTCATTGTATTCCCCTTCTATATCTTGAAAAGTGGAATCTGTAGCAATAAGGGTGACCAATTCAGTTTGAAGTGAATCTGGTATAAAGGCTCTTATACGTAGCAGATCTCTCTTGCTCGAATCTGCAAAACTTAGCATATCAGCCTGTATGGGAAGGAATAAACTATCCACCTTGATGCTAAGTGAATCTAAATTAATTTGAATTATAGGTTTGTTGAATGTTAATTGTATATCTAGATGCTGATAAAAATTTTTCCCAGAATTTATTTCAAAGTTCAGCTTTTCCGGCTTCCGTTCGGAATCAGGAAATTTAGCCCAGATTAATGAATCACTACGAAATCCAATAGAATCTTGTACGCTGATTTTTAAAGAGACGCTATCTAGGATAGGCTTTTTTGGGTAAAAACGTAGCTTTTTTTCTCCTTGTACATAAAATAGATCTTCACCGAGTAGATCATTGTCAACTTTATTGATCAGAGGATTGCGGTTGAGGATGATGTCAAAATTCTTTCCAAAATTTCCAGAGCGAAGGATTTTAATAGGCGTTAGATCTGCTTTAGTTAAATTAAAGAATAGTGAATCGGTGCTTTTTGAGGATAGAAAAATCGTATCGGGTAAGAAATCATATTCCTCACTCTTGTAATCTGCTTTTAAGTTTCCATTGATATCTCTCCAAGCATATGCCCTATAATTACCTGATTTTAAGTTGGTTAAACTAAATTTGCCCACGGTGTCTACTTGAGCAAGATAGTAGGGAGGAGCGGTAAAAACATCCGCGCTATCATTCAAGGGATAAATGCCTACCAAAACATTCTTGTAATCCTCCTTTATCTCAGAAAAGGGAAAGCGTAGTCGACCAGATAGACTCAAACTATCTATTTGGTTGCCGGTAGAAAAGACCAATCGGAGGTTTTCAGCAGGGTTTCTTTCTGAGATGTCCACTATCGACTTTTGAAAGTCTACTACGTAGGTGGTGCTATCCTCCAAGTCTTGTTTAATTAGTACAGTGACTCCGTTCTTCAGCGCCGTAAACTCCACCAAGTCTTTGTTGATTTTTGGTGTAATGACTACACCTTTGCCTGGATTGTCCAAGCCAACGAACTCGTTAAAAGTTAAGACTATCTTCTCTGGCTTTATGTTTACACTTTGATCTGTCGGAAAGCTTTCAATTAATTGGGGTGGATCCTCATCTCTTGGACCGCCCATAGGGGAGCTTTGCTTGGCACAAGAGGATATTGCAAGCGCGGAAAAAAAAAGTAGAAATAGGTAAATTAATTGTTTCACTTCTTTTTAAAGATAAAGATGTTGCTCGAGTAATTTCCAGGAACTTTTGCCTTTCTATTGGAGCGGTATCCTTGGATGATGGCTTTCCAATACTTAGAAAAGTGGTTTTGATTTTGGTTTTTATAATCCTCTGAGAGTAGACTTACATAATAGGAATCAAAATTTAAAGGCTTGATTCCTGCTAGTTCTAAATTAAATTCTTCTTGGAAGGTAGCAATGGAATTTTGTGAAAAGTGGTAAAGATGCCTAGGTACATCGTAGCCTGCCCAGTAGCTGCCGTAATATTTTGCATCTTCAGAAAGCGGGTTTGGAACAGCAATTAAAATATAACCGTTTGGTTTTAAGAGATTTATAATAGTTTTTAATGTTTTGCGTAACTTGTGGATGTGCTCCAAAACATGAAAAAGGGTGATGATGTCATAGGTCTCTTTTTCAGGAAGTTCGCCCAATTTGGCGACGATTTGCTTGGGGAGTTTGCGTAATGCTTGTCTTCGTGCTTTCTCACTGGGCTCTATCCCTTGAACCCTCCATTTTTGTTTGTAGGCCTCCTGTAGAAATTCTCCTGTACCACAGCCGTAATCCAAAAGGCTCCCCTCTTTGGTTAATTGATGGATGAGGGACACTTTCTTGCGGTTACTATAGTTCCGGATTTTTTGGTAAACCCATTGGGTAAAATTCTGAACTTGATCCTCGTGTGAATAGTATTCTTTAAAATCGTAATAAGGTCCGATCTCTTTTTCCTTGGGTCTTGGGTTAGTGAATAGTAATTCACAGTTTCCACACTTGCTGAGAGTAAACTCTTTTTTACTTACGGCATAATCTTTTACCAGGCTGTGGTTCAATATTGATCCACTTTTGCAGAGCGGGCATTTGAGTAAGCGTTCTGACATTAGCGGCCTAGGTATACAGTCAAAATGGAAAGATCTGCAGGGGATACACCACTAATACGAGATGCTTGTCCTAGAGTTTCAGGTCGTATCTTATGGAGTTTTTGCCTTCCTTCATTGGAAAGAGCAGTGATGTCTAAATAGTTGAAGGTAGGAGCTATTTTGAAATCTTCCATGTTGGCAAGTTTTTCTACCATCGCTTGTTCTTTTTCTAAATAGCTTTCGTATTTAATCTGAATTTCTGCTTGCTCGATTACTTCTGTAGGATACTTCTTTAGGTAGTTTGCTAGCTCTTCTGAAAGGCTTGCCAATTCCGTAATTCCGAGTTGGGGTCGTTTTAATAATTTCTCTGCTGAGATTTTTTCAGTAATGGTTGCCGTTTCAAGTCGTTCAAGACCTGTATTGATTGTATCAGGACTGAATTTCTTTTGTTTTAAGTCATTGACAAGCACCGCCGTCTCTGACTTCTTACGGTTCATTTTATCGAATCGTTCCTCACTAGCTAGACCGAGTTTGTGACCTAGGGCCGTGAGTCGTAAATCAGCATTATCTTGGCGCAAGGAAAGGCGAAACTCTGCTCGTGAGGTAAACATACGGTAGGGCTCTTCGGTTCCTTTGGTGATCAGATCATCAATTAATACGCCAATATAAGCTTCTGATCTTTTGAGTATAAGGGGTTCCATTTCCTGAACGCGAAGACTGGCATTGATACCCGCCATTAATCCTTGACAGGCGGCCTCTTCGTAGCCGGTTGTACCATTTATTTGTCCTGCAAAATACAGATTCGTTACTGCCTGGGTTTCTAAAGTAAGTTTTAACTGTGTTGGCGGAAAGAAATCGTATTCTATGGCATACCCAGGACGAAACATTTTGGCATGCTCAAAACCGGGTATTTTGCGAAGGGCTGCGTATTGTACATCTTCAGGCAGGGAAGTAGAAAAACCGTTGACATAAATTTCCACGGTGTTCCATCCTTCGGGTTCTACAAATATTTGGTGACGATCTCGTTCTGCGAAGCGATTGATTTTATCTTCAATACTAGGGCAGTATCTGGGCCCAAGCCCTTGTATTCGTCCATTAAACATGGGAGAACGATCGAAGCCTGTTTCCAATGTTTCGTGCACTTCTTTGTTGGTGTAAGTAATCCAGCAGCTCCGTTGTGTTGACAAGGGGCTCGTACTATCTAGGTAGGAGAACTTCTCAGGATGTTCGTCCCCTAGTTGCTCCTCCATTTTGGAATAATCCAAGCTTCTTCCATCTACCCGAGGAGGTGTTCCTGTTTTCATTCTTCCTGCTTCTAATCCTAAGGAAACTAGTTGCTCTGTAATTCCTTTGGACGCCCCTTCCCCTGTTCTACCTCCTCCAAACTGTTTTTCACCGATGTGGATGATGCCATTCAAAAAGGTGCCGTTGGTAAGCACCACTGTTTTAGATTCAATTTCAAGACCAATTCCGGTTCGTACTCCGCACACCTTTTTATTTTTAATTAGAAGGCCCGTGATCATTTCTTGCCAAAAATCTACATTCGGCGTGTGTTCTAGAGCAAGACGCCATTCCTCCGCAAAGCGCATTCGGTCGTTTTGTGTGCGCGGTGACCACATGGCTGGACCTTTGGATCGGTTGAGCATGCGGAACTGAATCATAGATTTGTCCGAAACAATTCCCGACATTCCCCCCAAGGCATCGATCTCACGAACGATTTGGCCTTTGGCTACCCCTCCCATGGCAGGGTTGCAGGACATTTGGGCAATAGTATTCATGTTCATCGTACAGAGAAGCACGGAAGAACCCATTTTGGCGGCCGCATGTGCCGCTTCACAGCCCGCGTGACCGGCGCCTACTACGATGACGTCGTATTTTGGAAACATGTATTTTCAGTTGTGTTTCACGTGGAACAGTTTTACGAAAAATTAGTAATACTTCGCAGCTGTTCCACGTGGAACAGTCAATTTAAACGATATAGTTGGATGGCCTCGTCTTCTTTTTTTCGCATCAAAGAAGCCTCTTCTTTGGTTTTGTCTTTATATCCTATTAAGTGCAGCAGGCCATGAGCCAGCACTCTGGTCAGTTCAGATTCTTCATCTGTCGCATGGGCTTTTGCATTGTCCCTGACGCGATCTACACTGATAAAGATGTCTCCTTCCAATTTTCCATTTTTTTCAGAGTTATCAAAGGTGATAATATCTGTATAGGTATGGTGCTTGAGATAGTCTACATTCATTTGATACAAGAATTCATCTGAACAAAAAACGTAGTTCAATTCGTTGATTTGGTAGCCGGAAGCGTTCGCTAATTCCTTCAACCAACGCTTACGGCGCAATTTGTTCGGCAATTCAAAGGGGGTGTCTTCAGAAAAAAAATAAATAGCCATGGCTTATTCGAGGTAAAATGAGAGTACGGTTTTCTTTCCTCCTTCTTCAAATTTGACTTCGTCGCTCAGGTGTTTCATCAAGAAAATTCCCCTCCCCCCAACTTTTTCAATGTTTGCTGGATCTGTAGGATCTGGAAGTTGATTGAAATCAAATCCATTTCCTTCGTCTTCAATGCTGCAACGGAGTAAGCCTGGCTCCATTTGAAGGTCTAGGTGTACCAGTTTGCTTGACTCGCTTTTATTGCCATGCACGATGGCATTGCTGATGCATTCCGTTACCGAAATCATGATGTTTCCATACTGATCGTCATTGATCTCGAAGGTTTCTTTCGCATTGTCAATAAAACTTTCAATAATTTGAATGTTTTCAATCAAAGAAGGAATTGAAATTTTTATGGATTTTATCACAATTATTCGGCGCTAGGTAGTTCTATTGTTCTTTTTCTTAGGTAAGCTCTAGGACAACTGGACAATGGTCTGAATGTACTACATGGGGTAAAATTACAGCACTTTTTAGTTTGTTTTGCAATTCTTTGCTGGCCATGTGGTAATCTATTCGCCATCCCAGGTTTTTTTCTCGGGAATTAGCCCGGTAACTCCACCAGGAATAGTGGCCTGGGGCTGAATGAAAGGCACGAAAGGTATCGACAAATCCCAAGTCGATAAACTTATCCATCCAGGCCCGCTCTTCGGGCAGGAATCCTGAAGTGTTTTTATTAGAAACGGGATTGTGAATGTCAATTGCCTTGTGGCAAATGTTGTAATCTCCACTCAGGATTATCCCGGAATGCTCCTTTTTTAAATCTTGCATAAACCCATATACGTCATCTAGAAAGGCGTATTTGAAGTCCTGCCTTACATCACCAGTTGTGCCGGAAGGGAAATAAGCAGAGATAAAAGAAAATCCTTCATACTCTGCGCGAAGTATTCTGCCTTCATCGTCGTAGGCGGATATCCCCATTCCATAATGCACGGCTTTGGGCACCACCTTACTCAAGATGGCGACGCCACTGTATCCTTTTTTTACTGCTGGATACCAGTACACTTGATAGCCCAAGTCCTGGAAAATGCGGAAGTCAACATCTGTTTCTAGTGCTTTAATCTCCTGTAAACCAATTATATCTGGTGATTCCTTGGCCAACCAATCCACAAAACCTTTGTTGATTGCTGCTCGAATTCCATTCACATTGTAAGAGATTAACTTCATCAAATTTCTAGTTGATATTCTTTTTCAAAATACTCTATAACCTGCAGTTTCAATAATTTTTCTTGTTCTAAGAGGTCAAAATGAGGTAGTTCTTTCACCAACTTCCAATGGGGCCACCCTTCTTGATCTATAAAATCTAAGTGGTAAAATCCCCCATAACTGAGCACCTTGCAAACTGCAATGTGCATGAGGTCTTGCTTTTGTTCCTTGGTAAACGGACGGGCACCTTGGCCCAATTCCTGTACCCCAATTAAAAACAATACGCCATTTAGATCATTTGGCTTCTTGCCAATTGTTTCTTGGAGGCCATCCAACAATCTGGCCCAGCGTTTTTCTAAGTCTAAATCCCGTTTAAACATTGACTTGATTTTTTTTCTCAAGCTCTTCCCAGAATTCTACTGCACGGCGAAGGTGCGGAATGACAATTGACCCACCAATCACTAGTGCTATGGAAAAGACTTCAAAGATTTCTTTGCGCCCGACTCCGGCCTCAAATGACTTGCCCAAATGGTACTTGATGCAATCGTCACAACGAAGGACCATGGAACAGGCTAAACCAATCATTTCCTTAGTTTTAACGTCTAATTCTCCTTCAGCATAGGTATTCGTGTCCAAATTGAAAAAGCGTTTGATGACCTTGTTGTCTTCGGTCATAATGCGCTCGTTCATTTTGCTCCTATAGTCGTTGAATTCATCTAATAGATTCATTATCTTCATCTTTTATCTAGTCCAATGGGCAAATATACGGCTTATCCATCCATTGGAGGTTAACCTATTTTTTAGCGATGCAGTTATTTTTTTGGAAAGACTTTTTAGATCTTATTTTTCCACGTAATTGTCCCCTTTGCAAAAAGGCCCTTTTTGAGTTTGAGACATGCCTTTGCACCGTCTGTAAAGGCCTGCTTCCTCGCGCCAATTTTCATTTAAGGCCTTTTGATAACGAACTTACTTCCAAGTTACAAGGCCTTATGGTAGTAAATCGTGCGATTTCTTTCCTACATTTTTCTAAAAAGGGGAGAAGTCAAAACTTGCTTCATCAGCTAAAATATAAAAATCAACCCGAGATAGGGGAAGAATTAGGCCGTATGTACGGCAGAGCATTAAACTTAAACGGATTTTCTGGTCTCTGGGATGTGGTGGTAGCGGTCCCCTTGCACCCGCTAAAAAAAGCACGCAGAGGCTATAATCAGAGTGAGGGTTTTGGTAGAGGGATTTCCAAATCCCTAGGAATCCCGTACAGGGAATTATTGGTGCGAAGAAAATTTACCGATACCCAAACTAATAAATCGCGTTTGGAACGCCTCACCAACGTAGAAAATGTGTTTGATATGAATACGGGCGAAACGAGTCAAGAATTACGTATTTTGTTGGTTGATGATATTTTGACTACGGGAGCAACGTTATGCGCTGCAGCAACTGTTCTTTTGGAAGGTGGAGCAAAACTTGTAGATTTGGCTACCATCGCTGCTGGTGGCCGTTAATCCATTTATCTATGCATCCTGATTTAGAATCCTTAAAGTACCCCATTGGAAAATTTATCGTTCCACAAATCATTGATAAGCAGACGATTAATTCAGCGGTTAAACAAATTGTGGATTTTCCAACAGCCCTTTTTCAAGTTGCTAGCTCTTTAACTCCAGCTCAGTTGGGTAGTCCTTACCGACCGCAGGGCTGGACAGTACGTCAATTGCTTCACCATTGTGCGGATAGCCATGGACAAGCACTTTTTCGTTTTAAACACGCACTTACTGAAGAAAATCCAAGTATTAAAGCGTACGATGAAGGCGCATGGGCGAATCTTCCCGACTCCCAGCTTCCAGCACAACATGCGCTAGATACAATACGACTGGTTCATGTCAAATGGGCCAATTTGCTTGAAAACATGAACTCAGCAGACTTTGAGCGCAGCTATTACCATCCCGAAAAGCAGCGAAAACAAACCCTTGGGGAGGTGACACTCATGTATGCTTGGCATGGAAAGCATCATTTGGCACACATTACAGGATTGATTCAACGCAACTTTGACCGGTAAGCTATGCAGGTATCTTTAGTCGACCAACGAATCCTTGTTACCGGAGCTTCACGTGGGATAGGTCGTGCGATAGCGCAACAGCTCTCCAGCTCGGGAGCAGAGGTAATTGTGCATTACCATGCCAATGCCAAAGCGGCCAAGGCCGTAGTCACAGGGCTCTCTACCAAAGCCTATCTAGAGTCCTGCAACTTGGCTAACCCTACTGAGGTAAGCGGTTTTATTCCGCGCTTGGTGAAAAAGTATGGTCCCATTACAGCCCTAGTCAATAACGCAGGAATTTCTCCATCTGCTTCTGATTCCCTCCCTACGGCTGATTGGCTTGCAATTTGGGAGCAGGTGATGGCTGTCAATGCTACCGCTGTAGGGATTTTATGCAAGGAGTTTGTAGATCAAGCCAGATTACAGGGAAATGGACGCATTGTAATGATTTCTTCACGCGCTGCTTTCCGTGGGGATACGCCTGATTACCTTGCCTATGCAGCATCTAAAGGAGCACTTGTGAGCCTGATGCGCTCGATAGCAAGGCATTACGGTAAAGAGGGGATCAAGGCATTTTTGATTGCCCCAGGTTTTACCCGAACTGACATGGCTAGTGAGATTTTGGCCCAGTATGGGGAAGATTTCGCTTTAAAAGATATTGCTCTTCCGGATTTGACTCGGCCAGAGGATATCGCTCCCATGGTCGCTCTACTTTGTTCGGGCCTTGCAGATCATGCTACCGGGACTTCCATTGACATGAATGCGGGTTCCTACGTGCGATAGCCAAAAAAAATCAAAAAACAGGGGTTTTTAACTGAACGTCCTGACCTTATGTTGAAGAAATCTCCTGTTTTAACTCCTGATTTGATCCTAATTTTAAAGATTTTTCTTGGGACTGCTTTGGTGATGGTTTTGGTTTTTTCATTTTTTGATGGGTATCGGGCGGACAATACTGGAAAAGGAAGAAGTTTCCAGGTGGCAGATGCTGATCGTCTCTTCTTTATCAACCTGCGTAGCATTCATTACGATCGGGAAATCCGGCAGGAAGCGGATATGGTGATTTATCGGCATGGGAAACGGCTGAAATCGGATACGGTTCCCTCCTTCTTTCCAGCCCTTTTTCTTCATTCCAAACAGAAAGAAGCCTACCTGTTTTTTGAACTAGCAGGGGGAGAATATCCGATTCAAATCCAAATAAAAACGGACGATCACCTGATTCAAATCCCGTTTGATTTGGGGGGAAATGCAGCCCACAAAGCTTTAGGGGAGCAATTGTGGCCCTTGGTCCAGCAAAACGCTTCTTTTAGCTTGTTGGTGCGGGATAAAGAACGACCACTTTGGCAGACAGAATCCGAGAAAGAAGTTTTAAAAACCGTCTTGACCGATTATTTTAGACTCCTCAACCAACCCCAACCCTAGTGGACAACTCATCGATTACCCCCATGGATTACTTTCGTTCCCAAGTCGGCAAGACCTTGGACCAAACTCCCTCTGCTGCAGGCAACTGGCTAGCGGGCACACTTTTGAAGGTGGATGAGCATGAAATTCGAGTAGCCTATAGGGTTCGACCAGAACTGTGCAATCCTGGGCGGGTATTGCATGGAGGGATTGCTTCATTGATGCTGGATGATGTAATTGGAATGGGCAATTTTGTGGCTGGATCCGAGTTTCTGATGACCAGTATCAACTTATCGGTTGATTTTTTGTCCGCCGCGCAAGTGGGAGAACGACTAGAGGTGAGTGCGCGTTTGGTTCGTTCTGGCACTAATGTAAATCATTGGGAAGCTGAAATCCGAAAGGAATCCGGCAAGCTTGTGGCTAAAGCAAGTTCGAATTTGATCAAAACGCATGTGAGGATTTCCGAGTTGGGATGATTGTATGAAGGACCAAGAAATAGTTTAACGAGCGATCCTTCCGCAGGCTAGCTTGGTTTATTTCTACTGGATTTCTATTATATTTCGTTTTTCGCTTTCTTATGACCAAAATTTTCCCGTACGTCTTATTTCTTACACTCCTATTGGCTTCCTGTATCTCGGAGAAAAAAGAGTTTGGAAAGGAGATTTCCACGGATGCAAGTCAAATTCTCCGAGGAAAGAAACTTTTTGAGCAGAACTGTTCTTCCTGCCATCGGTTTGATGGAGATGCAATTGGGCCCAACTTAAGTGGGCTCACTCGGCAGATAGCTTCGGAGTGGATACGTGGATTTATTCAGAATCCTTCGGAGATGATTGCCAAAAAGGATCCGAGAGCGCTGGCACTTTTTGAGAAGTACCGCAGTGAAATGCCTGGTTATCCACAATTGAAACAAGAAGAGCTTGATGCCTTATTGAGTTACTTGCACACCTTTTCTACTGTTGCTATCCCGATTTCTGGGGACACTACCTCCAATTTAATTCCGGAGAAAGTGCAAGATTCAGGGATTCGTGTTGATTTGGAGTTTTTTGCGCAGCTGCCTGCTTCTGATTCTGTTTTTCCCCTTGCAAAAATGACCAAGATGGAGCCGATTCCTGGAACAGATCGACTGGTAATAAATGATCAGCGGTTAGGGATTTACGAGTTGGTCGACCAAAAACCAGAGCTGTACCTTCCTCTTTTGGAATTACGTCCCAAGATGGTGAGTAAACCTGGCTGGGCAACAGGATTAGGAAGCTTTGCTTTTCATCCTGATTTTCTTTCTAACGGCTTGTTGTATACCGCACGCACGGAACCAGGGGGTAGTGCTAAGGATGATGTGGGCTATACGGACAGCCTAAAGGTTTTTATGCAGTGGGTGTTGACGGAATGGAAGGCAGATGATCCCAAGGCAAGTAAATTTAAGGGGAGTAGTCGGGAGATTTTGCGTGTAAGTAATGCTTCGCAAGCACATGGTATGCAGGAGCTGACTTTTAATCCTCACGCGAAAAAAGGGGTTTCTGAAGATTATGGTCTCCTTTATGTAGGCTATGGGGATGGAGGATCTGCCGAAAAAGGATTTCCAGGGATTTCCAATCATGGTGGAGCAGGGATGTATAGCAGTATTTGGAGGATAGACCCTTTAGGAAACACGGGTAGAAATGGGAGATATGGAATTCCTTCTATCAATCCTTTTTTTGGAAAAGGAGGGAAAGCCACTGAGGTAATCGCTTATGGCTTTCGTAATCCCAACCGAATTTTTTGGGATGATGAGGGACGGTTATTTGCAACAGATATTGGTCAACACAGCATAGAGGAGATAAATCAGGTGGTGGAAGGGAATTTTTATGGTTGGCCGATACGAGAGGGAAACTTTGTCATCAATCCTTTTGGCAGTTTTAGGGCCTTGTATCCATTGCCTGAAGACGACAACCGGTTTGGTGTCACGTATCCTTCGATCCAATTGGAACACGATGAGTTGGTAGCTGTAATTGGAGGATATGTAGTCAATGAAGGGCCGTTGAAAGGGAAATTTGTGTTTGGAGATATTCCATCAGGAAGATTGTTTTTTGTGGATTTGAAGGGAGACAAACCAGTAGCACAAACCTGGGCGATTCGATTCCAAGGGAAAGCAATGAGCCTTAAAGAATTGGTAGGCCATAATCGTGTGGATCTAAAGTTTGGACAAGACGCGGCGAAGCGTCTGTACGTGATGAGTAAAACGAATGGAGTCGTATATCGTGTTTTGGAGGAATAATTGTAAAATGTACCGAGTAGGGGCTTAATTACGAGGCACGAAATATGAAACACGGAATGACGATTAATTTCGAATGTTGAACGCCGATTGAAAACGTAAGAATTCGATTTGGTACTAGAATTCTTGTCTTTTAAGTTGGTCGTGTATTGTACTTCGTTCTCTCTTTTACAATTAAGAAAAATTCAATACATTTTGAATTAAAAAATTTTGAAACGTATTTAGTTAGGGCAGAAAAAAGGAAACAGATCTCTTGAAATTTTCAATAAAAAAGACAATTAAAAGCTTTATACTCACCAGCAGCATTCTATTAGGCATTATTTTTTTCTGCTTATTTAGCTTCAGCCTTCGAGCCCAATCGATCTCCAATTCACTTAAAAAAATTCAAGAATTGCAAGATCAAGCGGCTTATGATTCAGCACTGATTCTTGCCAACCAATTCTTGACTGTTGCCAAGTTATCCACAGAGGAGCGGCTCAGATTTTTGATTTCCAAACAGTTTTCCTTCTATTATTTGGGTCGTTATGACTCTTTACGAGCAGGATTGCTTGTGTTAGAAAAAGGGATTGAGGAAGAAGATACCCTTTATCCAGAATTATTGATTGTTAGAGGCATACAAAAGGGAGAAGACGCGCGCTATGTGGACGCGATTCGAGATTTTTTAGAAGCAGAAAAGCGGGTGATAGCAACGAATAATCTGCAGTATCTAGGGATGATTTATAATAGTTTGGCAAGCAATTTCAAGGACTTGGAGGATATAAACAGCGCTAAGGCCTATTATATAAAAGCGCAAAAAGTATTTGACAATCGAAGAGACAAGCGAGCGGTGGCTATGGTATACAATAACTTGGGCACTATTTATAGAAAGACCAACCTTCTTGATTCTGCCCTCTATGTTTATGGGGAGGCCAGGAAACTATTGGGCACCCTTGGCAACACTTTTTTACTTGCCCAAAATACGCTAAACCTAGGGAACGTCTATGAACAAAAAGGAGAGCTGGAACAAGCTGAAGCCGCTTTTTTAAAATGTTTGGAGGTATCTGAATCCTCCAAGTTGCAGTATGGGGTATTGTTATCCACAGTCAACCTTGGAAATCTCTACCGGATGAAGAAAGACTATTCCCGCAGTAAAGAATGGCTAAATCGTGCCTTGGATCTTTCCAAAAGCATGGGGCTGGCACGAGAAAAGGGGCTTGTGCTGGAGCGGTTATCCTGGTTGGCCCGGGATACCAACAACTTTGAAGAAGCATATATCCAATCCTTGCTAGCTTCTGCCATCCAAGACTCCTTGACCTCTGTGTCCGTGAAGAAGGAAGCGCAAGACTTGCAAGCAAAGTTTGAGATGGAAAAATCAGAAAATGAGGTATTGAGTCTTAGGGCTAAAAATCAGCAAGTAACTTTTGGGTTATTGGCCGCTTGTATAGGGATTTTGTTGTTGGCAACGTTTATTTTGTTTGTACTGTATCGGCAAAAGCGCTTACATGCAGAAAAGTTGATAGCCGAATCGGAGAGAGAAGTATTGAGCAAGGCCATTCAAGTCAAAGACATGGAGTTGACCTCCCAAGCCTTGCAGCTGCTTCAACTCAAGAAACAAATGAAAGAATGGGATGAGAACGATGTAGCCAAAGGCGGAGAGAGAAATGAGCGCTTTCCCTCTCGAGAATCCTTTGATTTGCTTCAGCTGGAATTTGAACACCGAATTAGAACCAGCAACGAAGACTTTTACCAGAATCTGCTCCGGGCTTACCCTGATCTGAAGCCCTCTGAGTTGAAGCTTTGTTCTTACCTAAGGCTTAACTTATCCACCAAAGAGCTTGCCGAAATCCTCAACAAGAGTGTGCGTACCATCGAAAACACCCGCTTTTCCATTCGAAAGAAGATGGGCTTGGGTCCAGAGGACAATTTAGTAGGGAAGCTGATTGCCATGGAAAGCACAGCATCATCGACTGTGGATAAGTCTTAACACCCGAATGCATTTTTCTGTTTTTAAAAACGTTTTTTTATTCAGCAAAGCACTTTCTGCTTTGAACTGGGGTCAGCTGGGGGATGTCATTTTTTGAAAAACAGCAAAATCAAACATTTGATAATCAGTCAAATAAAATATTAAGAGTATTTTTAGAGTAGTTTATTTCTGCCTTGCGAACACAATAATTAGGCAATTACTCCCTATTTTTACTTTATTAAATCTTTTAATATACGGCTTATCTAAATTTAACGCCAAATTAAACATCAGATAAAGTGAAGATTCTCTTTGAATTAAATATGTCAAAATCAACTTTTTTAGTCAGATTTTCTTTTCTCACTTAGTTATGAAATCGATTTTATTATTTTCCAAGTGTGAGTAAATTTTAATCTAGCTTTAATTTCGAATTATTCAATGAAAATTTCCATTCCTCCGATTTTCTGT
>Ga0181606_10001176_pt1 | contig 22786 bp, 27 predicted proteins | sample 041ome_10_FD_132994 | JGI IMG/M metagenome (GOLD analysis project Ga0181606, IMG submission 132994) | Coastal salt marsh microbial communities from the Groves Creek Marsh, Skidaway Island, Georgia - 041412US metaG (megahit assembly) | ecosystem: Environmental > Aquatic > Marine > Intertidal... | reverse complement strand
GAGGTTCAGTAACAAATCAAGATTTAGCTGTTGCATACGGAGGATGTAGCATACATATGCTCAGCTGTACAGAAGAATATGATGGAGCTGCTTGGTCTACAGGTATAAACATGCTTTCTACTAGATATTGCTTTTATGGAGCAGGTTCTGGTACTAGTGCCATGGCTGCTAAAGGGTGTAGTAGGGGATGTTTAGCAACATTTTATAATACAGAGAAATACGGTGAACTTTCTGATGTAGATTTATTCAGAGTGAACACCATAGATAATAAATTTTAAAAGAATATAAATGGCAATACTTCAAGCATCGAGTATATCAGGTTCTGCTGCAGTCTCAGGTTCATTAAATACTGACAACTCAGCTCCTTTGCAGCTACCGGTTTATTCTGGCAATACTCCTACAGCAGGAGACGGCTTTCAGATATGGTACGATAATACAAACGTAAAAGTTAGGTATTCTCTACAAGGTGCTCCTAGAAGAATCGGAGCTTGGAGAACAGGACCATCGCTTCCTACTGCAAAAAACGGTATACAAGGTGCAGGTACATTTAACTCAGGACTTTTAGCAGGAGGACAAAACCAACCTTGTGGTACAGAAGAGTTTGACGGAGTTCTTTTTTCTGCAGGAGGTAATACCTTATGTTGTATATGTTACGGTGCATCAACAGGAACACAAAATGCAGCTAGAGCTGTTGGAGGTTACCCAAACAGATGTTTAAATCAAACATATAACGGAGCAGGTTGGGCTTATGATACTCAACTGCCTTACTGTATGGGATGTGGTGTACGGGGTGCCGGTTCCTACAATTCTACAGTAATGATAGGAGGGGAAGGTACTTCTCCAGCATGTACTACAAACTGTGTAACACATTTTGACGGTACTGCATGGACAGAATATCCTGTAATCCCTGCAATCAGAAGACTTGGAGGTGCAGCGGGAACTTCAAACGATTTAATGTATGTTGGAGGAGATTGTTGTGCTGGAACACCACCATCAGCTACCGTCTGTAAAAGAGCGGAAACTTATAGATATGATGGATTAACCTGGCAAACCTGTAGTAATATAATAAACAATATCTAGATTTGGAACTACTGGTTGTCCGGACAATGCATTAGTAATTGGCGGAGTATGCGGTAACTCACCAGCAGAGACATGGAGTTGTAGAACCAGAGAATTTTCTGGTGATACTTGGTCTTGGGGTGCTATGAAAACTTACCCAGCAGAAAATATGGGAGTATTTGGTGCTCCAGATTCTACTGTTACTTCAGGAGGATGTTATACTAACTGTGTTAGTGGTCAAACACGTTCTCTTTGTTGTACAGAGATTCATGAGTATGCATATGATAAACCTTATACTCACGGGGTTTGGAAAAAATCTGCTACTATGCCTTACTGTAACTGTTGTTCTTTTGGAACTACTGGTAATGCATGTGGAGCTATGACTTTAGGGTGTTCTGGTAACTACTCTCAAAAATACGACGGTAATACATGGAATACTTGTCCTACTCTTCCTGGTAACTGGTCATCCGGTTGCTGTTCTACAGGATTTGGTACTGAAAATGCAGGAATAATTACAGGGGGAAGAGACTGTTACTATGCTATCTATACCAACCTTTGGGACGGTACTTCTTGGGCATGTGGTGCGTATAATATATACCCTACTGGTAGATCTTCTTCAGGAGGTACTAAGACTGACGGTATCGTGTTTAGTGGTCTTGAATGTGCTCGTAAATGTAATCAAGGGGATATGGGTTCTTTGAGAACTCATTTCTACGGTACTTATCCTTCCACTATTGCTGTTGGAACCTGGTCAAGTGTAGCAGGAGTTCCTAATTCACTGCAGTGTACTCAAGGTACAGGAAGAGAAGATGCATTTTTAGTAGCAGGAGGACAAGCCTGCTGTACAAACGAATATAACGGTACTGGTTGGGCTACAGGTAATACTACCCCTAACCGGTTCTGTGGTGGTGGTATGGTAGGAACTCAAAATTCTGCTATGATTCAGGGCGGTAATCCTTACGCATACTGTACTACTAGGTATGATGGAGTTTCTTATAGTTCTTATGGTGCTAATACCCCAATTTACAATTGTAAGCATGCTATGGTAGGAACTTCTTGTGATCACGATGATGTTCTTACTTGGCATGGAAACTGTTGCGGTAATGCAACCCAATGTTTTAATGGAACTGCATGGTCTTGTGTAGCAGAATTTCCATATTGTAATATGTCCGGTGGTTTTGCCGGTAATAGTAGTGCAGCACTTTCGATTGGTGGTTTAAACAACTGTCCTGCTACCTGGACCGACGAATGCGGCTGCCAGCAACGTAGAGGAGACCATTCATGTCTTATTCATACCTGGGACGGTACTACTTGGTCAGAAGCAGGAAACGTATTATTTAAGAAATATAACTCTGGTGGTAACGGAACACAAAATAACGCTTTAATTATAGGAGGAAACTGCTCTTGTCACCAAGATGCTTCAGAACAGATAGTATATACTACTGAACAGTGGGATGGAATTACTCTCGTTCAGCCGGTAACCTGCCTTATCATAAAGGATGCAGACCAGCTGCCGGAGGAGCAAGAAATACAGCGGGGGATAATAGAACTTTAGTTTCTCACGGTAGTACTAACTGTACTTTAGAATATTGTGAACTATGTACAATTACTGAATCATGGACTGTAGGTCCTAACCTTAACCATAGAAGACTTGATGGAGCAGGAAGCGCTCTAAGCTGTAATGATGCTTTTATTGCAACCGGTAGATACTGTTCTTGCCCTTGTTCTGTAGGCTGTTGCTTACATTGTAATTCGGAAACCTTTGATGGTACTTCTTGGACTACCACTGCTAATGTTACTCAACCTAGATGTATGGGTAAAGGTGCTGGTGGATCTGATACAGGTCTAATTTTCGGTGGTGAATATACAGGTACTTGTTCTGCTACTTGTACTGTATACTGGACTGAAGAATATGATGGTACTTCTTGGGCTGTAGTTCCTGGAATGAATGTAGCTAGATCATGTCACAGTGGTACCGGTACTCAGGACCATGCATTAGCTCATGGAGGATGTGGAAGAGGTTCCTACACTGCTTGTAAATGTACAGAAGAATATATAAGAGATTTATGTGTATGTAACGTTTATTATCAAAATGTTTGGTCAGCACTTCCTAATGTACCACAAGCTTTAAGACTTCATATGGGTTGGGGAACAACTGACGCAGTTACTACTGCTGGAGGAGTTTACCCTGCTGGATGTACTACTAACTTATTTGACTGGGACGGAAGTTCTTGGTCTGCTGGTACATCTTTAATATTAGGTAAACAAGAATCGGTTGGAGTTGGTACTCAAAATGCTGGAATAATATTTGCAGGTCTACATACAGCAGGTGATTGTTACGACTGTGTAGAACTTTACGACGGTTCAGCATGGTCTGCTGGTACAATAGTTCCTATATCTGTATATAACCATTCATCTGTAGGAGATCAAAGCTGTGCTATAATTTTTGGTGGTAGAGAAAATCAATCTTGCGATTGCTGTACTTTATCCTACGGTTCAGCAGGATATTATAGCTTATTCTCTGCCGGACCTAATTTAACTGCATGTACCTGTGCAGGTTTTGGAACAGGTACTACTAATGCAGTTCTTTCAACAGGTTTAGGCTGTATTACACAAGAATATAACGGTTCAACATGGAGCTGCGTTGGTGTAACTAATAACTGTTACTATCAAAATCAAGGTGCAGGTACTGTTAACTCTGCCATATCAACTGGAGGTTGCTTTACTCCTAACGGATGTACAAATTGTGTAGAGACATGGGATGGAACATCATGGACTGCTAATACAGGAATGATATATAAAAGATGTAATCATCAAACAACCGGTGCTTCTAGCAATTCAGCTGTTGCAATTGCCGGATGCGTACAAGGGTGTGTTGGATGTCATACGGAAGAATGGGACGGTTCAACTTGGACCTTAACAAACTGTACTCCTTATTCTAATTATTGTTTTGGTGCTACCGGTACTGTCAACGCTACTATAGCAGCAGGTGGTGCTCCAAATCCGATGTGCTGTTTAACTATAGAGTATAATGGAGATACCTGGTCTACAGGACCACAGTTGTACTGTAAAGCAAATAGTTTTGTGTTAGCCGGTACTACCAATTCAGCTGTAGGTTTAGGTGGTGATACTACATGTAGATGTGCCCAAGAATATGACGGTACATCATGGTCCGCAGGAGCTAGATCTTCAAATAACATGTGTTCATGTCAGCACGGTACTGGTAATTCTTCTACAGACGCTATGGTGTTTGGAGGAATTAGTTATTGCACTACAGAATTTTATTCTCAAGCTGCTACTCCAAAAGCCTGGGCGTTTGAATCAACTATGCTATGTCGGCACAGATGTCATGGTTCTTTTGGTACTACAGGAGCAGCACATGCTGTAGGAGGAGATCCTTATAACTGTATTACTGAAGAATGGAACGGTAGTGTTTGGTCTTACGGTGCAAGTAACCTACAGTGTCAAAGATTTAGAGCTGCAGCTTGGGGTACAGCTAACTCAGGAGTTGTAGTCGGAGGATGCTCTTGCTGTGCAGAAGAATATGATGGGTATACATATAGTTTAGGAGGCAAATTTGTTAATTACACTACTGTTTGTGGAATACCTTGTACAGCTGCAGCAGGATCGGATACTACTTCTGGTGTTGTATTTGGAGGAGCCGCTTATCCTACAGGAAGTAACTCTATGATGCAGTGCTACTCCTCTACAAGTTTCCCTAATCCTATAGGAACATCTTATAGAATAGGTAGTATTAACTAAGATATTTATTAGAAAGTATATAAATGGCAAATTTTAAATCACTTACAGTATCAGGTTCACTAAACGTTTCAGGTATATTCCAACTACCCGATCTAAGAGTAGATAAGTATATTCCACCTTCAGATACTCCTAATGACATGTATTGGTCTGTTGGAGGAAGATCACACGGAGCCTCTTTAAAATTAAATACTTCCGGGTCATATGCACCAGTTTGGTCTCTTGGCACACAAACTCTTCAGTTTGGTCAGTGTAGTATGGCTTCTGGTACTTCTAACGCTACTTTATATATACCTGCTTGTACCCCTGCTGGAGTGACTACATGTACCGAAGAATGGAACGGTACAACCTGGTTAGCTGCTAATGCTCATCTTGGAACAAGATATCATGGAGCTATGGCAGGTACTATAAATGATTCATTATTTTTCGGATGGTGTGCCTGTGGTAATACTTCTTGTACTAATGTAGATACAGAACGATACGATGGATTATCCTGGTACTGCTCCGGAACTACTAACTATGTACATCTTTGTCACGACGCAGTTGGTACTGGAAATGCTGCAATGACTTTTGGAGGCTTCTGCTGTAATGTTCCTTCTGCAAACTGTGCGTTTTGTAGAACAGAAATATACAATGGATCAACCTGGACTACATCAGCCTTGATGAACTGCTCTAGACAACGAGCTAGAGGGGCAGGTACAGTAAATGCCGCTGTTGTAACAGGAGGATGCTGTGTTGCTGAATGTTCTTGCTGCTGCTGCTACTGTTCTAGCCCAGGACAACAAGTAGCTTTCCAGTGTGATACAGAAGAGTGGAACGTAACAACTTGGTCTAAAGTAGCTTATACTACCTACGGGATGGATTGCGGTCACGGTGTGGTAGGTACAGTAAATGATGCATGGGCTTTCGGAGGTTGTTGCTGTAATACTTCTCATTATGACGGTATTGGATGGAATTTATCTACCAATAATCCAACTAACACAGGATTCCATGGCTCTTCTGGTAACTCTAATGGAGCTAAACAAATGGGAGGTAATTGTTTTAAATGTGAAGTATATGACATGGATATACCTCTAAAAGAAGTACCGTATAATATCTGTTCATCTGTCTGGTCTGCAGGTCCTGCCATGCAGTGCTGTTACGCAGAAGAAGGATTTGAATTAGGAAATTCTGCATATGATGCTGCTTATGTAGGCGGTTGTTGTTGCCGGTTTTCTAATACCTTTAACGGGATACAGTGGAATTTAGGTGGATATAATGCTTACCTAAGCAGTGGAACGTGTAACAGATGGGGTACAGGATGGGGATGTCCTAACGGAGCTTACTTAACAAGAGGAGTTTGTTCAGGAAACACCTTACTTTACTATGATGGAGTTTCTACTTCTTGTATTAGAACATATAGTTCACTATCTGGTTCTCTTGCTGGAGGAACAGCTTTAGGAGGCATAGATGAAGCTTTAATTGTAGGAGACACTTGTTTTAGCAATCAGTCAGTAGAAATGAACTATACAACATTTTCTACATGTTCTCCTTATACTAATTCACATTGTCATGGAACAGGAATAGGAACTGTTGATGGAGCTTACGTAATTGGAGGAACAGGTTCTGCCGGTATCCAACTACATGCACTGAATATTATGATGGAGCTGTATGGAGTGGTGGACCTAATACTAATTACGGCAAATACAAAGCAGGTTCTACCGGAACAATAAATGCTGGTATATCTATAGGAGGAATAAATACTTGCTTCTGCTCAGAATATTGGGATGGTACTTCTTGGTATACTGACACCCAAACATTATATAGAAAAGATAATAGACCCGGTATAACTGGAGGAGATGCATGTTCATATGCATTCGGGGGTAATGAGTGTGGATGTTCTTGTACTGAATTTAGAGTAGGAGCTGACAACTGTAACTACCATTGGTGCTGCGCTCAAGAAGGCTGTCAGAAAGGATATGTATGTATGGGCGTTACAGCTTGGCAATCTGGGCCGAACTTACCCGTTGCTATGTACTGTCCTAACGGAGCAGGTCATAAATATGCTTTAAGAGTATATGAAGGAGGATACTGCTGTGCAAACCAAGAATATAACGGAGTAAGCTGGGCAAACGTAGGAATTTCTCCTTGTTGTTCTCTTTACGGAGGATTTAACGGAGGTAGTCCTTATGACACAATTACTATTCCAGGTCGGAACCCGGCTAATCCTACCGGTACTACTAGTACTCTTTTACATGATGGTTTAACTTTTTACTTATGTGGAGGTAACCACACTACACAATGTAGCGTAGGTTCAGGTAATTCAACTGTTGCTGTTCAATACCCAGGAAATCAATGTTGCTGTCGAGCTGCATGTTGGGGTAACGGTTCCTGGAGATGGTGTCACGTTTTATATTCATCTCCTGCAGGCTGTTGTCTTGCCGAATCAAGCGTATTCGGGGGTAACTATTATGCTGGATTCCACATTGGATGCGGAGGACAGTCTTGGTGTATTAGAGGTGGATATTCTGCTCTTCCTAACATGTCACAACCGGTAATATTTGGTGCCGGTATAGGAGATGGACGGTACGAGATGGGATGGTTTAACGGCTGCAGTTTTTGTGGATATGATGGAATTGGTCAATGGAATACAGGTACCACTCCTGGATGTAGAAGAGGTGCAGCAGGAGGAGGTAGGTTCATAGAAGAAGCTTGGAGTGCCGGTGGTCCTTATGTAGGCGGAAATACTTATCAATTCAGAGAATGTCAGCCTATTGTATATAGTAGATCAGGATCTGCAGATACTAAATTCCTCTGCAATCAAGGAAGTGTTATAGAAAATTATGGTCCTGAATTTAGTTTTCTAGACCCTTGTAGAAATAATTAAAATCCTATATTTATAATTAAATAATTCAATCATGGCTTTAAAATATTACTTAGCGTCAAATACAGGTAGAGGATTCATTACTCATGAGGATAATGAACTTAGCCACATCTCAGGATATCCTGGAGATATCTATGTAACAGAAAATACTGGATGGGCTGCTAGAATTGGTGCTGTAGAAAAAACCTTAGAGGAAGCTCAATCTTTAGTAAATACTGCTTTATCAGCTTCTATTGCAGAACTTCCTTCTGGTTCAGATATACCATCTGGTATTACTCTTCCAACAGGATCTTTATAAATAAAAGTTTGTAAATTAAAAAATAATCACTATATTATTAAATATAATTAAATTTTGTTATGACAGATAAAAAAACTATCCAAGATCTTACAATTACTGATGATCTTAAACCTATCCTTTCGGTTTTAAAACCAGAAGATGGAGAAGTCCTAGTTAAAATGAGAGAAGAGCTCACTGATACTTGGACCAAAAAACAAATCTTCCGTACTGAAACTGAAATGAGAATCTCAGTTTTAAATGATGGAAGACATCCTACTGCTGCTTCTAAATACTGGCAAGCTGTTAGAGAACAAAATGGTATGTTTGAAGCTATCATCGGTGCCTCATTCGATATTAGATTAAATACTATCGAAAGACTCAAGTTAGAAAAGAGAATGAGAGAAGCTCAAGAGGAAGCTGATGAGCTTAAAATTATGGAGCTAGAAGTTCAGTTAGATCAGAACACTTTTGCAAGAGCTAATCTAGAGCAAACAGCTCATGACCGTATTAGAGAATTAAAACTTTGGTCTCAAATTAAAAGTGAATTGGAAGACGGTTCGTTTGATACACAAGATGTGAATTCTCATCAAGCAGAGTCATATAGATTATCTCTACAAAATAGAGTAAAATCATTAGGACCAAACTCTGGACCAGCTGAAGTTATCAATGCTGTAGGTCCTTTAAGAACTATCGAAAGATTAAAAACATCAGACGGTAAGTTATTAGATTTTAAAACAGCCAAAGAAAAGCTACTGATAGAACAGAATGCACAAGCACAAAATCAGGAGCAAATAGAAGAAGCTCAAAGACAGGAGCAAATAGACCAAGCTCAAAGAGAGGCTGCTAATTTCGATCCAGAAACAGGATTCTAATTTATGTTTTTATATAGGAGAAATAATTTTTTATCTCCAGAGTTATGTCAAAGGTTTATAGAGGAATTCGAAAAATCTCCAGATAAATCTCCAGGAGTTAGTAACACAGCAGGTTCAATAGGATCTACTGGTGCTAAAAAATCTACTGACTTAACTTTTAATCCCAATATGAAAGATCATAAAGTTTGGGGCGAGCTTCTCGATGAGCTTGTCCCTAAGCTTATTGATCAATCCTATTTTTATGCAAACAGATACGTAACTGCATTTGAAAATTTAGATCCATTTGAACTTTCACCTCTATTTAATTTACAGAGGTATGAACCTGGAGAAGGTTTTTATCAATACCATTGTGAAAGAGCAGGATTAGCTCACTCAGAAAGACTTTTAGTATGGATGGTGTATTTAAATACTGTCTATGATGGTGGACAGACAGAATTTTATTTTCAAAATCATTTCGAAGAAGCAGTTGCTGGCAAATTAGTAATTTGGCCATCTGATTGGACCTACTTACATAAAGGAGTAGTATCAGAAAGTGAAACAAAATATATACTTACAGGATGGTTTGACCATAAACCTGTAGTTGATAAAAAAGTTTAACCTAAATACAATTATTATATATGTTTATTGGCCCTATATTATCTAAACCTATAAGATCAATCAACGATATTACTTATTACCCTAAAGCTTTCGGTGATCATCAAATACAGATGCTAGAAGATCTTGTAAAGGATTATAAATTTGAAAAAGGAAGAACTGGTATAGTAGAACATGGTAACACAGTCTCTGAAGGTACTAACAATAGAGACATAGCGTATTTACATCCTAGTGAACAAACTATAGGGTTGTACAGTTTTTTAGAGGAGTTCGTTAATAAAGCTAATGAACAAACTTATCACTTTAATTTAAGTTATGTAACAGACCCTATTCACTATGTTATCTATCCTGAAAATGGAGGACATTTAACCTGGCATATGGATATAGGTTCTGGGCAAGTAAATCTAAGAAAACTTGCCATGACTGTTCAATTATCTGATCCAGATGAATATGAAGGAGGAGATTTTCAAGTTTGGATGGGAGGAGAACCAGATGAGGATAGTAATTCTATAGTTACTCTCTCACGAGAAAAAGGAGATATTTTAATTTTTCCAACTTATCTAATGCATAGAGTTACTCCAATAACAAGGGGTAAAAGAAAAGCATTAGTTTTTTGGACAGGAGGAGAACCTTTTAGATAGAATGAAAATAGAATCTCAATTTACCGAATTATTTACCACACCAGTTTGGAAGTTAAAAATAGAAGGGATAGATAATAAAAGTATAGCTGAATATATATACGGCGTAGAATCTAAATCTCCAGGAGTTTACATTTCAAATAGGGGTGGTTGGCATTCTAGTGATCTTGAAGGACCATACCCTTCAGCAATCAATGATCTTTTTTCACTACTTCAAGAATACGTAGTGACAGAATGTTCTAAAATAACTAACATAGATGATCTAGAAATTGGTAATTTCTGGTTTAATATAAACCGAAAAGGAGATTATAATATTTCTCATGATCATCAAAAATGTATCTTGTCTGCAGTTTACTATATTCAAGTACAAGAAGAAAATACAGGAAATTTAATTATAGAAAGATCTGATAATTCACAATTTTTTTTAGGAAAATATAGAAATAAATCTAAATTTTCATCACTAAACTTATCTATAAACCCGGAAGAATCTTATTGTTATATTTTTCCTGCATGGACTAAACATAGTGTAGATAGAAATGAATCTAATACTGATAGAATTTCTTTAGCATTAAATTTTGTAGAATCAAATTAAATTCGTATATTATATTTATGGATAATATTAACAGCAACTGTGGATGTGGAAATAACGATTGTGGGTGTTCTAACCAAGAACAATCAGCTACCTTTCTAAGAGCCAAAAGCAAGTTAGATACCGTAGAAACTATAATAGATGAAAAATCATCAATAATAGATTTATTCCCAACACCTCTCTACATAACCAGAGTACCAGACTCTTTTGCACAGGTTGGCCAATTCTTCTTTGACCAAAAATTAAACGAAGGAGATTTAGTTGATCAATATGGTTGGCATTCAGAAGATACTTATATTCTAAATAGAACTGAATGTGAGGACTTTACTAAGTTTATTATGGAACATGTTGACTATTACGGGAAAACAGTACTAAGACATAACACCACTGGGTATAGACTTAGCCAATCATGGGTTTCAGTTAAAGCTAAAGGCCAGCACCATACCGGGCATACACATCCTAATAGTATTATTTCAGGTGTGTTTTATTTTGGTACACCTGATGAAAAAACCCCTGCTATCAAATTTCATAAAAGTACTGCAGGAATAAATGTGTCATATGTACAGACTCCTATTGATAATTCTAAACCGGGAGGAAAATACTCATGGGAAGAATTTGCTATTCCTTTTATACCAGGTATTTTATTACTATTTCCATCATATCTAGTTCATTCAGTTCCTACTAACCTATCAGAAAATTCTAGGTACAGCCTAGCTTTCAATGTTGTGACAGAAGATAGACTTGGTCATAACAACTCATTAACAGAATTAAAATTCGGTAAAGTTATATAAACATGTCAAAAAAAGAAGAAATATTCAAACCAAAAGTAAAAGAGATTAAACTATCAGGTACTGAGGCTACTAAGGTCAACCCTTGGGCAAATATGGGACAACCGTCCCCTGTTACTCAAGATTCTGCTCCTAAAATGGAAAGAAATGTATTTGAAGAAATAAAAAATAAACCTCTTTCTAATCCTACTACTAAGTATTTTAATAATAATAAAAATGATAAATATGTTATTTGGCATATTCAAGGAGGCTTAGGTAAAAACGTAGCAGGGACTTCTTTGATTGGTGAGTTAAAAAATACTTACCCTGACAGGAAACTTATCATGGTAGTTAGCTGGCCAGAAGTATTTTTAAATAACCCTTTTGTCGACAGAGTATTTGCTTTAGGCCAAACTCCGTATTTTTATGAAGACTACATCGATGGTAAGGATACCATAATATTTAAACATGAACCTTATCATCAAACTGGGCACATAAATAAATCTAAGCACCTAATTGAGAACTGGTGTGATTTATTAGAAATCCCCTACAAAGAACAAACACCTCAGTTATTTGTAAACTACCCTCAGAAAATGTACAATAACTTATGGGTTAGACCTAAACCAATTATGGTGTTACAGAGTAATGGAGGTCCAATGCAAGGTCAACGTTATCCGTACTCTTGGACTAGAGACATGCCGATGGAGATTGCTCAGGAAATAGTTAATAACTTTAGTAGTCAGTTTCATATTATTCAAATTACTAGGCCTGATGGATATCAACTTAAAGGTAATATAGAAAGAGTAGATAAACCTCTTTCTAATTTAGAGTTATTTTCTCTACTTATGATGTCTCAAAAGAGAGTACTTATAGATAGTTCTTTACAACACGCCGCCGCTGCATATAAACTTTCTTCTACTGTTTTATGGATAGGAACAGCACCTACAGTTTTTGGTTATAAAATTCACAATAACATTTCTGCTAAACTTCCTGCTACAGCAAATCAACTTATAAATTCTTACATGTTTGATTATCAATTTGAAAATAACTTTCACGAGTGTCCATATATTAACGTAGATGACATGTTTAATGTGAAAGATGTATTAAATTCTATTTGATAACAATATTTCATTCTATTTATTTGTATATTACAGATTTTATTCTTATATTTAGAGTATGAAAAGACTTAAAGAATTAGTTAGTATGGTAACTGAAGCTGCTAAGATCAACTTTGCAGGTCATTCCTTTCTTCTAAAAGTTGATACTAATGAAGATCCTAATAAAAAAGGAGTAAAGGTTCAGTTTATACCAACAGAGTTTGGTTCACTGACAGCAACTCAACAAAATGATATAGCTATAGAGTTAGAACAGAGATTAGAACTTGGTTTAGCTGAATATGATTTAAGAGTAGAAAGAGATCGTAATTTAAAAGATAAAACTATTATTGGATTCTTCATCTATATTGAATACTTTGATAAGATAATTAGGAAAGCCTTATCTAATCAAAACCCAGATTCAAATGTAGAACCAGAAGATTCCGATATATGATCAATCCACTAAAGAGAATTCGACAAACACTCTTTTCGATTCATCCCCTTTCTTACCGAATAAAAACTGTTACTCCAGATAAAGAAACTATGGATAAAAAGTTATTTATATCGGTGCTAAAACAGCTCCGACAAATAGAAGAAAGAAGAGATTTTATGGCTGAAGAAATAGGAATGGATATGACCACCTATGAAGACCAGTTCTTTAATGTTATAGAGAATCTAATGAAGATGCATTTTAAAAAAGAACAACTTGCTCTTATACAGATGTACCTTTATCAACTAGTTCCAGATAAAGAATGGGATGGTACTATAACTATAGAAAATAATAAAAAAGAAGAGACTGTTCCTTTTAAACAACCAGAAGATGTTTGGGATGTTATTAAAAAGTTTTAAATGGAAATAGGAGGTTACTGGATAAATCATATAAATATTCAGCAAAGACCTGGCTTTGCCGATCCGTTTAAAACATTCATTGAAAGTGTTAATCCAGCTAGAATACTGGAAGTAGGAACTAGTTACGGAGGGTTGACTTACTTTTTAAGCACCATTACTTCTGTACCAATTTTATCTGTTGAACTTGAGCAAGGAAAACCTGATGCTAACGTATATGAACTTGCTGATATCTATATTGAAAATGCTTTCAAGGAACCTTTTCTTTCCAACACTGCCGAACCTTTTATTTCCTCATCAGGCACTTCTTTAGTTTTAATTGATGCTGAACCAAAAACTTGGGGATTTGACATTTACTCTAAATTATTAAAACCAGGAGATTATATAGCAGTTCACGACTATTTTGATTCTTGGGACGATTTCTATGAAAATCATCAAAATAAAACATGGAATTGGTGTGAGGCAACAACATTAGAGTTATCCGGAACTGCTATCAACTGTAACTTGACTAAACTAGATGTTGGGCTAAAGAATTACTTTTGGGGTGTATATAAAAAATTATAAAAAAAGTTGGTAGTCTGAACTATTATTCTTATATTTAGATATTAAATTTAAAACGGTTATATATGCAATTAGAAATGATTCCTTGCCCGAAATGTGGCAACGATTTCCCTGAAAAAAGAAAAGAGTTAGGTTACCACGTTTGTGTTAACTGTTCATCTGTAAAACCTGTAGTAGGTATTACTACTGTAGAGGGTACTGGTGATCATACATACAACGACCTTATTATTATGGACCAAGATAAAGCTAGAGCTATCGCTGCTAAAGAAGCGGAATTAGCTGGTAAAAAAGCTTACTTAGAGATTCTTGACTTAGATACTGATGAAACTGCCATCTCTCAATCTGTTAAAGAAAAAGTTAATCAAGTCTTAGAAGACGAAGAAGACGAATACGATCCTTTCGATCCAGATAAAGAACCAGAAGGAATTGAAGGTATAGATTACTAATGCCCACCCCATCTAAAATATTAACCAAGGAAGATATTCTGAGAGCTCAGAAGGTAACCCGTTCTAATATGGCAGCGGCCAGATATCTACATGTATCTTATAATCATTATAAGAAGTATGCTAGGATGTTTAAGAATGATGAAGGAGTTAATCTTTTAGAAGTTCATAAGAATCAAGAGGGTAGAGGCATTCCTAAATTTGCTTTGAAAGGTAAAGATAGAATTCCATTGATGGATCTTTTGGAAGGCAGAGTACCAATAGAACATTTTGATGCCAGAGATATAAAGAAAAGGTTAATAATAGAAGGGCTAGTAGAAGAGATCTGTGCTAAATGTGGCTTTGCTGAACGTAGAGTTACCGATACAAAAGTTCCTGTAATACTAAGTTTTAAGGACGGTAACAAAAAAAACTTTCATTTAGATAATATTGAGTTTCTCTGCTACAATTGTTCGTTTCTATATGCAGCATCGCCTATAGAAGAGAAACAAGCAGAGGCAATGGAAGACTACGTTAAAACACGTAATGATGAGCCTGATTGGGAGTTAGATGAAGCTCATATAGAACATCTTAAAAGTCTAGGACTTTACGACGATGATCAAGAAGATATGTCTGGAGAAGAGTATATCTCCAAACTGTAAACTATTTATATTGGATATGGCCAAGAAGAAAACAGATAAATTCTCCACTTGGAAAAAGAAAAAACCTTTAGAAAGAAAGGTTGCCGACGATTTAGTTAAACGCTCTGAACTAAACGACAAACTTAGAGAAAAGAATATAGGAACATCTTTCCTTGACTTATTTTAATCAAAACTAATCTTATGAAAAACTTATTTTTTACTGTTGCAGTGTCTTTAGCATCTACATTTGTTATGGCATTTACAATAGTTTCTAGAATGAAAGTTGATGTAGTAGACTTAGAGCCTTCGAGGCCCTTGGCCTTAGAAGTTATAACCCCAAAGATAGAAGCTCCAAAAGTAGAGCTTGTTGTTAAAAATCACGACAAATTTTTAGAAGACTTAGGATTTAGAGAGTCTTCCGGAAACTATAAAGCAGTAAACCAATTTGGATACTTAGGTAAGTATCAATTTGGTAGACAAACTCTTGATAACTTAGGATATAAAGACATATCTAATAGACAATTCCTATCTGATCCTTCCATTCAAGAACAAGCTATGGAAGATCTATTAGTTCACAATAAAAAGATCCTTAGAAGATACATTCAGAAATATAACGGTAAAGTAATTAACGGTATCTTTATTACTGAATCAGGTATACTTGCAGCAGCTCATTTATCTGGTCCGGGTAACGTAAAGAAGTTCTTTAGAAAAGGATATGAATTCAGAGATGGTAACGGAACTAAAATGACTTCCTACATTAAAAAGTTTAGTAACTATCAGTTGGATCTTTAAGTTACTTTTCTTATATTTAGTTAAATAAAAGGTTATGGCAGAAAAAAGAGGTGAAACAGAAAAGTTAATTAACAACTATAATACTGCAGGAGTATTAGAAGTGTTTCTTAACAATGAAACTTGGTATAGAGTTACTACTAAAGACTTTAGATCTTTTGATGGTAAAAGAAGAATTACTGAACCTACCAGAGTTGAAAGATACAATCCAGATACATCTATGAGAACATATGAGTACAATGGTCCTACTTTCCTTTGGGGTACTAATACTCAAGTTTTAGATACAAGAGGAGAAGGTAAGATCTTAACAGGAGCTTATTGGGATAAGGCTCATAAAATATCAGGTAGTCGTGGTTAAATTACATTTTAATACTACAGATGAGTTTGAACAACTCTTTAAAAAAAAGACACTATCGGTAACTAGGAGTATAGTTTCCGGGATAGAAAAAGCTGTTCAGAATAAAAAAAAAGTTGCTCCTTTATTTGAAATTACTTTTGAGGAAGTAGATTTAGCATATCAAATATCACTTTCAAGATCTCAGTGGGTACATGCTTTAGAAAACTGTTTAAATCATTTACATCAAGAGGAATTAACTGATGAACAGATAGATTGTTGGAAACTTTTAGAATTAGTCAAAACATGAAAATTATTCATTCTTTTGTAGACAGGTACAATACTGTTTGGAAAGAACTTCTTTATAGTCAATACCTTAGTGCAGTACTTGCTAAAAAACATTACGGCAATATATCTTTTTATAGTACTCCTGAGATTGTAAAAATGGTTGCTACAATAGGAATTCCCTACACAGAGTTTAATGATTCTCTTATTATTCCGGAACATTCAGACACATGGAGTATTGGTAAGTTGCATTGTTTCAAAGAAGTTAAAGAACCTTTTCTTCATATAGATAACGATACATTTCTTTTCAACAAGATAGATTTTAAAAAGTACAATAAACCCTTTCTGTTTAGTCACCCAGACCTTCATGGAGTAGAAAGATATGGTAATGGATTAGGAGATAACTTTAGTAACTTCATAAATTCTTTTCTTTCTGTATCAACAGATTCTTCAGACTTTATTTACGATATAAATAATACCTATACAAGATTACTTATTAGACTTATAGATAAAATAGATCCTGAAGTTCTTAAAAGCTTTCATCTAAATTCTATTCCTAATATGAATATAGTCTATATAGAGGACTATGAAACTTTTAATAAAGTAGCATCTCTATCTCTGGAACATTATTATTCCAATAAAGAGCTTATAGACAAAGAAGAATTCGGTCCTTGCTATATAGAACAGCTAACTTTACATCAAATTTTGAGAGCAATAAATTCTGAGTATAGAGAATACTCCTCAGACAATAAACACGTTATATTTAAAAAAATTCCATACTCTCAAAAAGATCAATATAATAATGTAGCTAAAGTAGAAGATATACAATTTCCATTTAGAGGTACTTTAAATTCCTTTTGTAATTGTTGTGATAATTACTTTTCTAAAGACATTTCAATAAAGTCTAAAGATGATATTAGACAATATTTAGATTATGATTGGAATGGGTTTTTTCATCCTACCTATATGAAATGGTATGATGTCATTCAAGCTATAATTATACATCATCTCAAAGAAAATATAGGAGAAGATAAAATTAGAAAAGTGTATAATTATTTTAAAGAAATCAATCCTAAGTTTGGACTTCCAATAAAGTCAGGAGGAGAAAAATTATACGAAGAACTTACTGGTTTTTCTTTTGAATAAGTTGGTAGTTACAAAAATAATTCATATATTTAAGTAAGTTAAAAGGTTATAATTATGAATGATGTTATGTTAAGATTCGGTAATGGTTTAGATGGATACCTTACCAAAGATCAAATTAGAAACTCAGCTCCTCTTATCTTTGCTGAGGCACCTACTAACCCAGATGTTAGTGACAAGTATTTATTTGTTAATACTGAAACTATTATTGACGATTTAAAAACTCGGATGGCTACCAGTTCAAGCAGCACAGCGTAAAGCTAGAAAGAAAGAAGGAACTATATTTTCAAAACATATGGTTGCTTTCCAGAACCCAGAGATTAAAATTACCTCTAAAGATGGTGATGATGCTTATCCTAGAATCTTATTAACTAATAGTCATGATGGTATGCAAGCTTTTAAATTCTCTGTTGGTATCTTTAGACTAGTTTGTTCAAATGGTTTAGTAGTAGCTGATGAGAAGTTTAGTGACTTTAAAATTAAACATAAAGGATATTCTTTTGAGGAACTTAGAAATGTTGTTCGTCAAGCAGTTGAAGATCTTCCTAATAGAGTTCAGGTAATGAACGATATGAAAAGCAGAATTTTAACTATAACAGAAAAAAGAAAACTAGCTATAGATGCTATGCTAATCAGAGCCGGTGTTAATACGTTACAGTATGATGAAGAGACTATCGATGAAATCTTAGAACCTAAACGTAAGGCTGATAAAGGAGATGATCTTTGGAGAGTATTTAATGTGGTACAGGAAAAGATTACTCAAGGAGAGTTCCATGCTGCTCTAAAAGGAGCTAAGGTTAGAAAGGTTCGTAAGATTAGCTCTTTCGAAAAAGATATAAAAGTAAATAAAGAATTATTCAAACTTGCAACTAATTTAATTTAAAATGATTAACCCTTCAGATTTTAATAAGCCTATTACAAGTGATAGATTCGTTCATGAACTAATGGAAGGAGATGTAATACTGTATGATAAACATTTATTTAAGTACGTGAAAAAACTTTCTTTCGGTGGAGGAGGTGATGATGGATATGCATTATTTGAAAGCATAACTAGCGGTAAAACAGAAACTATTCCCTATAGAACAAAAGTAGAAAGAGTAATAAATTTTAAAGGATGGGAAAATACCTAATTACAATAGATACAGAAAAGTTAAATAATCCCGATAAGGATTTATTTGATCAGATTCTTGCTAGAAATCCTGATTGTTATACAAGATCAACAGCAGGAAAAGTAGGCTCTGTACTTTTAGAAAACAGACTTAGAGGTGCTATCTCAGAACCTTCTCCTTCTACCCCTAACTACGATTTTTGTTACGGCAAAGGTTTCTTTTTTGATAAATGCAAAGTTGAATTAAAACAAGCTTCCGGAAATACTTCTCTGTTTTTTCAAGTTAAACCTGCTCTTTATGATAAAATTATTATGGTAAAAGAAGAAAAACTTGCATCTTTTTGGTTTGTAATCAATACATCAGATATAAGTTCTAAGGTTGGTAAACTAAATAAAGAAAAAGGTAAAATTCTACTTTCTAAACAACATGAAGGTAATCTTGAAGAAGGTCAGTTGGGTTTAGATGTAGCAACTAGAAATTTTATTAAAGGAAAGACAAAAGAGATTATCAAATCTGGAAAAGATCTATTTAGTGATAAAGCAACTTTTATAGGGAAGTACAATCCAATACTTTATGATAAAAAAAATCTCAACCTAGAGGATTCAGACATTATAGATATATTATCTTTCGTTAAAAGTTTTTAAATAAGATTATTTTTCTTATATTTATATTAAATAGTTACACAAAAAAACATGAGTTATAACATATTAGCTATCAATCCTGGACATAATGGTTCAGCAGCCCTTATCTCCGATGGAGATGTAAAATACTACTTAGAAGAAGAACGTTTATCAAGAATGAAGTACGATGGTAATCCATTTCGTGCAATGATTGATATAATGTCAAGATATACTGTTGACGAATTAGTAATAGTCGGAACAGGTGTTGACTTCCCCCAGCTCCCCTGGACTATGGAAAATCCCTACTCTTCATTAGTCAGAAAATTTTATCCTAAAGCCACTACTACTTTTTTTGGTCATGAACATCATATGACTCATGCTGCTACAGCATTTTACAATTCTGGGTTTGGTAAAGCAGTAGCGGTAGTTGTGGATGGTGCAGGTACATACATGGATATACAAATGGACCAAAGCGAAGAAACTAAAGCTAAAGGTTTTGAATGTGAATCTGTATGGAAATGTAAATACCCTGCAGATTTTAAATTTATATATAAGACTTTTGGGGATAATAACCAACCTAGAATGACAAACGGTACATTCGATGTAGGTAACTCAGTTACTATTACTAAAGCTTATGAAGCTGTTACTAACTACTTAGGCTTTGGTTGGTTAGATGCTGGTAAGACTATGGGACTGTCTTCTTACGGAGAAGAAGATGATAGAATTCCTACCTTGTTCAGAGATAATAGAGCAAGTAGAGATGTGTTTATTCCTCAATATCCTGTAGGTGCATTCGTTGATACAAACATTAACCCGGTATTTAATCGAAAAAATGACCCTAGAGAGTGGCATAAAGATCCTTCCCTTCTTTCAGATATAGAAAAAAATCTTGCTTATAAAATTCAAAAAGATACTCAAGAATTAGTTGGTGATTTAGTTGAACAAGCTGCTAAAGCATCTGGTCTAGATAATGTAGTTATTGCTGGAGGGTATGGGTTAAACTGTGTTAATAATTATTATCTTAAAAAGAGATTTCCTAATTTGAATATTTATGTTGAACCTATTTCGCATGATGGAGGTACAGTTATAGGAGCAGCAAAGATAGTATACCATAATAAGAAAAACGATTTTACTAAAAGACCTCAAACATCAATTTATTACGGACCAGAATACAGTCCTGACTATATAAAATCTAGATTACTCGCTTATGAAGATAAGTTTAATACTTATGAAGGTACTCCAAAAGTAGTAGCTGAACTTTTATCAGAGAATAACATAGTTGCTGTTTACCAAGGAAGATCAGAAGCTGGACCAAGAGCATTAGGTAATAGATCTATTCTATATAATCCTACAGATCCAAATGGTAAGGATTTTGTTAATGTAGTAAAAGGAAGAGAATGGTTTAGACCATTTGCAGGAACTGTATTGAAAGAACATGTAAATGATTGGTTTGATATGGCAGGAATGGAAAGCTCTCCGTTTATGATGTATGCCGTAGATGTACTTCCTGAAAAAGTAGATAAGATAAAAGCTATTACCCACGTAGATAATACTTGTAGAATTCAGACTGTAACTGAGGAAGAGAATAAAAATTACCATGATATTATAAGTGAATTTTATAAACTTACTGATGTTCCAATGGTATTTAATACTTCTTTTAATTTAGCAGGTGATCCTTTAGTTGAAACAGTAGATAACGCAATTGATGCTGTGCTTAGAAGTAAAATGAAATACATTTATTTTCCAGAAATTGGTGTACTTATTGAAAAAAAATAATGTACTTTAAAAAACCTCTCATAGAATCTAATCAGCAAGATATTTTTCATCTTGCCCCGGTACCTGTTTACATGAAGGTTTTTGATGATCATGAGCTTCATGATTATGTATTCAATTTAGGGTTTGATAAATTATCTCCTGCCCAAAAACAAATGGGTCAGGAACTTCCGGAACAATTCGATACTGAAAGACAGAAGTGGTACGATCTTCCATCAGATACCCAAGACATGTGGGTTGAGTATGATGAACAAATTCCTATTGGTAGCAGATTTTTTACTCCTCCAAATGATTTTTTAGATTATGATGATGATAGTGTAAGAGTCATAAGAGATAGAATTCACATTGGATATAGATACCTTTTAAATTCTATAGGTAATAAATTTGCAGAAAGTAAAATCACAGAAAGTTGGATGCAGTTTTATGATCCTTATTCCGGGAGAGGACACAACCAACACAATCACTGCAGATGGCAGAGAGAAGAAGCAGGCATAAATACTCAGATGTTTTCCGGAGGTTATTACCTATCAGACGGTGAGCCGCTAAAAGATCATCCTTATTCAGGAGTATTTAGCTATCACATTAGAGGACATCAGTATATGATTCGTCCTAAAAAAGGTATGCTTATTATATGGCCTTATGATATAGTTCATTCGGTTAAGCCTTTTTACGGTAAGACTCATAGATGTGTTATAAATTTTAACATACAAAATGTCTAAACTTTTCTGCTACGGATGTTCTTTTTCTTCTAATATTTCCATAGAACCAGAAGAGATTTACCCTTATCTAGTAGCACAAAAATTACAACTAGAATTAAAATCATATGCATTCCCTGCACTCTGTAATGATGAGATTTATAGTAGGCTTGTAGGTAGTTTAGATGAAATAGAAAATAATGATGTAATTTTATATCAATTTACTTTTCCTTCAAGAAAGGGATTTATTGTTGATTACTCTCATTATGAATCATCAGCAGGATTCTTTAATGATTCTGGTAAATCAAGAAACGAAAGACTTAAAAAAAATCCTTTTGCTGATCAGGACATAGTTGATTATCTAATTTTAAATGCTGATAATACTCAAAAACTTTTATACTTTACATTACAACGTACTATAAAACTGTTAAAGTATTTACAAAAAGAAAAAAATATTAAATTTAGAGTTCTTTTTATTAACGATGAATACGATGAGTATATTTTAAGAATGAATGCCCAGAAACAACCTTTGAGGACAGATAATAAAACTGCATATGAAATACAAGACAGATTTTTCTTAGACTTTGATAAAAATGTTGTTAGAATGGATGATAACTCTTCTGGAATAATAGAATATATAATGGCTAATAATTTAACTGTTAGTGAAAATGACAGTCATCCAGGAAGAGAAGGACATAAATATTTAGCAAATAAAATATTAAATTCTTTTTCATGAAATTTATTAGAATATTCTGGGGAGATCTAGAGGTCTTTGATAGTAAGTTTAAAACTCAGATAACAAATGCTGCTCAAGACATCCAAGACAACGAAGTTGTTATGGTTTGGGGTGAAGAGAACAATAAATTTTTAAAAGATTTAGGATATACTACATACCTCATAAGTAATAATCCTTGGAAAGAAGAATTCGGTACGGGTCATCATATGTTTAACCATACTAGTTTACTTCATAAGTTATATGCATTTAACATTGCTGTAGTTAATTTTGGTGAGGTTTTATTTTTGGATTGGGACTGTTATAAAATTAAAGAGTATGAT
>Ga0181606_10001172_pt1 | contig 22815 bp, 28 predicted proteins | sample 041ome_10_FD_132994 | JGI IMG/M metagenome (GOLD analysis project Ga0181606, IMG submission 132994) | Coastal salt marsh microbial communities from the Groves Creek Marsh, Skidaway Island, Georgia - 041412US metaG (megahit assembly) | ecosystem: Environmental > Aquatic > Marine > Intertidal... | reverse complement strand
TCATTTCCTGCGTAGTCTGTTCCTGCACCTGCTATGTTAATAGCTAATGCCATGTTGCTAGGTTCTACTGGAACTGGAAGATTGTTAATTGTGTTAGCGTAAGCCGAATATGCTTCGTTTTCTTGTCTATTGAAAGATAACATATCTTTAGTGAAACCCATGTTAACATCTCTAAACTCAGTGTCTTTGTCTCCGCCTACATCTTTATATATTGCTGTAGCGTTTCCTACGTTCAAAGCTAATTGTTTTGAAATTTCTTTAATTTTCTCTTTTTTAATTTTAAACTTTTCAGCTGATTTTTCTTTTCCTGCATTAATTTTACCTTGGTCTATTTGACCGTAGTCATCAAACAAAGCTGAACTCGCAGCATTTTTAGCATGAAAATTTGATACAGAGGTTCTATAGGCTTGTTCTTTTTTAGCGTTATGGTCTGCTACTGCACTGACAACGTTTAACGCAAAGCCTGCTTCTGCTGTACACATATTATTTTAACTCCTTCATTACTAATATAAAATTTAATTTTTCATGGCCGTATGGTAATTTTCTTTTGGCTTCAAATCCTAAAAACTGTAACCATTTTAAAGTTTCCCAATTACGCTCATCTACAAAGTTATAAAGATATTCATAACCCTGTCCCATTTCTTCAATCCATTTTGGACACTCTCTAAGAAATTGTCTTGCATGGTTTTTTAATTGTTCACTAGATAACATCCAAGCTACACCATATCCTTTTTTAAATTGACATGGGGATGACCCAAACATTCCAATAACACCTTCGTCTTTATTTCCAATTATGGAATAGTTTCTTGAACCTTCATAAGTGAAGGGAAGAACTAATGCTTTTAATGGACTTAGGTTATCTGATGCTTGTATCTCACGTCTATCTGCTAGACGCATCTTAGGTGCTAAGTCTAAACAGTCTTTTACAACTGCTTTCCTTACACATTTTTCCATATTACATCCTTCTATTTCTTCTATGATAAAATCCTTCAATCTCAGCTGATATAAAGTGACATGGTAAATGTGAACTAGATATTAACTTACATACAAATTCTGTATTTTTAGATTGTATTGGAATATTAAATGTTCCACTTGCTATGTTAGGTTGTCCTACAACTGAGGATGCTGAGTTAATTACATTTCCAGACATCTCATATGTTGATGTACTCCTACCATTTGGTAATACTGTTGCGGTAAAGAAACCGCTGTCTTGATAATCTATTCTCATAGTTCTAACTTGGAAACGTCCAGAAGTTATTGCTACTTGTCCAGTTGCGCCAGACTCTCTAATGTATGGTTTCGAAAATTCATACAAAGACTCAAAAGCAACACCAAAGATACAAGAAGTATGATTACCTAAAACTACTACTGTAGTTCCAGTTTGACTGTCGATTGTTAAATCTGAACCATTAGTAGCATCAACAGCTAATAATGTTTGGTTGTGTTCATACGGTAATGTAAATGTAGTTTTGTTTGTTACACTGTCATATGTTCCAGTTAATGTTTGTGTTTGTAAATCTATATTGATTGGAAAAGTTAAATTACCAAAATTAGGATTTCTTAAATCTATTCTTAATAGTTTTAAATTAGTTTTTTCATTAACTACTAAATATAAATAACTGTCATAAGCTTCCGCAGAAACAATTTGCATATTTGGTAAAGTAAATGTTGACCATGCTGATTGTACTTTTTTATCCGCATCCCAAAAATATTTATAAACAAACATCTTATTAGCATTAGTTCCAGTTACATTTGAACTAGGTGTGTAAGGCGTTGTATTAACAGTATCTAAAGTATCGTGACACAATACAACCATTGTATCTTCAATGTTATTTGATACAATTTTGTATGCATTAGATGGTATCAATGTATTTACACCAATAGTAATATCTAAGCCGTCATTAGTTAAAGTATCATCATCTGCAAAATATTCAGTTAACGCTGTTTTGTCATTTCTCTTTTGTGCAAAGTAAACAAATTTTCCTGCCGCTTTAGGTTCTACTTTTATATCGTGAGAGAAGGTACTTGTTTTAGAAAGTACAGCAGTTGTTGGTGTAATACTATCACCCGAAGACTCTAAGATATATTGAGACTCTGAAGAAAATAATAAAAGTTGTTCATTAAAATCGATAGAGTTGTAAAGTGTATTAACAGTAGTACCACTAGCTGCAATGTCAATTGGGTCAGTGTCTAAAACATCTGTTCCAGTTGTAGCATAGAAATTATAATATGCACCGTTTTCTGACATAATTAAATTTTGTCCAGAAATAATTCCAAATCTATTTTGAAAGAAAGTTAAATTATTAATTTTTTGACCCACAAAACTTGGTGCTGCGTTAGTGTCTGCATCTCCGGCAACTCTATCAGTGTATGTTTGTTCTTCAAAAGTAAATGTACCGTTATTGTTATTGACCAAAGCGTGTGGCATAGTAGAATTATCTAATCCAAGTTTTACACCTGGGCCGACAGTTTCTTTCCAAACACCGTTAGCTATAAATTTAACATAATAATCTGAAAGAGCATCACCTTCTTCACCAGTAATTTGAATAATCATATTTGGTTTGGCGTAATAAGGTAAATCTGTAAAATCTTGTATAGAGTCTTTTACTGCATACATAGCTTGGTTACCAAAACCGTCTGTAGTTTCAATTCCAAATGTTCCACTTGCACAAGAAATATAAATTGTATTTCCATATTGTGTGTTTGTGAATGTTCCAGTAATTCCAGAATAGTTAGCAATTCCTTGTGAGGTACTTAATGTAGCACCAGTATCAGTTCTAATTGTTTTAAATCCAATTCCATCTGCAGCACTTGACCAATAAGATGATGCTGTTCCATATAATAATATATGTGCAATCTTTTCAGTGTCTCTAAAATTTCCATCTGTTGATGCGTCATTACCAGTAGGCATTTGAAAAGAAACTTCTATTGGATAAGACCACGTAGAATGATTTAAAGTAACACTATATTGTCTACCGTATTGTGAACTTACTACATACACTAAAGCTTCTTGAACTTTTGCAGGTGTTGTTACACTGTTCTCTGCAATTGTTTTCTGACCATTAGATACAAAAGTATAGTCTGCTATGTTAGTAAATTTAAAATCTTCTAAAGGGTTGGTGGATGTTAAATATCCTGTTCCATTTGGGAACGTAACTGTTTTTTCTACTCCATTTAAATCAAAAACTTTTACACCTTGGTTATAAAATAATGCAACATATTGATTGTTAGCATCTCTGTTAATCCATTGAACAGCACAGTTATTAGGAATAGCTTGATTACTTAATAAATTAGCGACAAATTGAGTTCCCGCTCTTTTTGATAAACCATTAATTATATTAGATTGAAAATTAATTTGGTTCTCAGCTTGAGATACATTTCTTTGAACAGGGTTTTGTTGGCTAACTCCGTTTATTAAGTTAGGTATAGACTGAGATATTAATGCCATTGTCTAACTCCTCGAAGAACGTTTGCTGCTACGGTTAGTAATATAATTTAAATTGTAATCATCCCTTAACATATTAGCGTCCATTGCTCTTGAGTCAGCTTGTTCAAAAGCTACGTGTGCTTCGTTCTCATCTAATCCTGCTAGTTTAACTAATTCGTTTGCACCAATGTAACGAGCTGCAAATCTTCTTGCTGCTTTAACAACAATATATTGTCTTGCATATTCTGGTAGGTGTTCAAATTGTTGAACTAAAACTTTGTCTAACTTTGGATTAAACGTAAATACATCTGTATGATTTTTTAAGTCATATAAAAATCCGTTACGAATTGTAAATTGATAAAGATACTGATAAGGCGCTGAAGCTTCAGCTTGAACACAATTTGAGTCTAAAGGTACTTTATTATTAGAATCTCTATTTTGTGTTACGTCAAATTCTCTGTTGAAATACCATCCTTGAGATTGAATACTCATAGATGTTTCATTTAAAATATTTATAGCAACAGCAACGTCTGTTCTAATATTACCAGTGATTGCACTTACAGGACTCTCTCCAATAAAACTAAGCATGGTATTTATCGCTTGTAATTCCGTTGTAGGTGTTATTTGTGTTGCCATTGATTTTCCTTTGTTAATTATAAAGTGGGGGATTAAGTCTCCCTCTTCCCCCACTCCTTATAAGTTTAAAGATGTCTAAAAATTAAACTTCTTTAATTCCTACTGCTGCTTCCGGACGAAGGACGCCATGTCCCATCGCGTATTTAGCAACCATTAAAGTACCTTGTCTTTGGATTTGGTATTCCATCTCTGTTGACAAGTCCATTAACTTCACAGTTCCGATTGCACTAGGGTGAGACACCAAACCTTCATAGTTTGATAAGTCAACAGCTTGAGGTGTTGAACCACCTTGAGTTGCTGAACCTGCGTCTGTTCCTGTAGTAATGTTAGATGCTACAAAATGAGGAACTGCAATTAATTTAATTCCTGCAATTTGTAAAACTCTTCCAGATGCTACACCACCGTTTGCACCACCGCTAAAATCTACATTTACTGCATTAGTTGCGTTAGCTAATTTGTAGTACATTTCTGGTTTTAAGAAACATACTCTTCCTTCAGATGGAACATAGTTGTTATCTAAAGTTTTAGCTGCGTCAAATAATGAATCGATAAATGCATTAGCTGAAGTTGCTGCAGTTGCACTAGCAATTGAAGTGTTAGTGATTACTGTACCCGATGGGTAGTTAGTGTCACCAACATTTGCAACTGTAGTTTTAGCTGCTTGACCGATTGTTTGTAAGATGTGTTTATCTTTTTGAAAAGCTAATGCTCTTCCAATTTCTGAAGAATACGCACTTCTAACCGACCAATGGTTCTTTGCCTCTTCGATATTAGATAAAAACACATGAGATATAAGAAGGTCGTTAATTGTAATTACCTTCTCATTGTGGTTCACTGATGAACCGTTTATTTCAGCACCAGGTGTATGATATTCTGCACCGATTCTGCCCATTACTGGGAAAGTTGCGCTTTTGCCAGATGCGATACTTCTTACCATATCTGCACCCTCTGTTTTTGATGCTCTCTCGAATGAAGTTAAAACTTCTCCGGAAAAAACCTTCAAAAACAAAGCATCTTCAGCATTAGCGCTATTTATTCTGCCTATATCAGCAGGTATTGCGTTTGCCATATTATTTCTCCTTATAGCTTTGTTATTTAAAAAGCTTTCACTTAGTCTTATTCTTCACAAGATTGTCGTTCCTCAGAACGGTCAAGTTAATGTACTTAACTTTGTGTCAGCGAGTTGCTACCTAAACAGGTAACACAACTATCTTTTGCCTTACTTAGGCTTTCCTATAGTCTACTGTTTTTTATTTTAGCTTGAACGTCTGCTTGGTATGCTTCGTCTTTTCCATATCTAGGGTCAGACATTGCTGCAGTAACTTCAGCCCATGAACGATAACCACTAGCATTACTAGAACTTGGTCGTTCACCTTTTGATAAATTAGGTTCAATACCTTCAGCATTTTTATATCTAGCATTCAATCCTGCGATTGCTAGTTTAGTTGCTTCAATATTTTTTCCGTTAACAGTTGTATTGTATGCATTAATCTCAGCTTCACTTAAATTTTCTGAAGCCCAAGACATTAAAGAATTATAAGACTCTTCACCACCAACTTCTTGTTTTAATGAGTTGGAAGTTTGTTGTGCTATAGATTCTTGTCCTTTAATAAATGCATCTACGTACTCTTTAGGTATTCCTACTTTTTCTAAAGCTTCATAAGATTTATCATTTAACTGGCCACTCTCATTATATTCTTGTTGCAATGAGTCCATACTTAAACCTGCATTCTCTACAGCTTTTTCAGCATCATCAATTGACAAATCATTTTCTTTTTTAGGCTCAGTCTTAGCAACTTCTTCTTTTGTTTCAGGCTGTCCTAATTTAGTTTCTAATTCACCATAGGCTTTTGCCATATCTTCTGGTGATTTAAATTTTTCAGGTAACCATTCAGGTCTATCCGATTGTGGTTTAGACTCTTCTATTGGTTTATCTGATGTTTCTTCTGTAGCTTTTATTTCTACTTGTTGTACCATTTAATTATCCTCTTGGTTTTGTAACATTGTCTGCAACTTTAGGTGCAACAGCTTGTGCTGTTTCCATCATCTGTTGTTGTTGTTGCATCTGCATTTGCTGTTGTTGTTCTGCTTGTAACTGTTCTGGAGTTTTAATTAGATTTTCAGTTTCAATTCCGTGTCCTGTTGCAAGTCTTTCAATTAAATCACCTATGTTTAATAATTGAATAGCTTCAGGATTGATTTGTGCTAATTGTCCAATTTCAGCTACGAACTCTCTTAGTTTCTGTAAGTCATTACCTCTACCTAGTGCTTCAACACCAGTAATAATTGTAGGTCTTACAGACCCTTTTGGAAGTTTTGGTATTTCGTTTTTACTTCCCATTCTTGTCATTAGAAGAGAAACTAAAGGCAATTGTAATTCTTGTGATAGTAAAGAATATATTCCACCCATAGCTGTTTCAAGTTCATTAGCCATATATCTAATTTCTTGAGCAGTAACTCTCTCTGCTTGACGTTGAATTGCTGTATTAAGTAAGAAGGCGTATGCTAGTCTTTCTTCTAGTCTACCAATTGCTTTCTCAACTGTTTGTAAATCATAAAACTTTTGTGCTTGTAACACGCTAACATCATCTTGATTACCAGATATAATATCACCGTTACGTGCTACTGCTAAATCTCTTTTCTTTGTAGTAGAATTTGGCTTAACCATAAAAACCATTTTGGAAGATGCTGCAGCACTTTCAACAAGTGATTGCGATAATCCTTCAAGGCTTTTCAAGTCTCCAATAAATTCCTCTACGTAACTACGTCCATAGTCCTCAGAATCCACACGTACCATTCTTAAACATAACCACGGTAGTTGGTCTTCGTTGTGTTCACCAATAGAAGAAGGTATTTTAATTCCTTTTACTTCTTGGCAAACATAATATTTTTTATTATTTAGTTTATAAATATGTGTGTACAGTTCACATGAAGTTTCAGACTTAGCATCTTCTTTGCTCATCTGCTGTAACACTAAATCTCTGACATCAGGTTCTAATCCTAATACAGATACATTTTCTTTTACAACTATTTCTAATAAATTTCCGTCACCGTCTCTTTTACATACATATTGATTTAATGGAAAAACTCTCATTGTTCCATTTTTAGGCATATGACATAAAACGTTTCCACCAACAATTAAATGTTTTATCGCTTCAAAAATTGGTACTCTTATTGCTAGTGACTCTATTTTACTCATAACGTCACGTTCAATTTTTGCTAATGATTTTTCAATTAATGTTTTAAGTTCTGGTTGTTCTTGAACTTGTTCTTTAGCTTTGCCTTGTATTGCTAATCTAAAGAAAGGTTGGTTGGGGGGAAGTAATAAAAGTAAAAGTTTACTTGCTAGATTGTTAACACCTCTACTTCCAACTGATTGGAAAGGACTATAAAAATCTTGCGTTGGTGTAAATGAATTTTCAGGAATTAAGGTTGGTATCGTCAACTCACTACATTCACGTCCACGTTCTAAAAAATGTTCTCTTCTTTCAGACAGAGAATTGTATCGGCTTTCTGCCGTATTGACTAAATTATCTGCCATTTGAAATTCCTTATATTATTGTTCCACTAGAACCTGGAATATTTAAATCAGTTTGCATCGCAACTGTACCTGTTTTAGCTTTTTTCTTTTTTGCAATTTCCATAGAATCTTCTGACGCTAATTCAATTGTAGGCGCTAATTCATCACCAGATGAAACTGCTTGTCTTACTGGTGTAATCGCTTCTTGTACAGGTGGTTGTGAGGGACTACTCATACACATAGTTATTTCTCCTTATTAATATTGAGGTATCGTTAAATCAGATGATTGACTTGTCATAACATCTGAAGATTGAGACACGCTACTTTTCTTAGTTGTTTTCTTCACCGGTGTTGTATCTATTTCTGGTGGAGAATCTTTTGGGTCGTTAATGTTACCATCAACATATTTTAAATTAGGGTCAGGTCTTTTAACTACAGGTGCAGTTTTTGTTGACGACATACACATAGTGTTAACCTCCTAATAAATTGTTTTCGTTTCTATTTTTTAATTCAAGTAACCAATTGACTACACTTCTTTGTCCTGCTTTATGCCAAACAGTACGTTCAGAATCTTTTAAGTCTGGTGCTTTCTCTGGAAAAACTTTGTCTAAAGTTTTAATAAGTTCATCCACAGTGTAAGGCAATTGAATATCATCTAGTTCATTCATATTGTTTTCCTTCTAATATGGGTACTATTAGCCCCATAAATCTCCAGTCATACTGCCTTTAGCATATTCAGTAGAACGATTTTCAAAGAAATTTGTATGTTCTACGCCATTTAGAACCCAATCAAGCCAAGGCAATGGGTTATCTTTTACAGCAAAATTAGGTTTCAATCCTAATTGTAGTAGTCTTCTATCTGCAATATGTCTGATGTATTGTTTAATTTGATTAGGTTCTATACCTTCAACACCGCCTTGCTCAAATGCTAAATCAATAAACTTATCTTCTAGTGCTACCATATCTCTAGCAATATCGTATAAAGTTTTTTTGAAATCATCATTCCAAATGTGTTTGTTTTCATCAATTAAAGAATGAAATAATTTTATCAAACAATCTACGTGGTGACTTTCATCTCTTATAGACCAAGTTACGATTTGACACATTCCCTTCATTTTGCCGTAACGTTGAAAATTTAACAACATTACAAACGATGCAAATAATTGTAAGCCTTCTCCAAAAGCAGAAAAGGTAGCAAGTTCTCTGGCCATACCTTCAATGCCATCACCTTTAGTTCTAAAAAGATAATCGTGTTTATCAGACATAGCTTTGTATTCTTGAAAAGCTTTATACTCACTGTCTGGTAAACCTATTGTATCATTAAGTAATGAATATGAGTGTGCATGATTTGCTTCACTAGTAGCTATAGATGAAAGCATCATACGAATTTCTGGTGGTTTGAATTTAGGAATATAATTATCAAGATAAGCTTGAGCAATATCTACATCGCCTTGAGTAAAGAATTTTAAAATTTGTGTAATTAAATTTTTTTCTTTTGGATTTAATCTTTCATTCCAATCTCTAACATCTTCAGCTAAAGGCACTTCACTAGGTAACCAATGCATTTTTTGTTGTTGGTCGTAAGCTTCAAATGCCCAAGGGTATTGAAACGGTTTGTAATATTCTCTTGATTTTAATAAACTCATTTATCTTCCTCTACTTTAATTAAATTTTTTCTGTCTAAAAGTGCGTAACTTATATTGATTGGTTCAAACTCATTTAAATATTCAAAAACAATTTCTTTATTTAAATGACTACAAGTGTACACATCTAATTGTATTACACTTGGATTTATTTCATCCCAAGAATGCAGAGCAATGTGAGAAGTTTCAATACACGAAACACACGTTAGTCCACGGTTGCCTTCTTTATTACAATAGACAGCAATTGGTTGTCCTAATCGTTTCATACCAATAGAAACAATTAATTTTTTAATCCATTTTTTTATTTTACGAATATCAGTAGGAGGTTTGTGAACTTCCGCTCTAATAATTATGTGGCGGTGTTCCATTAAAAAGACCTCCACAATTCTATACCTTCAATTATTATTATAACTAATAGTTCTACTGCAAGTACCGTATGGTATATTGTCCATAAGACTGATTGTTTTTGTTTTTTGTGAGCGCCACAACATTTAACTCTAGGTTTGTCGATGTCGTCAAATATACTGCTATTTGTCATTTTCCTTGTCCTTTATTTTTTAATTGTTTTCTCGTACGTCCTTGACGTTTTTTTTTGTTCATCATGCTAGTGCTAGGGTTTTTACCAATACTGGTTTTTTTATACTTAGCACTTGTTTCATGTGTTACTTCATTAAGTAAATTGTTTTTCTTTTTAGGCATTATGCGTGACAAGCAAGACACTCATCTTCAATAGCGTCTGGTCTAATCTTCCTTTCAATTTTTGTTGATATAATTTCTGCTCTTTTAATTGCCTCTGAACGGCAATAATAAAGTGTCTTCAAACCTTTTTTCCAGGCTGACAAATGTAACAAATGTAATTCTTTTATATTAACATCAGCAGGTACAAATATGTTTACACTTTGAGATTGGCAAATATGTTTTTGTCTGTCTGCAGCTAGGTCAATAATCCATCGTTGGTCTATCTCAATAGCTGTAGCAAAAACATCTTTTTCCCACTCAGTTAATTCATCTAAATGTTTTACTGAACCTCTTTTTGCTAAAATACTTTTCCAAGTGTTGTCATTGTCAATTCCTTTTTCTTTTAACAAAGCTTGTAAAAATTTATTTTTCATTAAAAATGTACCGCTCATAGTTTTTTGACTATAAACATTTGCTCTGATTGGCTCGATAGATGGACTGGTACTTCCACAAATAATACTGCTTGTTGCGTTAGGTGCAATGGCTAGTAAGTGTGCGTTTCGTAATCCAGTGCCAACCATATCTGGAGCTTCACCTTTTTCTACAGCTAATTGTTTTGATGTTTCCGTAGCTTGTTTTTTTATATTTTCAAAAATAATATTGTTTTGTGCTTTTGCTAAAACACTTCCAAAAGGAATCTTTTTACTTTGTAAGTAAGAGTGGAAACCCATTGTGCCAAGTCCAATACTACGCTCACGCATAGCTGAATACTTAGCACGATGCAGAAAATCAGTAGCGTTATTAATAAAATACTCCAATACGTTATCGAGAAAACGCACGACATCAGGTATGAACTTATCGTTGTCTTTCCATTCATCATATTTTTCTAAGTTAAGAGAAGACAAACAACAAACAGCTGTTCGTTCTTCGTTGGTTGGTAATGTAATTTCACTGCAAAGATTTGAGTGGTGTACTTTTAATCCAATTTTCTTCTGAGACTCCGGCAAAGACTTTTGCACTGTGTCAATGTAGCAGATATAAGGTTCACCAGTTGCCACTCTAGTCTCAAGAATTTTTTGCCATAGTTTTTTAGCAGAGATTTTTCTAACAATTTTTCCTGTGTGTGGGTCAACAAGTTCCCAAGTATCATCGGCACTAGGGTCAATAGTGCAATTGTCAATAACAGACATAAACTTATCAGATATGTTAATACCATGATGAAGATTAAGACACTTACGATGCACGTCACCCCCACTTGGTTTACGCATTTCAATAAACTCTTCAATTTCTGGGTGGGATATATCTTGATATGCTGCATAACTTCCTCTTCTAGTTTTACCTTGAGAGAATGCTAACATTTCAGAGTCAACTACGTGCATAAATGGAATACTTCCAGTAGAGATTGAGCCACCAGAAGTTTCTGAACCATCACTTCTAACGTGTCCCCAATGTCCACCTATTCCACCACCCACTGTAGCTAACCATGCATTCTCTGTGTAGTGTTCGGTTAATCCTATTCGACTATCTGGAACATAATTTAGAAAGCACGAAATAGGCATTCCTCTTTTAGTTCCACCATTAGTTAAAATAGGAGTGGAAAACATGAACCATAGATTAGACGCATACGAATATATTCTGTCAGCCATAGCAGTATCATCTGAAAATGTTTTCGATGCTCTATAGAAAGCTTCTTGAGGACTGTTCTCTTCGTCAGTTAAATATCTATCTTTTAATATTCTCAGTCCTGCGTCTGACAATAATGCGTCTTTACTATAATCCATGTTATTCCTGTTCCGTTTTTTTAAGTTGTTTATTAATAATAAAATCTATGTACTGTTTAGCTTTCAATAAATCTTGAACACCGTTCTTCTTAGTGTGTCTCAAAAGATATTTGATAACGTTCCCAGTACAAAAATCTAATTTGTTTGCTATGATAAAATCGATTGGTTCAATTTTATGCTGTGTGTAGTGCGGAGGTTCTTTAATTAAATCTGCCATTGTGTAACCTCATGTGTTTGTTTATTGTATTCCCCGTGTCGTAGTATTCTGGCTACCCTAGCTTGTTGTAATGCATCATGCTCTTGCAATCCTTCTTTTGCGTAAGCTTTAATTACTAAGTCCCATTGTTCTTTTATAGGTAGCTTTTTATCTTTTAATATTTTCTGTGCTGTAACAATTCCAATTTTTGGACAGCCAGAAAAATTGTCAACAGAATCTCCAGTCAGTGTTTGGATTAAGTGCCACCAATCACATTCAGTTTTAGAACGTTTAATTATAGTTCTACCATCTTGTGATAGTTTTCCTGGAATTTGTCTTAGGTCTTTATCTAAAGAACAAATAATTTTTTCTTCTTTATTATTTGGTTCAGTAGCTAGTATGCCTAAGACATCATCTGCCTCTAAATTAGGATAGATGACTGCATCGTATTCTTCTATAAGCCATTTTCTCATTGCCCCTAATATTAAAGGTTTACGTTTTTCTTTACGGTTATCTTTATAGCTAGGTAAGATGTCTTTTCTAAAGTTGACACCATCTGTTAGTGCAATTGTTATATTACTGGCGTTTAGATTTTCTTTTAAGTTTTCTATTTCAGATAAAATATTATATTTACCTTGGTTCTCATCAGCGTGTAATGTCCATACTGTTGAGTCTTCCCACTTAATACTATGTTCTGCCATAGTAGATGCTTTGTAAGCAATGATGTCTCCATCAATTAAGAGTCTTCTCTTCATGGATTATATCCTCCTACGGATTGGTTAAGTTAAATTTTTTGATTGGAATAATTCTTTCAAAGGAATTAAAATGCATTTACTTGCATGGTGGTCACCAATCATTTTAAAATTGTCTTTAAATTTATCAGCAATCTTTTTAAGTTTTGGTACTTCAAAGATTAATTTACAATAATCCTCTTTACCTATTGCTAATATGTGAACCCAATAGTCAGCTTCCGTTTTAGCTAAACCACTAGGTTTACCCCAACACTCAATTTCTATTGCAATGTTGCCAGTCTTTGCCCACCAGTCTCTTTCTGTTTTAACTTCTAGTTTGTTTTTATTTTTGTCTAACAACGAAACAACTTTCTGTTCTCGCTCTTGTCCATATTTTAAATCAATATCAAATTTACTGTTTTTCATTAATGTGTTTCACTCCAATTGTTACCTATTTTATATTCGCCTGTTAACGGCACTCGTAATTGGAAGTGTTCACCAGTTCGTTTAATACATTCGACAGCCAACTCTCCTATTTCTTTTGCTTTGTCTTCATCACACTCAACTTGTATTTCATCATGTACCCATAATATTTGTTGAACGCCTAAAGTGTTTTTAACAGTGTTATCAAACTCAACTAACCATTGTTTACAAACGGCTGCGCCTGCCCCTTGCAACAAAGTGTTAAGTGCGCTGAAAGTATTTCTTACTTTGATTTGTCTTTTATCAAGACCAACCAAATAACCACGTTCAGCAGAAAGTTGTACTTGTTTGATTAATTTATTTAATGCAGGCAATCTATCTAAGAAACGCTTTTTAACTTTTGCTGCTTCTTTATTAGTTTTGCCAGTTACCTCTGCGATTTTTGAAACTCCCGCACCGTAAAGCCAGGCGTACAAAAATCTCTTACTTTGGTCTCTGGTTTCTAAACCCGCATTGTGTTGATTAGTAGTGTGTATATCACCGTTGACTACAACGTCAGCGTATGCACCACCATCAAATTTAGCAATGTAATGTCCAAGCAATCGCAACTCAAGACCACTTACATCTATTCCGATTAATACTTTACCTTTTGGTACAGTAAATAATTCTCTAAACTCTTTTCCGTAAGGAACATTGACAGAGGGAACTTGTTGTAAGTTTGGTTTCATTGCAGTAGCACGGCCTGTGACTGCGTTGTTTGTATTTACTGTTCCATGTATTCTGCCATTACGTTCTAGTTTTAGATAAGCTTGATTACCTTCGGCTAACATTCCAATTCTTTTTTCTAAAAGAAAATATTTTGCTAACAGTTTTGCTTCTGGATAATCTAAATTATTTAAAACAGTATCATCTACTTTTGGTTTACCATCTGGTGTAAAGTCTTTTGGTTTCCAATTGTATTTATCAATTAATCTTTCAGCTATATGCATTCTGCTTGAAGGATTGAACTCTACAATTTTATCTTTTAATGGCTTACCAGTTTTTTCAGAAACTCTTTTAACCACTATAGGTTTAAATGTTTCTTCCATTTCTTTAGTTATCTTATCTCTTTGACCGGACAGGTCTGCGTATAACTTGACAGCTTTTTCTTTGTCAAACATTACACCATATCTTTCTTGTCTAGATATAAGAGTGGCTACAGAGTGTTCGAGATTTAAAGATTCTTCCGAATATTTTTTACCCAAAATTATTTGGTAAAGATTGAAAGTCACTTCTACATCTTGAACACAATATTCTAACATTTCATTTGAAAATTCTTTCCAGTCTGTTTCAAACTCTTGCTTATAATTTCCTAGTCTAACACCCCATGCTTTTAAACTGTGCTTGTTGACTAATTTTGTAGGAAAATTTTTTGTATGTACTCGTTTCATATCAGACTCTAATAAGTCAGACCAAATCAAACGGGTAGCAACTAATGTGTCAAAAACTTTTGCTTTAGTTTTGAAGTTATATAATTTTTCTAATACAGGAACATCAAACTTAATTATATTATGTCCGATAATAAGTTCAGCATTACATAGTTTGTCTATAGCTTGGTCGTTAGATAAAGTTAATACTTCTTTAGTCTCTATATCTTTTAATACTATGCAATGCACCTTCGTACATTCTTCTAATAAGTTGTCTGTTTCTATATCAAAACAGTATTTACTCATGATTTTATTTTCCTTATTTTTAAAACATTAACTGTTGGCATTGTTGTTACATTGCCGACATCACCTAATGTTCCATCGTCATTAAAATTAACGTCACCCGCTATGATATGAACATCTTTGTCTGCTCTAATCAGCCATCCCGCTGTAATACAGATTGTAACTTTACTAGCTTTAGCTTCTTTTAAATTTAACCAAGCTGCATTTGAGTTAATATCTTTCCAGTGACAATGCACAAATGGTGCGTTAAGTATTTTTTTATTTATAGTTGGTAGTTTCATATTAATGTACCGTGGCTTGTGCTACTTCAACACGACAAGCTGCTTCATCGTACATTGAAATTTCATTCAACATCATTTCTGCAGCAAGTCTAACCAGAGTGTTTGGAACACTTATGGTAGCCATCATTGAAGGATTCTTTCTACAAAGTTCGATAGCGTCATGTACTTCACGAGTAATGTTCCAATCTTTTTTTGTTTTAGAAATCCTTTTCATGCCCTTCCTTTATTTCAGTTAGACACGCAGTCTCAGAGTCAAAATACAATAGTCCGCATTTGCCAGTGTCTCCTGTGTGTCGGTTTTTTAATACACGTAACGTTGTGTAATTTTTATTCTCATCATCTTGTTGGTTTTTTTCTAAAGAAATTACGCCATCACTTAATTGACTAATGGCTGAACTGCCTCTCAAACTATTTAGTGATGTTTGTAATCCGTCTTCGTAACCCTTATTTCCTTCGGGTCTTTTTAAATGATTAACAACAAATAAACCTATGCCAGTAGATTCAACTAAACTTCTTAGTTTAGTCATTGTGACATCAATTAATTTACGTTCATCAAAACTTTCAAGTCCACTAATAACAATAGATAAGTGGTCAAGTATTATCCAATTTACATTTAATCCTTTTGCAAGATATTGAATTTTAGATAATAAATTTTCTGATTGAGTTGAACCAAAGTGGTCAAACATATAAAACAAACCACTTCCAACTGTGCTATCAAAACTTTTCTTAAAATCTTCTTTACTTACGTTGTCTTTAGATAAGTGTAATGGTTTTTTTAAATCAATTCCCATTATACCTAATGCAGAACGCTTAACACTTTCTTCCAGTGCAATGTAACCTACACTCTCACCTTGTTTTAAAAGATGATGTGCTATTTGTCTGCAAAGTTGTGACTTACCTTGTCCAGTTCCACTTGTGATAGTTATTAACTCACCTCTTCTCATGCCCAATGTTTTTTTATTTAAACATTCAAAAGGGTATGGAATAGTTTGTGTTGTATCTTCACGAGTTATTAAATCATAAACCTCTGTTCCAGATACGATACCATCGGGTCTATAAGTTTTTGCACCCCACATACAATCAATAAGTTTTGCAGTTTCTCCTTCAACCAACATTTCATTGGCATCTTTTCTTGGGAGTGTTGCAATCTTACATTTACCTGGAGTAAATAATTTAGAGCATTCTTGAGCTGCAGTCTTACCCGCAGTGTCGGAGTCAAACATTAAAACAATTTCTGTTGCTTGTTCCAACCATTCAAGTTGTTGTTGCAAATCTTTTTTTGCACCTTGACTGCCAGTCTTTACAGAAACACAAGCCCATTTTAAACCTTGCGCTTGAGCCATAGACATTGCGTCTATCTCTCCTTCTAAAATTACAATCTTTTTATTTGTGTCACGCCATAAATTTTGACCAAAGAGCGTAGCTTGTTTGCTATCTCCTAGCCATTGGAATGACTTGTCTGGATAACGTAGTTTCTGTGCAACTAATTTATTATGTTTGTCATAGTAGTTTGCAATTTGAACTGTTTTATTATTATGTTTTCCAGTTTGATAATTAAATTTGGTAGTCGTTGCCAAATTAATATGTCTTTTGTTGAGAGGTTTAAGTTCTCCTTGTATTAAATTGTTTGTCAATTTCGTTTCCTCTTTAGGTTCGTATTGTTTGTAATAATGTCCACAACCAAAACAATGGCCGTGTCCATCAGAAAAAACGCCAACATTATTTTTGCTACCACATTCGAAACATGGTGCGTGATAAGTGAAATCACTTTTTTCCATTTTGATATTTCCTTGAAATTTTTTTGACCCAAAATATTTGGTCTGAAAAGAAACGACCCCTACGGTACAGTTAAGTATTCGTAGGGGTCACTACAAAAGTAGTGCATATGAACTCACTACCTATAAAAGGTATATCCTAATTTAATTCCGTTATCCACTCTTTTGGAATGAAACCGTCAGCATATTTAAAATTATGCTTTTCACACCACATTGCGTATGTTGTTTTGGATTTTTTAGAAATCCTAGTTTTAGAATTTGAAAATACAAATCTTAAATCTAGATTAGGATACTGAGTCTTTACTAACAAACTTTTTTGTTTGTCTGCTGTTAAAAACCTACCTTTGCCTTCTATATACATAGGCTCACCATTTTTTTTCATTAAGATAAAATCTGGAGTGTATCTATGTACCTTTTCAGGTTTCGTATATTTTAAAGTTTTTGTTTCGTACTCGAAACTAATATTTTTAAGTTTTAATTGTCGAGCAATTTGTTCTTCTAAACCACTTCTATATTTAGAAGTCGTCTTTATCTTCTGGTATCTCAGTCGGTGCATCATTTGTGAACTCCTCAGTGGATTGCGTAGCCGAGTGTTCATATCCTTCTTCTTCTTTAAAACCGTAACCAGAAGAATTTGAGCCACCTTCAATTAAATTAATTATTTGTGCAGCTCTAAGTCTCATTGAGACTCCTGCCCCAACCATACTGGTAAAATACGGAATAAGTTCTGCACTTACTTTTATTTCAGAACCTCCCCATACATTTACATTTAACATTGGTTTTCCTTTTGCATCAAATAATGTAGGTTTGTTTTCAAAAGTATCTCCACTCTTTGTTGTAACTTTTGCTTTGCATTTAAATTTAAAAATTACATTTCCAGTGGGTTTACCTTCTTCATCTACTTCATCAAAGTATGGTGCATCAGCTTGTTTAACTTTTTTGCCATTTGATTTTTCGGCAGCAAGTTTCATGCTTTCTTCTCTTACTCCTTCAATTGATTTTACAATATCTTGAGCGTCTTTTTTATTTAGTATAAGATTTGTTTTATATTCACCTATTTCACTGAACTTAGTGTCCGGTGAACTGAGCCACGGATATTGTGCAACTCCTTTTGGTGTAACAATCTTTATGTACTTATTCTTCATTGTCATTTTCCTCATTTGTGGTTTCTTCATCTAAATAGCCTTTTTCAATTAGGGCTACGCCTTCGTCTAAAGGCATTTGAACGTACTTCATTTTTTACTCCGTTAGTTCTAATAGGGGTACTAATTAACCCACCTATGGATTGATTTAAGCAAAGAAAAATTCACTCTTTAAAACCTCGTTAATATCGAAGTCTCCTTGTGGAGGTACTTGAGGTAATTTTTCTTTTTGTGTGTCATTTAAGATAGGTAACATTGATTGTTTAAAATCTTCTAAAGGACAACCTTGAGAATACATATCAACAAATGTTTCTCTGATAGTGTCAGCTAAAGTTTGACTATCTGCAGCCAATGTTCCAAACGAGTCATGCACATTACAAAAATGAGACACACCTTTTTCATGTGATTTTACAACCGTCATAAATAAATGTGCTGAGTCTTGTGCGTGTATGTAGTTTGGTGGACAGGAGTTTTTAGCTTTATTAACTGAAAACTTTTCTGTCTCAACGTTTATTCTTGGTTTTATTATTTCACCAAACAATTTAGTTTTAACTCTCATAGATTTAAATTCTGGATAATCTTGTATCACTGGAAATCCAACTGGATTATTCCAACGTACAGCGTGTCCAGATTTTGCTAAAACTTTAGCGCAATCTTGTAAGAATGACATACCTAATCTTGCCGAAGATAAAACTTCACCCATTGAGTCCCAAATCACTCCTGCCAAAAATGTACAAGCTTGAAATGATGCTGTCCCAAATGGATGTAGGTCACCCTGGTCTTTTCTTTTTACGATGTCCTCATCAACAAAATCACTACATGAGTATCTTGTTGAACCATAAGGACTAGTCATAATTGCTCTTTTAACAGTTGAACGTTTAACTCCAAACTTTAACCAAAGCTTTGCGAACTCACTGTCAGTCATTGTTTTTAAATTTTCAATAACTTTATCTTTTACTACTGTATAAACATCTTGCGGTCTTTCACTGTTTGCAAGATTAACAGCTTTTGCTGAAGGTGTATGTTTTAGTATTCCACTGTAATGCTGAATACCATTGCAACTCCCATCTTGGTTACAAATAAAATGACTTTCATAACCGTAACCTTTTTGTTTAAATTCACACCACTCATTTACCCACGCAAGAAATTGAAAAGGTTTGTCTGCGTGTTCCCATTCTTTAAATGTAAACGGGTCTGATTGTATTTCGTCAAACATTTGTTGGTTACTCATTACCCATTCTAGCTGTTCTTTACGACTAACTTTATCTATTCCGAATAGAGCTGCACCCGTAACTGCCAACCAAAATTCACCATTGTTTTCTTTTGTAATTTTTTTACCAGTACCAAATAAATGTAAAGCCTTTGCAAAATCAACGCCCTGTCCATTTAAATAATTAGTTACGTGGTAACATCTACTACGAAAATCTAATGTGTGTGCGTGATAAAAAACTTTGTCTTTAAACATATCAGCAATCCACAAAACTTTTGCAAACAATAATCTTTTAGATTTTTGTCTAGCATTTTCAGTGTGAATTAATACAGCTTGTTGTCTGTAAAGTTTACGAGCTTCGGTGTTAGTTTCAATGTCATGCGGTTTATTAGGCAAATCTTCCAGTTCAGCTTTCGGTAATCCTCCAATTGGAATATTTTTGTCCCAAGCTTTTTGTAAAACTTTTAATACAAAATTATTAATTTTATATGGTGTGCTTTGCATTGCATTTATGCCTCTATAAATAATAGGCATTTTAACATCTTTGATTTGCTGTAAGTTATCTCTGTTTCTATATTTAACTAAAGTTAATGGTTTTATGTGTCTTGAATAATAACCACCACCTGAAACTTTACCTTCCTCCCACATTCTAGGGACAACTAAAGTTGGAAAATATTCTGGTGCAAGAACTTCTAAGAAATCATTTCTATCATTAATCCATTGCAATGTTTTTTCAGTTGGCAATAAAACTTTCTCTTGTCTTTTTCTTTTGAGCTGCGCTTTCACTTCACACAAGCCAGTAGATAAAACCATTAATTCAATAAGTTTGTAACCAACGTGAACTTTTTCACTTCTTGTCCACAACACCCACTCTAATTTATTTTTTTGAGCAGACTCTCTAAGTTTCCTTCTTTTGTACATATATCCAAACGACCTTTTATCTAGGTCTGTTTTTACTATTCCATAATGCTCTGGATTGGACTCTTCAAACGTTCTTAACGCTACTTCATCTTCAATCTTACTGGCCACATTTATGGCTGCACTTGTAAGTTTTCTTGCAATAGTTATTGAGTTGATAATAGATTTTGCTGTGATTAATGATGCTATGTCTGGTTCTATCAATGCTAATAATCTTCTAGCTATAGGTTGTACACCTTTTTGATTTTCTCCTTCATTAACAAATGATGTTATAGACTCAGAAAGTGGTCTGATTGAATTGGATAATAAAGTCTTACCATAATTAGTAAAACTCTCTTCACCCCTGGTTTTGTGGTCGGCTAGTCTTTTTTGGAAACGATTAATTCCTCTGTTTCTCATGTCTTTTTCTAACTCTAATTGTTCTTTCAAAGTAGAAAAAGGCAATGTTATATACTTACTTGATTTCAACATACGACTCCTTTGGTTATAGAGGGACTTGTAGCCCCCTTGGTTCTAATAGGGGTACTAATTAACCCGTCTACGGATTGATTTGATTAAAAAATTTTTTATGTATGGAAAGTGTTAAAAACTAGTAATACCAAAAGAAATAACTTAAACAGTCCGTGGGATGTATTGCACCACCAACTGATTAGAAAACCGATGCTCTATCCAGCTGAGCTAAGGGCGCATGGATTTCATTCCGATGGTTTACTATAATTTTTAACACTAATCCAAACATTTTTAAAATCCGCTAAGAGATTTTTCGCAACGGTTCTTTACAGTCCGTTGTCACATTCTCTTTTGTGGATTGTGGTTCTAGTACATCAACAAAAGAAGTTAATCTTGTGCTAAGTACAGTTCCGTATCGTTCAATCATTCGGTCATCTTTGTGTCCGACCCAAGACTGAACAGCTTTTGAAGGAACATCAGCATTTAACAATCTGTGAACTAATGTTCTTCTACAAGCGTGAATACCAAATCTTTTGTCTTCGTTTAAGTTCATTGCTTTACGAACTTTACGCCAACTTGAGTTTGGTCTCCACTGAGCAAAGTGTCGAAATAAACGTTCACCTGGTTTTTTATCAAGTGAAAACTTTTCAACAATTTTTTGACAACGCTTAGTTAATGGTACGCCCCTAGACTCATTATTCTTTGTATGAGTAAGGACAATCCTATCAGCGTAGCAATCGCCAACTTTAAGACTTTGCAGCTCAGACAATCTCATTCCAGTATCAATCAACATGATAAAAAAATCAGCATCGTCATCCATGTTCCAAGAACGTAACAAAGAAATTAAAATTTTTTCTTCTTCTTGTGTTACAAATCTTAGTTCATGTTTTGGTTCTTTTAACCAACTGATGTATGGCTTTCTCTTCAATTGATAAACTCCGTGTCTTCGCAAACAAAAAGTTATCATTGTAGACAAAGCTGACAAGTATCTATTAATTGTTCCGTTAGATAAGTTTCTATCTCTTAACTCCGAAACTAGACCGTCAATCATATTTTCATCAATGTCGTTGATAAAAGTGTCTTCGCCCCAAAACTCTATAATCTTTTTTGCTCGGTCTTTGACGCTTTCATCTCGCCCCAAATCCCATTGTGTTTTGCAAACCATTTTATAGATTTCTTGCAGCTCTTTTGGATTAGCTTTCATTATATACCTCCCTTCTATGCTATGAATGTTAACTGATTGTAGCATACAATCTTTTTCCTCTGTTAGTTAACTTAACTAGTTTTCTTCTACGTTCCATAGGGTCTTCAGAAGCTTCAAGAAGGTTTAACCCTTCTTTTTTCGACCACGACCATTTGGATAGTAAAGCAACATTACGACTTACACTTGACTGAGGAATGTTTAACTCAGTTGCAATTTTTGTCATTGGCACACCATCTTTATTTTCGTGGATGCCGACATACAAAAATACTGCTATTGATTGACTTTGTAAATCTGAGTCTAATTTTCTAAACTCTTCAATACAGTTCAACAATTTTAGAGCATTCGTACTCATAGGTCTTTCTTCGTTTGCGACTATTTATTATTTATATGCACAGTAAACAGTCAAATTTATGCTAAGAAATTAATACACATAAATTCTTAAATATGCAAAATCTATTATGTATTCATTTTCGCTTTTTGTTATTTTAAAATTACTCCATTTAGAAAATTTTTCTAAAAAGATTGTAAAGAGAATAAATTTAATTTCCATAATTTATCTCCTATGAAGTTGATTGCAGTAACAGTTTGTGGTTATGCCACCACGACACGCCTAAAAAACTGTAAACATTTATTAAAAATGTAATCATTATTAACCTCCTTTCTGCATTAATTGTTTATGTAGATTATTCTATAAATTGCATAGAATTTTGTAAATCACTATTAAAGTGTATTCGCCCCTAAAAACCGTTTCGCCCCCTCTATTCCTATAAAGTTGCGCCAACTGTTCAAAAAATTCTTTCATATCTCAACGTACAGAGGTTTTAGGGGTCTGTTATGACCCCAAGTACCCCTATAATTTTAGTTATTTATTATTTCTTTAATTTGTCTTAACTTGTCTTGATATTGTAAACTTGTCTGTACGTATTCATCAGCCAAGTATTTTTCGTTTTTGTTTTTGTCATCAACGTAAACAACAAAACTATCACCGTCTGTTGAATTGACCGAATGTGACCAAGACCCTTGTTTTCTAAACTGTCTATAATATTTAAACTTTGGGTTTAAAAATTTTTTAAACAGTTTGATAAACAACT
>Ga0181606_10001167_pt1 | contig 22849 bp, 18 predicted proteins | sample 041ome_10_FD_132994 | JGI IMG/M metagenome (GOLD analysis project Ga0181606, IMG submission 132994) | Coastal salt marsh microbial communities from the Groves Creek Marsh, Skidaway Island, Georgia - 041412US metaG (megahit assembly) | ecosystem: Environmental > Aquatic > Marine > Intertidal... | reverse complement strand
TCTCCTGTGATGGGCAAAGCATGCCGGTTACAGGCTGAAAATCCACTTATCCCCGTTGTTCAAATTTCCCGAGCCACTTCTAAACAAACGTGCTGCTATGGTCTCGTCTTAATAATGCCCTTCCCTGTGTTGCGTTTTAAGGAGACTGATCGATCATGTCGCTGGTCGCCCGATCAAAACGCTACAGTGTTCTGTTGGCGGATGATGATGAAGAAGACGCATTCACTGTCCGGCGCGGCTTTACGAAGTCTGATCTGGATTTTGAGTTTACCCATCTGTCAGATGGGGAAGAATTGCTTGCCTATCTCGAAGAGCTAGAGAACCGAAGTGACGATTCTAATCTCTCTGCAGCGGCCGATGGAGATAGCGGGTTACTGCAGCCAGACTTAATTCTGCTCGACATTAATATGCCGCGCATGAACGGGTTTGAAGTGCTGGACCGCATGCGGAGCAATCCGAAACTGGCCGTGATTCCAGTTGTTATTCTAACGTCGTCGAACAATGACGCAGATGTTTCGGTCTGCTACAGCCTAGGCGCACGCTCATATTTCGTGAAGCCGCTGACGTTATCTGAAATGGCGGCTTTCGTTGAATCGATTGCGAATTATTGGTTCCGGTCCTGCAGGCTACCCACGAAAACCATGTAAATATTCACGCCTCGGTCTGGGCTGCTCCAGGCCGCTCAGCCCGCCAAGCGGCAAAGCTGTGGGCAGCTAGGGCTGCAACAATCAAGCCACCGCCAAGTAGAGTCGCTTCACTCGGCGCTTCTTCTAACGCCAGCCATACCCATAGCGGCCCAAGCGCCGTTTCCAACAGCATCAGTAGCCCGACCTCAGCGGCGGGTAAGCGTCGCGGTCCTAGCGTTATCAATGTGAATGCGATGGGTAGGATAAATACGCCAACGGCGATCAAAACAGGCCAGTCACCATCTGCTGGCTGCAGCGTACCAGCCATGCAGCCGCAAGCGATGGCCGACAGAATGGATGACAATCCAAGCGCCGGCGTCATATCACAATCCCGCCGAATGCGACCAATTGTGAAGAAGCCTGCGATAGAGATGGCGGCGATTAGGGCCCCCACATTGCCCGCCGATGTGCCGCCCGAAAACCCAGCATCTAGGATGATCGCGATACCAGCAGCGATCGCCAGTGCTGCAACCCATGTGCGCAGTGGCGGTCGCTCGCCTAGGAATGCAGCGAAGATCGCAGCGAAGACTGGTGCCGTTGCTAGGATGGTCAATGTTTCCGCGACGGTGCTGTGGGTTAGCGCATAGACGAAGCCGATATTGCTGATCGCCATACAGATGGATGCCGGTGCGAGCGCCCAGCCAATGGCCCGAATGTCCCCGATGAGCCTTCTGCGCCGAATGACCATGAGCCCGCCCATAATCGTCAGGCCCATCAGGAGTAGGCGCCAGAATGCCGCTGTCCAAAGGTCTGACTCAAGCAAGCGAAACAGTAAGGCGTCTGGCGAAAGCACAACTGCGCCTAGGCCTGTCAGGAGAACGCCGATCCAGTAGCTGCGCTTATCGGTCATCGCCTACGGCTTTCAGTTAGGAATCCGACAGCCGATACGGCAGCCAAAATAGCGACAAAGAAAAATCCGGCCTCATACCCGCCAGTCGTCGCCGCTAAAAGTGCGAACGCGGCTGGGCCGATAATTGCGCCAGAAAGCGTTAGTGCCATGGCACCGGATGTGGCGAGAGATACACTATCCTTCGGCGCAGCCGTGGCAACGGTCGCCAGGTAAACGCCGTTCCAACTGGCCGCTGATGCGCCAAACAGAATGGCGATTGCCGTGGCACCTGCGATTCCAAAGCTGGGGTCAAGCAGTGCTGCGGCACAAGCGGCGGCGATAATGAACCCGCCGATTATCGCCATGGTCTGTGCAGCACCAATTTTATCCGCACACCAGCCCCAGCCAACACGGGCGAACATACTGGCGATCAAGGCAAAGGCCAGTGTGCGGCCCGCCGCCAGTGGGTCGATTGCCATGCTCTCAACCAGTACCGTGACATAGCCTGCGGTGAAGCAGAACTGCGCTGCTGAATAGGCCATGCTCAGTAGGCAGAGCCGCAAAATAGCAGGTGTGCGAATGACAAACAGCAAGGGAGCAATGAGGCTGGACTTTGCGGCAGCACGGCCATGCCGGTCATCATCCATATCGCTACGCCACGGCTGAAACGCGAGCGCCATGAGCAGAGCGACAACCGCCAACCCAAGCATTGTCGCCTGCCAGCCATAGGCGCTAGCCAGCCAGGGCGACGTAAGCCCCGCGCCCGCCACCCCAAGCGGTACGCTGGTCTGCTTCATGGAGAATACACGCCCGCGCATCGCTTCCGGCGTCAGTTTGGCCAGGAGGTGCGAACTTGCCGGATTGGCGAGGCCATACCCAGCACCTAATGCCAATGCTGCAGGGAGTAGGGCGGGCAGCGCGCCTGTTGCCAGCAACCCCAGCCCGAATGCGGCGAGACCCAGCATGAATTGGCTGACCCGCATGGCACCATAACGCCTTACAGCCCGGCTCGCCGCCAATGCCGCCAGAATAGCACCTGCATTGGCAAGGGCCGCGAAATACCCGACGAAATCAGGGTCAACTTGCAGGTCCGGTGCTACGGTGGGTGCCAGCACAGCCATTTGCTGCGCTGCGAGCACCACCATTGCCTGGATCAGCAACATTGCCACCAGGGCACGCCATACGGCGGCCATCAGATTAGTCCGTTCATGGGGTGATTAGGCCTGCCGCTCAAGGATGACATTGCCCAAGCTATCGACCCTGGCGGAAAGGTCAGGCTCGACGAAAATCGTGGCGTCTGGTTGTTCAAGGACTGCTGGGCCATTGATGACAGCGCCAACCGGAAGGGCGAGGCGGTCATAAATCGTGGCGTCTGTCCACGCGCCATCGACATAGACGGGACGGCTGCCCGTCCTTGCGGTCGCAATATCGCCGCCGTCTGGTGCCAATTGCGTCAAGTCAAACCGCGGCCGGACACCAATGACAGCCGCGCGCAAATTCATCACGCGGATGACAGGTCCATCCAGCAGGCGGCCGTACTGGCTGAGATATGCGACTTCAAATGCGGATTGAACGCTGTCAGCATTGATCTCTAGTCTGGAAACATCATCCGTGGACGCGATGCGGACCGGGATTGCATGGGTCTGGCCCTGGTAATGCATATCCAGCTCAATCTCGATCCGTCGGGCGTCCAGTGCGACGCCTGCGTCGTCGAGTGCCGCCGTCCCATCACGCCAATATGCAGCGATAGCATCGGTCAGCACTGATGTATCCAGGCTCGGCAATGGCCGGTTTATGGTCTGCACGAAGTCTCGGCGCATATCGGCGATAACGCCGCCCAGCGCGGACAAGACGCCCGGATAGCGCGGGCTGATGGCACCCGCGAGGCCGACTTCATTTACCAGCGCACCCGCATGTAAGGCGCCACCACCGCCAAACGGCATGGCCAGGAACGATTTCGGGTCATGGCCACGTTCAATTGAGACCAGCCGGATAGCGCCGGCCATGCGTGCATTGGCGACGCGAATGACAGCTTCAGCCGCTTGCTCAGGATCAAGCCCCAGCGCATCGCCGATAGTGGCCTGCAGCGCCGCACGCGCGGCCTCTGTATCCAATCGCGAAAGTTCGCCGCCAATAGGGCGCTCGGGATTAATGCGGCCAAGGACGATATTGGCGTCAGTGACCGTTGGCCGGGTGCCGCCTTTGCCATAGGCAACTGGCCCTGGGTCCGCGCCAGCTGATTCTGGCCCGATGCGGAGCATGCCGCCTGCGTCCACCCATGCGATCGATCCGCCACCAGCCCCAATCGTCACGATCTCCACCATGGGCGCGCGCGCAGTCATGCCGAAGTCGATGGAAGTTTCAGCCGCCAGCGCCGTCTGCCCGTCAGCAATCAGGGACACATCGAAGCTGGTGCCGCCCATGTCACAGGCGATGATGTTCGGATATCCAGCCGCCACGCCAACGCGTTGCGCCGCAACCACGCCAGCAGCGGGACCGGAAAGGGCAGTGCGGATTGGCGCACGGGCAGATTCAGCCGCCGTCATCAACCCGCCGTTTGACTGGACGATCAACAGCCCCGCATCACCGCCCGCTGCCAAGGCGTCATGCAGGCGGTTGATATAACGGCCCATGGTCGGTTGTAGATAGGCGTTTAGGACAGCGGTGGATGTGCGTTCAAATTCCCGGATTTCAGGCAAAATATCTGTCGCTGCCGTGATATGTGCGTTCGGCCAGACACGGGCGACGGCGGCGCGGGCGCGTTGCTCGTTTTCAGGGTTGGCGTAGGCGTTGACGAAAGCGATGGCGACGGACTCGCATCCGGCGTCGGCTAAGGCGCGGGCGGCAGCCTCAACGCCTGCTTCATCAACTGCTTGCTCAATTGTTCCATCTGCCAGCGTGCGCTCGCGCACTTCCAGCCGATCCTGGCGTGCGGCGACAGGTTTGAATGTCCCGCGTAAGCCCCAGGTGTGCGGACGATCACGGCGACGCATCTCCAGGACATCCCGGAAGCCTTCTGTTGCGATGAGGCCCGTACGGGCACCCTTGCGTTCCAGCAGCGCATTCGTGCCGACCGTTGTACCATGGACGACGGTGCCGATGTCCGCCAGCGGTGCGGCCAGGCCTAGGCCGCGCACGAATCCGATGGATTGATCTGCAGGTGTTGATGGCGTTTTGGCCGTCAGCACCTGGCCTGTTGCCTGCTCTAGCGCGAACACATCCGTGAATGTGCCGCCGACATCAACGCCGATGATCCAACGCGGGCCACTCATGAGCTTGGCTCCACGCCATAGGCACTGCGCGCCGCATCTGCTGAGATATATCCGGCGTCCAAATCTGCTTGCACCGCAGCCGGATCACGTTCGTTGACGGGGCCGTATCCGCCGCCGCCGGGGGCTTCCAGGCGGACACGCATACCGCGCTCTAGCTTTACGCCAACGATTTTCGACGCCATGGGAGGGATGCCAGCATTGCGGCCTTCATCTGTATCAAACCGGAACCGATTTCCAGCCGCTGGACCACCGCCGAGAATGCCGGGAGGGTTGGTTCGACCGCGCTCGCCAAATAGAAATACGTTAGCAGATTTCTCCAGCAGCTCGATTTCATAGATCGCGCCAAGGCCGCCCCGATGCTTTCCTGGGCCGCCAGAATCAGCGCGAAGCGCCCATTGGCGAAAGGCAACGGGGTATGCGGCTTCCAAAATTTCCAGCGGTGGGATCGTCGCCGTAGAGATCGGCGCATTGCCATGTTGCAGTCCATCGCTTTCAGCGGACCCACCATGACCGCCACCAAAGAATGAAAACATGACCCAGGGCGCACCCGTATCGCTGCGGCGCCCGGCAATGGAGAGCGCGTTGATGGTGCCGTAGGCACAGCCGTTTGATCGTTCTGGTGCGACATCAGCCATGGCCTGAAACACAAGGTCGATCAGGCGGAGGATGGTTTCGGTGTATCCGCCCACTGGCTTCGGCGCTTCCGCTGCCAAGATTGATCCGTTTGGAATCAATACGTGGATTGGGGCCATTGCGCCGGCATTGGCGGGAATTTCATCAAACACATGCTTCATCGTCACATAGCAGGCAGCGAATGTTGTCGCGCGGCTGATATTCACTGGCCCCAAGCATCCAGGTGCGGAACCGGCAAAATCAAGTGTCATCTCATCGCCTGAAATGGTGATTGTCAGCACCAGCTTCAGCGGCTCATCAACCACGCCGTCGTTATCAAGCCAGTCTTCGGCGCTGTAGACGCCGTCTGGCAGCAGTGCAATTTCTGCCCGCATCAACCGCTCCGCCCGATCCCGGAGTGCTGCCAATGCCGTTTCGATCACTTCATCGCCATAGTCGTCGAGCAGTCCGTTCAGGCGCTCCATACCGAGATCAAGCGCGTTGATCTGTGCATTCATGTCGCCGTAGAGGCTGACGGGCAAGCGCGAATTGGCGCTGAGCATTGCCGTGATATCTGGCTGATATTCGCCTGCCCGATAGAGTTTCACGGGCGGGCAAACGAAACCCTCCTGCCACGCTTCAGTCGCTGCCGGATTATAGTTGCCCGGCACGGCACCACCGACATCATGCCAATGGCCGACAGATGCGATCCAGCAGAACACGGCACCGTCGCGAAACACTGGGCGGACCAGCCTGAAATCCGAAAGATGCGTGCCACCGTCCCAAGGGTCGTTGAAGATGTAGACATCGCCATCGGCCAAATCGCCATCTATCGCGGCTTTCTTGATTACGGTTTTGACCGCGAAGGCCATCGCACCAACAAAGATCGGTAAGCCAGATTTGCCCTGAACGAGCGTCTCGCCCGTCTCCCGATGGTAAATGCCGTGGGAGGCGTCATGGGCTTCGGCGATGATCGGGTTGAACGCAGACCGGAACAGGGTCGCGTCCATCTCGTCGACTATTTGCTCCAAGCGGCCATTCAGAACTGCGAGTGTGACGGGATCAAGCGCGGCATCACTCATTCCGCCGCCTCCACTTGGTCGCTAACTGCTGCGCGCCGTGTGAACGCGCTGGCCAGGGAGCGGATATCCTCCAGCGCTCTTGCATTCATAGCGATTTGGAGTGCTTGGCTGGCAGCGCCCTGACCGAGCAGAGGCGTTGTGAGCCGCAGAAATTTGTCGTCGAGCAGTGCATCGTCGAACGGCTCTGCTGGGTCGCCGCCGGTGATGTCCCGGCGCTTGGTTAGAACCGCGCCCGATTTCAGGCGGATTGTCAGCTCCGAAATCCGGTTGTCGGGCAAAGCCTTGTCCATTTCCGTATCCGCGATCAACGAGACGCGTTTGGCAAGGGCCTGGGTCACGGGGTCGGTCAAGGCATCGCCCCGGAATGCGTCCAGCCAGGTATCGCCATCCCGGCGGATCGCTGTCGCCAATGCAAAAGGCAGGGAGAACTTGGCGGCGAGCATGTTGGTTGGGGCAGCGTCATCAAGCTCCGTTGCCATGGTGTAGGCGCGGACGTCAATTTGCTCGACAGTTTCGGGTGTGATGTCGCCGTGGTTCGCCATGCGCAAATCTTCAAGCGCATCCAGGGCTGCGTGATTATAACGACAGCAGGCGTGGCGCTTGAAATAGCCTTCTGCAATCGCCCAGTCCGCTCCAAGGCCAGATGTTAGCGCTGAAGCATCCCATGCGGACCCGATGACAGCGCCGAAGACATTTTGAAGTGCGCCCTTGTCCCCCGTAAAGCCTGCTTTGATCAAGCGGCGCGCCTGGATTGCGTGCTGCGCTGAAAGGCCCGTATAGGCGTTCCGCACCGTAGCGCCTTCAAGCATGGACGGGCGGCTGGTTGCGAGTGCCATTGAGGCCGAAAGGCGGATCGTTTCGTCGATTTCTTTAGCATCTGCGCCATCGAAAACAGCAAGCGCGGCGGCACCGCCAACGACGCCCCATACCCCATGGGGATGCATTGTTGGACGGAGCGATGCTCCAGCGCCGGTTCTGGTCGCAACTTCATATCCAAGGGCCAACGCATGAAGGAACCGCGCGCCATCGCCGCCTTCCTGCTCTGCCCAGGCTAGAAGCGGTGGAACAATATGAATGGCGGGGTGGCCTTTGGATGCAGCAGATCCTTCATCTAACTCCAGGAAAACGCCGGCGCATCCGTTCAGAAAAGCCGCCTGGCCAGCCTCAATTTGCCGGACATGTCCAAGTGCCGTTGCTGGCCCAGCGCCGCCCGCTATGAGCGTTGCCGCCGCCAGGGACTGCATTTCTGGCTCCTGCGCGCCCGCGAGGATGGCGGCGCATGTGTCAGCCAGCACCCGAGCGGATTTTGCATAAACAGCGTCTGGCAAGCTGCCGACAGATTGCGCCGCCAAAAAATTACTGAGTTCGATAGACGCCATCTGGTCCGCTCCTTCATTCAAGAATGCGAGCGTACCTTGGATTCCCGCTGGATCAACGGACTGTTTTCAGGGCCATTAAATCTGCGAGAGAAATTTTTGCTAACAGCGTGTTCTGCGGCCATTTTTGATTGTCGTCTGAGACCAACCAAATCACTATGCGGCCTTGGTCCTCTGCGATGGCCAAGCCTTCCCAGTTCTCACTGGCAACAATACCTTTGAGGCTAATGTGGCGTTCAGCAGTGATTGGCTGATCTCTTTCCAAAGTCGCTGCTGCGATATAGGCGATCCGGGCGGAAAAGAATGGCGGAAGGAAGCCATTGAAGCGCCGTTCCAGAACGAGGAGATCGCCATTGGGCAGTTCAGCGGCGTCAACGGGCTCAAACCCGTCGGAGACTGGGTATTCGCGGGCAGCAAGGATTGCATTGTCGATGATCCAGGCTCCACGCAGATCGCCGCTGCCGCCTTCCGAGATCACCAGTAGACGCCCGAAGTCGAGAACCGCTAAAGCCTCAATCCCAGCATTCCGAGGCAGTGCCTTGATCGCATGTGGCCGCAATACGCGTGCCGGTCGCATAAGCAGGCCCTCAGCATCGCCCTCATACCAGGCAATGCCTCCGCCTTGCTCAAAGCTAACGATCCATGTGTCACCGGGGCCACGGCGCAGAGCTTCCGGATCGTTCAGCCTGCGGGGCAGTTTGATTTGGCCAATCCGGGCCATGGCTTGATCTGCCTGCATCGGCATGCGGTACACATCGCCCCGGTCGCTGAGCGCTATGAGCGTATTTGTCTCACGGTGCCATTCCAACCCAGACAGACCACCGGTGAGCCGCCCATCCATATGGCTGCGCGGAAACAGGCGGACTGTCGCCGGACTATCGCCATCTGCGATTACGGGTGTCGAGCAGGCAGCTAGCAGCAGCGCCAGGGCCGCGCCTTTTATGCGCTTCAACAATCGTCTGGCACGGGCAGCGATAGCTCGGCTACAGCTTGGCAAAGTTGGCGGAGGTCGCTTTCGCGGGATAGCCGATGGTCGCCGTCCTTGATGAGATGGAGGCGCGCATCGGGTGTCGTGGCTTGGCCCAAAATCTCCAGCGCCAGTTCCCAGGGCACCGAATCGTCCAACATGCCGTGCAGTAACCGGATACGGCCATCGAAATTGAACGTGCCCGTTAGAACAGAACAATCGTCACCGTCATCAAGCAGTGCCCGGGTGAACACATAAGGGTGCGGATCATAGGGTGTGGGGCGGCCGATCTGGCCATCACGGGCGAGGGTCGCTTGCTCCTCGGCAGTAAGTTCATCACGGAAACGGCGGGTGAAATCGGGCGCGGCAGCGATACCAACGAGACCGGCAACCCGGCCTGGGCGGTCTAGGGCAGTGCGCATCATCAACCAGCCGCCCATGCTGGACCCAACGACGATTTGTGGACCTTTGGTCAGTTGATCAATCACAAGGGCTGCATCATCCGCCCATTCGCTCAACACTGTTTCTTCGAATACGCCTGACGATTGGCCATGGCCCCGACAATCGAAGCGCACGAAGCTCTGGTCACGCTCAGCGCAGAATGCATGCAGGCGCTCTGCTTTGCCGCCGTCCATGTCGGACCTAAGCCCATGGATGAATACCACGCCCGGTAGGCTTTCCGCCTTGCCGACATGGCGGCGGTAGGCGATATATCCGCCATCAGGCCGATCAAGGCGCTCGGGCGGGGGCAGGGCGGTATCTGCGTCTGTCATTATGATCGCTCTTCAAAAGGATTCAGTGGTGTTATTCCGGCCGAAACAGCCGCCGCTTCGCTTCGCCCATTCTAGCGGCGCGTTGGCGCTTGACCAAGCGTCCCGGGATGCGATGCGGAGTGTGTTCGATGGCATGGGGCAGCGCCTGACTGTATTGCAGCTTATGCCGCGTATAGAGGCGGGCGGCGCCGAAATTGCGGCATTAGGTGCAGCGGAAGCCGTGGCACTTGGCGGCGGTCGTTCAATTGTGGCAGCGGCGGGCGGGCCGGTTGAGCGCTTGAAGCGTATCGGCGCAGAATTCGCAGAAGCCCCGCTGGATGCACGCGGCCCTGTTGCTATTGGCCGGAATGGCAGCCGGATAAAGCGGCTCATTGATGAATATCAGGTGGATATCGTTCATGCCCGTACGCGCGAAATCGCCTGGGCCGCACGCCAGGCAACCAAAGGCTCTCGCGCTATTCTCGTCACCACATGCGGCGGTGACGCGCCTTTCAATGATGCGGGTAAGGATGCCGGCGCGCTTGGCGAAGGCGATCACATTATCGCTGGTTCCGAGCATGTCCGGGGCTTGCTGATCGACGATGACAGTGCGCGCGATGGCAAAATCTCTGTCATTCCAGACGGCGCTAATCTGGCGGTATATGCCGCCGAAGCGGTTGGGCCGCAGCGGCTAACAACGCTCGCCCGCGCTTGGGGCATGCTGGAGGAGCCTGCGCCGACAATCTTGGCACCAGGGCCGACAGTGCCGGAACGCGGCAAGCATGTCCTTGCCCGCGCCCTTGGCGAGATTGCGCATGCGCCGGGACACGCGGATCTCGTCGCGATTATTCCGGGTGAATTAAAGGCCAAGGACACATACGCGCAGCAACTCGCCTGGATCGCCCGCAAGCGAGGTGCCACGGGCCGGATTTTTCTGGCGGGCGCTTTGACCGATATTCCGGCTGCAATGATGCTGGCGGATATTGTCGTCTCTGTACCGGTGGAACCCTTGGGGCAGGACCCAATCGCTGCAATGGCGGCGGGGCTGGGCAAGCCCGTGATCGGTGCGGATATCGGGGCGACCGCGGAAGTGGTTGTCGATGGCGTAACCGGCAGGCTTGTGCCGCCGGATGACCCAGAAGCACTTGGCCGCGCGATTACAGAAATTCTGGCTGCTAGCGCTAAGGAGAAGGCTGACCTATCAGCTGCGGCCCGAACCTGGGCGCTCGCCAAATTCTCTGCGACTGGCAGCGCGTTAGCTGTTATCCGGCAATATGCGGAGCTGATGAAAGCTGCAAAATGAACCTCGCATTAACTATAAATGGCGACTAAGGTCCGATCCGTTAGGTTTTGGGGGCGGAATTGGTCGTCGCGCGCGTTGACAGCTGCGCAGCGAGCGCTAACTTCCGCGGCTCCCATTGCAATCGTAGTTTAAGAGGACGCCATGGCGAGTGACGCTCAGGCGAATGCCGAAATTCATGTGACCCTGCCGGACGGCGCTAAGCGCCCTTTGCCGGCGGGTGCTACAGGTGCCGATCTTGCCGCCAGCATCGCTAAAAGCTTGGCGAAAAAGGCGATAGCGCTGAAACTTAATGGCAAGGTTGTTGATCTTTCAACGCCGATCAATGCGGATTCAGCCGTTGAAATTGTGACGCCTGATTCCGAAGATGCGATTGAGCTGTATCGCCATGACTGCGCTCATGTGCTGGCTGAGGCCGTACAGGAATTGTATCCGGACACCCAAGTCACCATCGGCCCGGCAATCGAAAACGGCTTCTATTATGACTTCGCCCGCGATGAGCCCTTCACGCCGGACGATCTTGCGACCATCGAAGCGAAGATGAAGCAAATCATCCAGCGCAATGAGGTCTTTGAGCGTGAGGAATGGGACCGGGACGAGGCGATAGCTTTCTTCGAAAAGAAGGGTGAGGCCTATAAGGCTGAACTGATCCGCGATCTGCCTGAGAGCGAGACCATCTCTGTCTATCGCCAGGGTGAATGGCTGGACCTATGCCGTGGTCCGCATATGCCGTCCACGGGAAAGATCGGGACCGCCTTCAAGCTGATGAGCATTGCGGGCGCCTATTGGCGCGGTGATCACCGGAACGCCATGCTGCAACGGATTTACGGCACCGCTTGGCGTACGGACAAAGAACTCAAAGCCCACCTCACCATGCTGGAGGAGGCGGAGAAGCGCGACCACCGTAGGCTTGGCCGCGAAATGGGCTTGTTCCATCTGCAGGAAGAAGCCGCTGGCTCTATCTTCTGGCACGCCAAAGGCTGGACGCTCTATCGCCAGTGCGAAGCCTATGTGCGGCGGCGCTTGGAAGCTGCAGAATATTTCGAGGTGAAAACGCCGCAACTCGTCGACCGCGCACTCTGGGAGGCATCTGGCCACTGGGAGAAATTCCGGGAGGCCATGTTCACGGCTGAATCGGACGATGACCGCACGCTGGCGCTAAAACCTATGAACTGCCCGTGCCATGTGCAGATTTTCAAGCAAGGCCTGAAAAGTTACCGTGACCTACCAATGCGGATGGCGGAATTTGGGTCTTGTCACCGCAATGAGCCATCTGGCTCGCTACACGGCATCATGCGCGTTCGGGCATTCACCCAGGACGATGCACATATCTTTGCGACCGAAGATCAGATTACGGATGAGTGCAACTCCTTCTGTGAGCTATTGCTGTCGATCTACAAGGATTTCGGCTTCACGGATGTGAAAGTGAAATTCTCTGATCGCCCAGATGTTCGCGCTGGCGAAGATTCCGTTTGGGATAAGGCAGAGAAGGCACTACTCGACGCCGTTGGCGAAACCGGGCTGGAGATTGAAATGAACCCAGGCGAGGGCGCGTTCTATGGCCCCAAGCTTGAATTCGTTCTGCGTGACGCGATTGGCCGTGATTGGCAGTGCGGTACATTCCAGGTTGATTTCGTGCTGCCAGATCGCTTAGGCGCCACGTATATCGGTGAGGACAGTGCACGGCATACGCCGGTGATGCTGCACCGGGCAATTTTGGGTTCGTTTGAACGCTTTATCGGCATTCTGATAGAGAATTATGCTGGCCGTTTGCCGCTATGGCTTGCGCCTACACAGATTGCCATTGCGACCATAGTTTCCGATGCAGATGACTATGCATATGAAGTCATGGCGGCCTGTAAGAAGGCTGGCCTGCGGGTTGAACTCGATCTCAGGAATGAGAAAATCAACTACAAAGTCCGCGAACATAGCTTGGCCAAAACGCCGGTCATGATGGTCGTGGGTAGACGTGAAGCGGAGGAGGGTAAAGTCGCTCTCCGCAGGCTTGGCGGCAAGAATCAGGAAGTGCTTGCGCTTGACGACGCAATCCGTACCCTGTCAGAAGAGGCGCAGATGCCGTCATCCGCTTAAGGGATGGCAGCGGTCTTTAACCAAAATCGCCGGTGTGCCGGAAAGCAGCGTCTCGCTTTTTCAGTATTGCGCACCGGGGTTAAACTAGGAGCTTGATCAATAGCGCGACCACATCCCCAATCCGCACCCGTCAAAGACGGTCCCCGGATTAACGAAATGATTGACGTCCGCCAAGTGCGCCTCGTAGGTGCAGATGGTGAGATGATTGGCGTTGTAGCCACTGTCGCAGCGCTCGACGCCGCTGCCGAAGCGGGGCTGGACCTCGTCGAAGTATCGCCGAACGCGGACCCGCCGGTCTGTAAGCTGCTGGACTATGGCCGCTTCAAATATGAAGCGCAGAAGAAGAAAAACGAGGCCAAGAAAAAGCAGAAGGTCATCGAGGTCAAAGAGATCAAGATGCGCCCGGCGATTGAGACGAACGACTACGAGATCAAAATGCGTGCCGCTCGCAAGTTCCTGGATAACGGGGACAAAGTGAAAGTGACGATGCGTTTCCGTGGCCGTGAGCTTGCGCACCAAGACCTTGGTGCGAAGGTGCTTGAGCGTGTCCGGGGTGAACTGGATGAGACCGCGAAGGTCGAGCAGATGCCGCGCATGGAAGGCCGCCAGATGGTGATGGTTATTGCACCACGCTAACGGGGCTGAATGAGACGGATTGAGCGGCGGCGTGTCCTAGGGACATTGCCGCCGCTTTTCGTTTGGGCATCACATTGATGCATCGCCATCGGTGATACGGCCAGCGCCCGATGGATGCATCGTCGCCGTCATTCCGGGCTTCCAAACCCGGTGGAAGCGGTGCGTCATATAAGCGGCAGCGACCATGGGCCCTGCAAGATTAACAATCGGGATCGTGAATAGCAGCGTCAGCACGATACCGTCCATGAGATTCCCGCCGAGCTTTTGCTTCCGAAGAACAGCAGCCTGTAAGGGGTCCATACGGCGAAGTGCCAGGAGTTCAAAATACTCCCGTCCCAACAGATATCCGTTGACCAGATAGTATGGGATCGGTGCCAGCGGTGTCGCCACAATGAGTAGAATTATCCACACGAACAGCAGCAAGATATTCAAGCCGAGGACGACAGCCATAAGCCGCAGCGCCGTCCAGATGATCTCTGACATGCGCTGGCGCCGGGCTTCTGGGAGGTGCGGGTAATGTTTGTTTTCAACAGCTTCTGCAACAGTATCTAAGAATAAGGATTGCAGTCCGATTGCAGCCGCAGGGAACAGCATTAAAGCGATAATGGTCGCGAGTGCGAACCCGGCCGTGTCGACAAGCCACTGCAGCGCCATGTCGATGAAGGAAATCCCGAACCAAGACCCGGTTGTTATATCCCAGGCCCCAATCAGATATGCCACACCGAAGATAAGCAGCCCCATTAACAGCACCGCGAGTGCTAGGCTGAGCAGCAGAATCTTCAGAAGCTTTGGGTCGCGCAGTTGCGCGATGGCCTTGGAAAGATCGTTTATCATATGCGTCTCGCGGGACAGGTGCCTGCCCCATCTCCTATCTCTAGTAGTCTGGCGTCGCGGCGCTATACTCTACGCTTGATTCGGATATGGAGCTTCATAGCGTATGGCGCAAGCTGGGCTTGATGTAATGGCTCTCGGCAATGCGATTGTCGATGTGATTGCGAAGGTGGACGATGCTTTTCTGGCGTCTCACAACCTTCCCAAAGGCGGAATGACTTTGATCAACGCTGATCAAGCGACCGCTATTTATGATGCGATGGGACCAGCGCGTGAGGTGTCTGGCGGGTCTGCGGCCAACACGGCAGCTGGCATTGCCTCATTTGGCGGCAAAGCCGGTTTCATCGGGCGCGTACGCGATGATCAGCTCGGCCAGATTTTCGAGCATGACATTCGCGCTATTGGGGTTGGGTACGAAACGCCTCATGCAACGTCTGGTCTGCCGACTGCCAGATGTTTCGTGTTTGTGACGCCAGATGCTGAGCGCACGATGATGACATTCCTCGGTGCTTCGACGGAAATTGCGCCGAATGATGTTTCGGCAGACGCCCTTGGCGGTGCTAAAATTCTATACATTGAAGGCTACCTTTGGGATCAGCCGGCGGCGAAAGCGGCGGTATTGAAAGCGGCTGATCTTGCCCACGCAGCGGGTGCCAAAGTTGCGTTTTCTCTGTCGGATAGCTTCTGTGTGGAGCGGCATCGCGACGAATTCAAATCTCTTTTGCGGGACCAGGCAGACATCGTATTCGCCAATGAAGCGGAAATTATGGCGCTGTATGAGACACAATCATTCGAGGAGGCGGCAGATCATGCGGCCCTGGATGTTGGCGTTGCTGTATTGACCCGTGGTGCGGCTGGATCGCTTGCAATCGCTGGGGAAGAGCGCGCTTCGGTGCCCGCTGAAGACGCTGGTACAGTCATCGACACCACAGGGGCTGGTGACCTCTACGCTGCTGGGTTCCTCTATGGTTGGGCGACGGGACGCGAACTTGAAACTTGCGCCAGACTTGGCGGTTTAGCTGCAGCTGAAGTGATTTCACATTTGGGCGCGCGCCCGGAGACGTCTCTTGCAGACCTCGCCACCAGACACGGCCTCTAGCGCCCAACCTTTGACTGGGGGTGGCGGTGCCAGCAGCGCCCGTAGTCCGCTTGGCGTTGGCCCGAGGGCGCGGCGTATCCGGCTGATTGGTGGTCTCGTGCTGTTCGTCTACGTGGCGACGCACTATCTGAACCACATGCTTGGCCTGCATTCCCTGGCCCTCATGGAAGCCGGACGTGACTGGTTCCTGGCTGTATGGCGCTTCCCGCCGCTTGAGATCATTTTGGCGCTGTCGCTCGTCAGCCATGTGGCACTGTCGCTGCTGAAGGCGGCGCAGTCGCGCACATTCAAGATGACCAAGTGGGAATGGGCGCAGCTTGCCCTGGGTTTAGCGATACCCTTCCTGCTGGCGGGCCATGTCATCGGTACGCGCGGCCTGTCTCTGCGGGATGGGCTGACGGATATGTACGCTTGGTCCGTGTGGGCGCTATGGCCGTCAAATGCTCTACTCCAAGGCAGCGCGATATTTACCGTATGGGCGCATGGCTGCATCGGCCTGCATTTCTGGCTGCGCCTACGGACCTGGTACGCGCCACTCGCACCCTGGCTGCTGGGTTTGGCTGTGCTGTGGCCAGTACTGGCCTATGCCGGGTTTGCGGATGCAGGCCAGGAAATCCAGCGCATGATTGCCGCCAACCGGGACTGGGTTAAAGACCTGTTGAACACAGTCGGCTTTGGCGGAAGCGACTCCTTCAACTGGGTAAAGAGCACAACTGAGACCGCCAAAATTGGCGCAGGTGTATCGATTGCCATCGCCGCCATCTGGCGCACGCTGTCATGGTACAGGGCTAAGCGGGCGCAGGGCGTTAAGGTTCTGTATCCGGACGGAACCAGCATTCAGGTCGCACCCGGCGTGTCTGTGCTGGAAGCGAGCCGTTTGGCCGGCGTGCCCCATGCAAGTGTGTGCGGCGGGCGTGGGCGCTGCTCGACCTGCCGTGTCCGAATTACCAGCGGATTAGATGATGCACCAGCGCCAGACGAAGGCGAGCTTAAGGTGCTGAAACGGATCAATGCATCAGATGGCGTTCGATTGGCCTGCCAACTCCGACCCAACAAAAACATCGCCGTAGCGCCGCTACTGCCGCCGAACGCGACCCCGAAGGATGCCCGGTCCCGCGCTGATCACGAGACTGGGGCGGAGCGTGAGATCGCGATCATGTTCGTAGATATTCGTGCATTTACAAAGATTTCTGAAGATAAGTTACCATTCGACATCGTCTTCTTGCTCAACCAATATTTCCGCGCAATGGGGGAGGCGATTGAGCAGAATGGTGGGCAGCTCGATAAATTCATCGGTGATGGCATCATGGCGCTGTTTGGCATCCAGGCCGGGCCGGGCGCTGGGTGTCGACAGGCGCTAGCAGCCACGGCTCAGATGTCGACAGCGCTTGATGAATTGAACCGCACGCTTGCCAATGATCTTGATGCGCCGCTGCGCATCGGCGTTGGCGTGCATGTGGGGCCAGTGATTGTTGGCGAGATGGGCTACCAGAATGCGACCTCCGTTACCGCTATTGGCGATGCTGTGAATGTCGCGAGCCGGTTGGAGCCGATGACGAAAGAGTACGGTGCGGAAGCCATCGTCTCGCAAGAAGTGTTGACGACTGCTGGCATTCCAGCCGGGTCTTTCCCCGTGACAACCGTCGAAGTGCGTGGCCGCGATGCGCCTTTGGACGTTGTGGTTCTAAAGACAGGCTCCACCATCGCCACGGCCCTGGAGGCCGCAGGGGCCGAAGGGTGAAGGCTTGAAAGCCGATTGGCGCCAGCGGCTGAGGATCGCGCTGACGGTCTACATGCGACCGCGTCTCCTGCTGATTCTCGCACTTGGTTTCGCAAGCGGCCTGCCGTTCCTAATTACCTCATCGACGTTGACGATCCGGCTGAGGGAATCTGGCATTGATTTGGGGGCCATTGGCCTGTTCTCGCTTGTTGGCATTCCCTATGCCTTTAAGTTCCTGTGGGCACCGCTGCTAGACTTGGTCCGCCCGCCGGGATTTGGCCGAAAGATGGGGCTTCGCCGGTCGTGGATATTGGTGATCAATCTTCTTCTGATCGGCTTTATCGCCATCCTTGGCTTGATCGAGCCAAATGATGCGTCGATCTATTTGATCGCACTCGTGGCGCTCACGGTCTCGTTTCTGTCCGCTACCCAAGACGTTGCCATTGACGCCTATCGCATCGAATTGCTGAAGGTCGAGGAATACGGGGCCGGTGCAGCGATGGCAGTTTACGGCTTCAGAGTGGGCATGTTGATGGCCACGGCGGGCACGCTTTATCTTGCAGATGGCTTCAATTGGGAAATCGCTTACGCCGCGACTGGGGCGACGCTGCTCGTTGGCGTAATCGCGATCTGCTTGGCACCGGAACCGCCGCGACAAGAGGTTGAGCCAAAGAAGGATGTCGCATTTGGCCGTCTCGTATGGGACGCCTATGTGGAGCCGCTGCAAGAGTTTGTCAGCCGCCGGGGCTGGTTGGTCGTTCTGGCATTCGTGCTTCTGTTCAAGTTCGGCGATGCGTTGTTGAGCCAGATGGTTGGCGCGCTGTATGTCGATTTGGGTTTTGAGAAATCAACGATTGCGACTGTTAGCAAGCTTTTTGGGTTTGTGGCTATTTTGGTCGGCACGTTCATGGGCGGTCTGTTGATTGCCGTGTGGACTATGGGTCGGGTTTTGCTTCTCGCGGGCATTCTGCAGGCGATCTCAAACCTGGGCTTTTGGCATTTGCATCAAGTCATTGGCGATGGTGGGGCGGCAGGCGGGGATGAGCCATATTTCAATCTCTTGAGCTGGGTTGTCGGCTTCGAAAATTTCGCATCCGGCCTCAGCCAAACAGCGTTCGTCGCCTTCGTTATGATGCTGTGCGACAAGCGGTTTGCGGCGGCGCATTTCGCATTCATTACTTCGATCATGGCGTTTTCGCCCAAGGTGATGGTGGCACCCGCTGGGTTCGTCGCAGAATGGCTGGGGTGGAGTGATTTTATCCTGCTAACAGCTTTTGCGGCCTTGCCAGGGATCGCATTGCTGATATGGATGCGATCAATATACCCGGATGTTTGGCGGGATCAGTATTCCAAGGAGAATTGAGCAATGCGCGTCGGTGTCCCATCGGAAATTAAGACCCATGAATATCGCGTCGGCCTAACGCCGATCAGTGTGCGTGAACTGGTCCATCACGGCCATGAGGTACTGCTGCAGGATAACGCGGGCGTTGGGTCCGGTTATTCGAACGCAGACTATGAGCGCGTTGGCGGCAAGATCGTCGCGACGGCCAAGGATGTGTTCGATGCCGCCGATATGGTCGTGAAGGTGAAGGAGCCGCTGGCACCTGAGATTGCGATGCTGCGCAAGGGCCAATTGCTATTCACATATCTGCACTTGGCGGCAGACAAGAAACAGACCGAAGGCCTGATGGCATCTGGCTGCACGGCAATTGCCTATGAGACCGTGACAGCGGATGACGGCAGCCTGCCGCTTCTGGCACCGATGAGCGAAGTCGCTGGCCGCATGGCGGTGCAGGTCGGCGCGCACTGCCTTGAGAAAGAGCAGGGCGGGCGTGGCATGTTGCTTGGTGGCATTCCGGGCGTTGGTGTTGCGGACGTTGTGGTTATCGGCGGCGGGTCCGTTGGTGCGAACGCAGCGCGGATGGCTATGGGCCTGGAAGCGCGCGTTACCGTACTCGATAAATCCATTCCGCGCCTGCGGGAGCTTGAGCTGCAATACGGCACGACGCTCAACACGATTTATTCCACGGTCGGTGCGTTAGAACAGCTTCTGGCAAAAGCAGACCTGGTGATTGGAGCTGTGCTGGCACCGGGTGCCGCGGCACCCAAGGTCGTTAGCCGTGAGATGATCAAACTCATGCCGCAGGGCTCAGTCGTGGTTGATGTTGCGATCGACCAAGGCGGCTGCTTCGAAACAAGCCGCCCGACCAGCCATGATAACCCGACCTATGTTGAGGAAGGCGTGATCCACTATTGCGTCACCAACATGACGGGTGCGGTGCCGCGCACATCTACCCAAGGCCTTAGCAATGCGACGCTGCCATTTGTACTCGCATTGGCGAACAAGGGGTGGCAACAGGCATGCCGGGATGACAAGCACCTGCTGGAAGGGCTGAATATTCATGATGGCCACGTGACCTATGAAGCCGTCGCGCGGGATCTGAACCTTGCCTATAAACCGGCGGCGGAAATGCTTTAGTCGCGGTTACACGCAGCCTAGAATCGGCTTAGGTTGGCACCATGTCTGAACCTGCCATCCTTGCTGAACCTGAGCCCGTCGTCCTGCCCGATGCAGAGCGTGAGAGTTTGCTTGCAATGCTGCAGGAAGTGTTCGGCTATCCATCGCTTCGCCCTGGCCAGGAGGATGTGATCGGTGCCGTTATGCGCGGCGATAACGTGCTGGCCGTTATGCCAACGGGTGCGGGCAAATCCATGTGTTTCCAGCTCCCGGCATTGGCGCGGGGCGGGCTCTGTGTCGTCGTCTCTCCGTTGATCGCATTGATGCGAGACCAGGTGGCGGCGTTGCGCGCTGTGGGCGTTGAGGCAGGCAGCCTGAATTCATCGACCACGCCCGAAGAAGCCGACAGAATTTTTGGGGCGCTAGAGGATGACCGCTTGCGGCTGCTCTATCTTTCGCCCGAACGCCTGGCCAGCGGCAATGCGCGCTTTCTGGATGACGCAAAGGTCGATCTGCTGGCGATTGATGAAGCCCATTGCGTTTCTCAATGGGGCCATGATTTTCGGCCAGAATATGCGCAGCTCGGTGATGTGCGCCGACGCTTGGGTGACGTCCAAACAATTGCCTTAACCGCGACCGCAGACGCCGCCACCCGGGATGATATCGCTGGACGCTTGTTTGACGCCCCACCCCATACCGTCGTCCATGGTTTTGACCGCCCGAACCTGCGCCTCGCAATGCAGCCAAAGAACAGTCCGCGCCGCCAAATCGCGGACTTTGTGGCCCGCTACCCTGGCGAAAGCGGCATCGTCTATTGTAATTCCAGGAAGCAGACGGAGCAGTTGGCGCAAGACCTTTCAGCCAAGGGGCTCAGGGCGCTCTCTTATCATGCCGGCATGATGACAGAGGCGAGGGAGGATGCGCAGGACCGTTTTTTGAAGGAGGACGGCGTTATCGTTTGCGCGACGGTCGCGTTCGGGATGGGCATTGATAAGCCGGACGTACGCTACGTCGCTCACGCGGGCCTGCCGAAAAGCATTGAGGCCTATTATCAGGAGATTGGTCGCGCCGGGCGTGATGGCCTGCCAGCCGATACGCTCACCCTTTACGGCATGGATGATATCCGCCTGCGCCGCATGCAAATCGATGATGGCGACGCGACGGATACGCAGAAGGCTATTGAGCGCCAGCGTCTAAACGCACTGGTATCCCTCGCCGAAGCGCCACAATGCCGTCGCCAAACGCTGCTGGCCTATTTCGGCGAAGACGCGGAGCCTTGTGGCAATTGTGACCTGTGCACCGGCGATATTGAGCGGTTCGATGGAACGGTCGACGCACAAAAGGCGCTCTCCGCCATTCTTCGCACGGGGCAGCGCTTTGGTATGGAGCATGTAATCAATGTGCTGCGAGGCGATATGACCGAACGGGTGACCAAGTTTGGCCATGACGCGCTGCCAACCTTCGGCGTTGGCAAAGACAGAAGCATGCAACAATGGCGAGCGATTTTCCGCCAACTCTATGCGCTTGGCATAGCAACGGTAGAGCTTGGCGAATACGGTGCCTGGGTCGTCGGCCCCAATGGCCGCGCAGCGCTGAAGGGGGAGGCCAAGGTGATGTTGCGCCTGGACCCATTGAACACAGCTGGCCGCAAACCACGCCGCGAACGCGGGGCGGCCGCACCGTTGCCTGATAATGTGGACGAAAGCCTACTCTCCGCTTTGAAGGCTCGCCGCCGTGAATTGGCGACAGAACTATCGGTCCCGGCCTATGTTGTCTTCCCAGACCGCACCCTGATCGAGATCGCGGCCGAACGCCCCAAATCCATGGCCGCCATGGGCAGCATTCATGGCGTTGGCGCTAAGAAACTAGAGAAGTTTGGCCAGGCCTTCCTCGACGTGATCAGTGGCGAATAGGCTTGCCCGTCCTCTAGCCGTCATAGCCTTCCAGCAGGTGCCCGCGTGTTTTTAGGAAGCGGGAGTGTTCGGGCATGTACCAGTCCATCTTGCCGGGGCCGTTACGCAGTGATGCAGGGTTGTCGAGCCATAGGCGGATCAGGTGGCGTTGTTGGTCTTGCCCATCTTCAAATGCTGTTCGGGAATGCAGGACCATAAAGTTGTTCAGGATTTGAAGGTCGCCCCGCTCAAGGGCCATAGAGACCTGGACTTCTGGTCTGGCGATCACGCTATCAACGAAATCGAGGGCTGCGGTTTCTTCAGGGGTGAATTTCACGCCTTCTGGGCCGCAATAGTCGATGGAGGGGCGGACATAGATGATGTGGAAGTGATCATCATATGCAGCGAACACGGGCGTGCGCCAAGGCGTATATGTGGGATCATCCGGATCGCGCTCGTCGCGGCGGTGGTGATGAAATCCGCGTTCCAAAACGGGCAAGTGCTGCGGCGCTTCGGCCAGGACGGCATTATATATCGCCGGGCCACTTACGATCAGGCTGCGTCCACCCCTGGGCGCTGTCTTCAGGCAGAGCAGGCTAACGGCATTGGCACCGTCCGCATGAAACGGCAATTCTTTGTTCCCGTAATGACCGCGTGCCTGGGGGCCAAGGCCCCGGCCTTTATCGGATACATCGACCACATACTCGCCAATCCGGTTTTGGATTGCGATATTGCCGAAATGCGCCATTAGGCCGGTATAGGCCAGTGCTGTATCTGCATAGTCATACCGCTCCGTCGGAAAGCTAGAGAGCAGTGCGAAGCCGGGCGCTTGATCCACATCACGGGCAACCGCTTGGATGAATTCAGCACTTTTCAGCAGTGGAAAATGGTCAGTGCGGATATCGCGTGGGTGCAAATTGGCAGCGCGGAGGGCGGGTAGGGCGCGGTCAATCTCGTCCACCAGCACGTCTGGTATGGGCCGGACCCAGGATCGGTCGTCCGGATAATCATCCCGGCCCCATACGGATGCGTCCTGGATTGCTTGGCCTGGAGCAAATCGTCCGGGAGCAAATACAGCGGTATCCATGACTGTGCCTCTATGTTCTGACGATAATCTCTCTAAACTATGCCTCTCCCACCTGTGCCAGCAAGAGAGGTTATTCAGATGCCATTCACGCCCCAAACCGCTGCTGAAGCATTGCTCGCGCGTCTCCATGCGAATGGCCTTGATGCACTGTTCGCGAAT
>Ga0181606_10001166_pt1 | contig 22852 bp, 22 predicted proteins | sample 041ome_10_FD_132994 | JGI IMG/M metagenome (GOLD analysis project Ga0181606, IMG submission 132994) | Coastal salt marsh microbial communities from the Groves Creek Marsh, Skidaway Island, Georgia - 041412US metaG (megahit assembly) | ecosystem: Environmental > Aquatic > Marine > Intertidal... | reverse complement strand
TTTCGTTTCCAAAACAAGCATAAGTTTCAAGAAAGTACCAGTGGTGCCGCGCTATTTCTTTACAGTGTCGCATTATGGCCTTTTGTAAGTGATCCGTTTCCGATAGGAAATTCGTAACAACATCATTTGGAGTACCCGATATGAAAGACACCACTGCCTTTTTCACGTCTGCTCTTGCAGAAAGCGATCCTGAAATCTTTGGCGCAATGACCAAAGAGCTGGGTCGTCAGCGTGATGAAATCGAATTGATCGCGTCTGAAAACATCGTTTCGTCTGCCGTGATGGAAGCACAGGGCAGCGTGATGACAAACAAATACGCCGAAGGCTATGCAGGCCGTCGCTATTACGGTGGTTGTCAGTATGTAGACATTGCAGAAAACCTTGCGATTGAGCGTGCATGCAAACTATTCAACTGTGGATTTGCGAACGTGCAACCAAACTCTGGTTCACAGGCAAACCAAGGTGTGTTTCAGGCACTTTTGCAACCAGGAGACACAATTCTTGGCATGTCATTGGACGCAGGCGGCCACCTGACACACGGTGCGGCACCGAACCAATCAGGTAAGTGGTTTAACGCGGTTCAATATGGTGTGCGCCGTGAGGACAACCGTATCGATTATGACCAGGTCGAAGCCTTGGCCAAAGAGCATAATCCAAAACTTATCATCGCGGGTGGTTCCGCTATTCCGCGTCAAATCGATCTTGCACGCATGCGCGAGATCGCAGATATGGTTGGTGCATATCTGCATGTTGATATGGCGCACTTTGCCGGTCTGGTTGCAGCGGGCGAACACCCTCCTGTGTTCCCACATGCGCATGTCGCAACAACAACCACGCACAAAACATTGCGTGGTCCACGTGGCGGTATGATCCTAACAAATGACGAAGCCTTGGCGAAGAAATTCAACTCGGCCATTTTCCCTGGTATTCAGGGTGGCCCATTGATGCACGTCATCGCAGCCAAGGCAGTTGCATTTGGCGAAGCACTGCAGCCTGAGTTCAAAACGTACATCCGAAACGTGATTACCAATGCAAAAGCCCTTTCTGATCAATTGATCAAGGGTGGTTTGGACACTGTAACTCAGGGGACAGATACGCACGTTGTTCTTGTTGACCTGCGCCCTAAAGGCGTTAAAGGAAACGCAACAGAAAAAGCACTTGGTCGCGCGCATATCACTTGCAACAAAAACGGCGTTCCATTTGATCCAGAAAAACCAATGGTGACATCTGGTATCCGTCTTGGATCGCCTGCGGGCACAACACGCGGATTTGGCGAGGTAGAGTTCCGTCAAATCGCAGACTGGATCGTAGAAGTTGTGGATGGCTTGGCCGCAAACGGCGAAGAAAACAACGGTGCCGTTGAAGCGAAAGTTAAAGCGGAAGTGGCGGAAATGTGCGCCCGCTTCCCAATGTACCCGAACCTTTAATTGGTAATATTACTAAAAAGGGGCCGCAAATTTGCGGCCCTTTTCATATTTAAACGTTTATTTCAGAGTAATACAACCATCGGTGTAGGCGGTGTATGACGCTTGACCTTACGGGAAAGAATTGCCATGAGCGTGGCATGCTTATTTATAAAATCTTTCGACCCGAAGAATGGCAAAGCTTGGTTGATCATGGTAAAACACAGGGCGCCCCAATTGATATGACAGATGGCTACATCCATTTTTCAACATCTGAGCAGGTTCGCGAAACAGCAGCCAAACATTTTGCAAATGCGGGTGACCTTATTCTGGTCGCTTGTGACAGCGACGCGATGAAAGCTTATATGAAATGGGAAGTATCGCGTGGCGGTGCGCTGTTCCCACATTTGTATCGCTTGATGCGGATGGAAGATGTGATTTGGCACGAACCTCTGCCCAAAGGGGACGCAGGCCATATTTTTCCGGAAGATATGTTATGAGACTGATCGAACGTTTGGGACTCGCCGCACTCCACAAATTTGATCCAGAAACTTCGCATGGATTGTCCATAGCTGCGTTAAAATCAGGTTTCGCGCCCCTTTCAGATCAGATCACATCTGAAAGGTTGGCGACAACAGTTGCGGGACTTGATCTGCCAAACCCCATTGGGCTTGCCGCAGGATATGATAAGAACGCTGAAGTGATCGCGCCACTGACCTTAGCGGGTTTTGGATTTATCGAAGTAGGCGCTGCCACACCGCGTCCCCAACCTGGCAACCCAAAACCGCGCTTGTTCCGATTGACCCAAGATCAAGCCGCGATCAATCGATTTGGATTTAACAACCAAGGTATGGAAGCGATTGGTGCACGATTGGCCGCGCGCCCCGATACAGGAATCGTGGGCCTGAACCTTGGTGCGAACAAAGACAGCAGTGATCGCGCAGCAGATTTCGCGCGGGTTCTGTCACATTGCGGTCCCCACTTGGATTTCGCAACTGTGAATGTGTCCAGCCCGAATACCGAAAAACTGCGCGATTTGCAGGGTAAAGCAGCGTTAGGTGCATTGTTGAATGGCGTTTTGGAAACGAACACCGATCTCAGCAGACCGGTTCCAATTTTCCTAAAAATTGCGCCTGATCTGAACTCCGATGAAATTGCAGATATCGCAGATGTGGCGCGCCAAACAGGGATCAGTGGGATAATTGCGACTAATACCACCCTGTCACGTGATGGACTGACATCTAAAGATAGGGGTGAACAAGGCGGGCTTTCGGGTGCGCCGCTGTTTGAAAAATCCACCCATGTCTTGGCACAACTGTCAAAGCTTTGCGGTCCTGACATTCCCTTGATCGGTGTGGGTGGTGTTTCAACGGCTGCGCAAGCCTATGAAAAAATTCGGGCGGGCGCGTCGGCCGTGCAACTTTATACAGCATTGGTTTATGGCGGCTTATCGATGGTGACCGAAATCGCCAAGGGATTAGACAGCCTATTGGAGCGGGACGGATTTAAACATGTGTCTGATGCCGTGGGCAGCGGTCGCGCTGATTGGCTTTAACACATATCGTTAAGGATCGGGCCAAGATCACGGCCAATCGAGAGATTAGTAGCGCTTCCCTCCTCCTTGGGAATAGCTATAGGGTGCAATTACAGAAGCGCTAAAATACATGCACACCGTTAATCAACTCAGATCACGTTCAATTGCGGGATATTTGTAGCCAAGCGTTACACCCCGCGCCACATAAGAAATCAATAGCGCCAACCATAGCCCGTGGTTTCCAAAACTCTGCGTCAGGACCAGTACGCTTAACACATAAATCATCAGCGAAATCATCATCATATTGCGCATATCGGCCCCCCGCGTTGCGCCAATAAAAATCCCATCCAACATGAAACAGGCGCAGCCAAAGATAGGCGAGACCACCATGTAGGGTAAATAAATCCGTGCGGCCTGTTGCACGTCCACCGACTTCGCCATCATATCTATCGCCCGTGGGCCAATCAGGGCAAAACCAAGCGCCAACAAGACGCTGATACCCGCAGCCCACATGCTACTAATCACAACACTTTTGCGCAGATCCCGAACTGCACGACGACCAATTGCCTTTCCAACCAGGGTTTCAGCCGCAAACGCAAAACCATCCAGCCCATAGGCGATGAGATGCAAAAATTGCAGCAACACCTGATTGGCAGCCAAGGCGACATCACCAAATTTCCCGCCCCATAATAAGAAGGAAACAAAAATACCTTGTAGTGCGAGTGAGCGCAGCAGAATATCCGAATTCAGCGTGCCCATTTTTATCAGACGTGCACGATCAAACACCTGATCCCAAGCACGTGCAAAGGGATGGCGCAGGGCCGCACGACACATCCAAACTCCTAAAACCAGTCCTGTCCATTCAGCAATGAAGGTGGCCCATGCAACCCCATAAACGCCCCACCCAAGTGATAGCACAAAGTACAAATCCAACAGGATGTTCAACCCGTTCATCCATATCTGCAGGATGAAAACCTCCCGGGTACGCTCTTGTGCAATCAGCCATCCTGTGATCGCATAAAGTGCAATGGGTGCAGGCGCGCTGAATATGCGGATTGTTATGTAACTTTCCACCAGCGATGCAACCTGCTCAGATACGGGCGAAATCCATAACCCTCCTGCGATCAGCAGTGGGTAAAGTGCTATAAAAACAACACCTGCCCCCAGCCCAAGGATCAAACCACGCACCAATAAGGCAATCAATTCCTGATGGTCCCCTGCCCCCACGGCCTGGGCTGCAAGCCCAGTTGTGCCCATTCGCAGAAATCCAAAAATCCAATAAACAGCCCCTAGGATAATCGCCCCCACCCCAACAGCGGCAATCGACGCAGCATCCCCAATTTGTCCAACTGCAAATGTATCAACCACTCCTAGAAGTGGCACGGTGATATTTGATAATACAATGGGCAGCGCTACCGCAAGAACGCGGCGGTGTGTGATCTCGGTTTGCATGGGCTCAGTCCGTTTTTGCGCTGTTGGCATGGGGCATTAGAAAATGTCCCGTGCCTTGAGCGAATAGGCGGTCACGATTGTCTTGCCATGCTTCGACATGCACGGATGCATAACGGCGACCAGATCGATTGATTGTGGCGCGTGCATAGGCGTCCCGCGGGAGCCCAGAGCGCAGATAATCAACCGTAAAGTCAATGGTCTTGGGCAGGGCAAATTGATGACCCAATGTGATCGCTTCTTGCGTGAGGGTTCCATCCTCAATCGCCGCCCATGCGGTTGCCCATGTCAATTCAATCACAGCGGCTACCTCAAGAAATGCGGCAATCGCGCCCCCATGCAATGCTGGTAGTGCAGGGTTCCCAATCAATGTATCACGATAGGCCATAACAGCGGTCAATTCGTCACCACGTCGTTCAAAGGACACGTTCAAAAACTGAATATACGGGATCGCCGCGACGATGGCAGCCAATGCGTCATCCCGTCGTTGTTTGATAACCTGAACAGGTTCTGGAGTTCGCACTGCCATGGTTTATCACCCTGTCACAAAGGCACCTGCGGCAGTGGCCACAGGTTTGTCTTCGCGATCATCCATGGCAACTGCACGAACGAAGGCTACCGATCGGGTGCGATTATAACAAGTGGCCACGGCGCGAATACGCTGTCCTGGTGACGCAGGACGCATGTAATCTACACGCAGATCAATCGTTGCTGTCGCTCCATTATGATCAGGATGCGAAATTACAGCGGCCCCCCCACAGGTATCCAATAATGAAAAAACCGCACCCCCATGAATGACACCTGTTGCGGGATCACCGATTAAACGTTCATCATAATTCATAGACATATGTGCCTCTCCGTCGCCGACGAAATCAATTGTCATACCTAGCTCATGCGAATGTGGGATGGCGTCAATAAAGCTTTGTGCAATTGTACGATTATCTTTTGTCATTTTGTCTACCAAATCAGTTACCTCACTATGATCGGGATTTATGAAAAACCGCAAGGGCGATGGTTGCCCTTTTCCAGACTTGCCCCTACCTTACCCTAAAGAAAGTAGAGGTGAAGATGAGCGAAGTTCGGTTAAATTTCAAAGAAATGTGTGCCAAGTTTGACGTAACACCGCGCACATTGCGATACTACGAATACATCGAACTGTTGTCCCCTGATCGTGAAGGACGCTCACGCCTTTATGGGCCACGCGAATTGGCACGCATGACATTAATTCTACGAGGACGCAAGTTTGGCTTTCAGCTTGAGGAACTGCGCCAGTGGCTGCTGATTTATGATCAAGAAGGCACCAAGGCACAGATGAAAGTGTTTTTGGACATGGCTGATCGCAAGCTTGCTGAGTTGCGGGAACAGCAGGTTCAACTGTCTCAAACGATTAAAGAGTTAGAGCAGCTGCGCCAAACGACAGATAAGTTTGTTTCGAACCAAGTTGACGCGACGTTTAGATTACGTCAACGTTAATTTTAAGAATTTTTGCGGTATATCCTGATTACCCCCCATTGGGAGAATCGGAGGTAACAATGCAAAATGACCAGATGACGATCCGAGAAATGTGCGATCTGTTTGATGTCACACCACGCACTTTGCGGTTTTACGAAGCCAAGGAATTGATCGCGCCAATCCGTGATGGACAGAAGCGCTTATACACCAAACGTGATCGCGCGCGACTGAAATTGATCCTGCGTGGTAAAAAATTCGGCTTCTCTCTCGAGGAAATCCGTCAGCTTTTAGAAATGTATTACATGCGAGACCAACAGAAGACGCAAATGACAAAAACCTATGAGTTGGCGCAAGTCCGTTTGCAGGAATTAAAGCGACAACGCGATGAATTAGACCAAACAATCGAAGAATTAGAAGAGCAACTTCGCTGGGGTGCCGATTTGATCAAAGGCATGAACATCTCAGCAGAAGCAGTAGAATAGAGGTAATCAATGCCACACTACATCGCACCTAGGAAGGACATGCAATACGTATTAAATTATGTCCTTGATGTTAAAAATTCGTCAATTCCCGGATATTCAGATTTGGACGCCGATTTTCTGTACACAATTTTGGAAGAAGCAGGCAAATTCACATCACAGGTTCTGGCCCCACTAAATGCCGCGGGCGATCAAGAGGGGTGTCAATTCGAAAATGGTGTGGTCCGTACTCCCGCGGGGTTCAAAGACGCCTTTGATCAAGTGAAATTAGGCGGCTGGACAGGCATCGACTGTGATCCTGAATTTGGCGGTCAGGGCCTGCCCTATCTGGTCGGGACAGCCGTTGGCGAAATGTTTGCAAGCTCTAACATGGCGTTTGGTATGTATCAGGGGCTAACACATGGCGCCTATTCTGCAATCCACGCCCATGGGACAGAGGCGCAAAAACAAACCTATCTGCCTAATATGGTAAGCTGTGATTGGACGGGTACCATGAACCTGACCGAACCAAATTGTGGCACGGATTTGGGCCTGATGCGAACCAAGGCGGAACCGCAAAAGGACGGCAGCTATAAAATCACAGGTCAGAAAATCTTTATTTCTGCTGGGGATCATGATTTGTCTGAAAATGTTATTCATTTGGTTCTTGCTAAAATTCCGGGTGGCCCTGACGGGGTGAAGGGCATTTCCCTATTCATTGTGCCAAAATTCATGGTGAATGAGGATGGCTCACTTGGAGCACGCAATGCAGTTTCCGTCGGTAAAATCGAAAAGAAAATGGGCATTCACGGTAACGCAACCTGTGTCATGAACTATGATAGCGCCACAGGATTTTTGCTGGGTGAAGAACACAAAGGTATGCGCGCAATGTTCACAATGATGAACGAAGCGCGTCTAGGCGTCGGCTTGCAAGGATACTCACAGGCCGAAGTCGCATATCAAAATGCTGTCGCCTATGCCAAAGACCGCCTGCAGGGGCGCGATGTGACCGGTGTCAAAAATCCAGATGGGCCTGCCGATCCGTTGATCGTGCATCCCGATATACGCCGCAATTTGATGGATCAAAAAAGTTTCGTCGAAGGCGCGCGCGCCTTTACCTTCTGGGGTGCATCCCTGATCGATCAGGCCCACCGTGAAGGGGACGCGGCTGCAAACGGTTTAATCAGTCTGTTGACGCCTGTGATCAAAGGGTTCCTAACAGATAAAGGATACGAATACGCAAGTGCCGCGCAACAGGTGTACGGCGGTCACGGATATATCGAAGAATGGGGCATGTCCCAATTTGCCCGCGATGCACGTATAACCATGATCTATGAAGGCGCCAATGGTGTTCAGGCCTTAGATTTGGTGGGTCGAAAACTGACCCAAGATGGGGGCAAACATGTCATGGCATTCTTTGAAATAGTCAAAAACTTTGCCTCTGAAAACAAAGGATGGGATGAAGGTTTTGATCGTGACTTCTTAGGTCCATTGAAAGAAGCATCCAAGGATTTGCAGGCCGCAGGTATGTATTTCATGCAAAATGGAATAAAGAACCCCAACAACGCATTGGCTGGGTCCTATGACTTTATGCACATGTTTGGGCACGTGTGTTTGGGGTTGATGTGGGCGCGCATGGGCAAAGCATCAATAGAAGCGTTGAAGGATGGCGCAGATGACGCCGCGTTCCATGAGACAAAGATTAAAACTGGTCGCTACTATATGGCGAGACAACTGCCTGCCACTGCCCTGCATTTGGCCCGCATTCAAAGTGGCGCAGATATAGTGATGGGACTGAGCGAAGATCAGTTTTAGGGAGAGACATTATGGGAATTCACCACTCAGATTGGATGACGGACGAGCATATGATGCTGGCCGACATGACGCGCAAATTCATCAGCGATGAATGGGAACCGCACTTTGATCGATGGCGGAAACAAGGTGAGATGGACATTGAAACATGGCGACAGGCTGGTGACCTTGGCCTGCTTTGCCCTTCGATCCCGGAGGAATATGGCGGCGCAGGTGGAGATTTCGGGCACGAGGCTGTGATCCTGATGGAAGGCAGCCGCGCGAACATTGCCAGCTGGGGTCATGGCATCCATTCGGGTATCGTTGCCCATTACGTTTTGTCCTATGGAACCGAGGATCAGAAAAAACGTTGGTTGCCCAAAATGGTCAGTGGCGAATTGGTCGGGGCCTTGGCGATGACAGAACCCTCAGGGGGGTCGGACGTACAGTCCATTAAAACCCGAGCTGTGAAAGAGGGCAACTCTTACCGGCTATCCGGCCAAAAAACATTTATCACAAATGGTCAGCACGCAAACCTAATTATCGTTGCCGCCAAAACGGACCCGGCTCAGGGCGCAAAAGGCATTTCATTGGTAGTTGTTGAAACCGATGGTGCAGACGGATTTACACGTGGTCGCAACCTTGACAAAATCGGGCTTAAGGCGGGCGACACGTCTGAATTGTTCTTTGACAATGTCGAGGTCGCACCAGAAAACATCCTTGGCGGGGAAGAGGGGTGTGGATTTTACCAAATGATGCAACAGCTGCCCCAAGAACGGTTGATCATAGGCTGTGGTGCTGTTGGGGCAATGGAAGGTGCGATCGAACGCACACTTGCCTATTGCAATGAACGCGAGGCTTTTGGCAATTCGCTAATGCAATTCCAAAACACCCGTTTTCAATTAGCAGAAGCGCAAACAAAAACCGTGGTATCGCGAGCGTTCTTGGACGAATGCATCCGCGAACATCTAAGAGGTGAACTAAGCGTCGAAAAGGCCGCGATGGCGAAATACTGGCTGTCGGATACACAAGGCGAGGTTTTAGACATATGCCTGCAAATGCATGGCGGATATGGCTTTATGCAGGAATATGCCGTTGCTGAAATGTGGACCGACGCACGTGTTCAACGCATCTATGGCGGCACAAATGAGATTATGAAAGAACTGATCGCCCGTGGTTTTGTTGAGAAAAAGAAGTAACGCGCACATCAGAGATGCGCAGATTGGACGAAAACAATGACAATTAAACTGTATTGCTTTGGCGAAAGTGGCCATTCCTACAAAGCAGCCCTTGCTCTGAACATTATGGGATTGGATTGGGAAGCGATCAAAGTTGATTTCTTTGCGGGCGAAACCCGAAGCGAGGCCTATCGCAGCCAAGTCAACGAACTGGGTGAAGCCCCTGTTTTGGTGGATGGCGACGTCAAATTGACCCAATCAGGTGTGATCCAACAATATTTGGCCGAAAAAACCGGCAAATTCGGGGGCAAAACCAAAGAGGAAGAGCGCGAGGTGCTGCGTTGGATTTTGTGGGACAACCACAAACTTTCTTCAATGGCGGGTATGACGCGGTTCTTGATGAACTTTTTACCTCCCAAAAAACAACCTGAGGAAACGATTGCATTTAATCAAGGCCGTCTAAAAAGCGCTTATCAAATTCTGGATGCGCATTTGGCAGGGCGAAATTGGATCGTGGGTGATGGCGTCACAATCGCGGATATGACGTGTTGTGGTTATCTTTATTATCCTGAACCCTTTGGATTCGATCGCGCGGATTGGCCAAATATTGATGCCTGGTTGACCCTTCTGTCACAAGAACCCGGCTGGAAGGCCCCCTATGATTTGATGCCCGGCAACCCATCTGAGCGCGCATAATTGGAGAAGACTGATGAAAGACGTATATATTTACGACGCTGTGCGTACCCCCCGCGGTAAGGGCCGCAATGATGGTGCGTTGCACGAAGTATCCGCCCTCAACTTGGCAACAACAGTCTTAAACGAAATTAAGAACCGCAATGAACTAGATGGCCACGCTGTCGAGGACGTGATTTTGGGCAACGTTACCCAAGTTGGTGAACAGGGGGCCTGTTTAGCGCGGACCGCCGTTTTGGCCTCTGATCTAGATGAGGCAATCCCAGGTTTGGCCATCAACCGTTTTTGCGCCAGCGGCCTAGAGGCCGTAAACCTTGCATCAAATCAAGTCGCGGGTGGTGCAGGATCAGGTTACATCGCTGGCGGCGTCGAAAGCATGAGCCGCGTGCCCATGATGTCCGATGGTGGCGCAGTGGGTGTTGACCCTAGCTTTACCTTTGAAAATTATTTCGTCCCTCAAGGGATTGGCGCAGACATCATTGCAACGGAATACGGCTTCACCCGTGATATGGCCGATGAAATGGCCGTGGAAAGCCAACGTCGCGCCAAAGCCGCGTGGGATGACAATCGCTTTGCAAAATCTGTTGTGCCTGTGCGCGATGTAAACGGGCTGACCATTTTGGACCATGACGAATACATGCGCCCCACAACGGATATGCAAAGCCTTGGCGCGCTAAAACCGTCCTTCAAAGAACAGGGCGAGTTGATGCCGGGTTTTGACGCGATTGCATTGATGAAATATCCTCACCTTGAACGCATCAACCACATTCACCACGCGGGCAACAGCTCGGGTATAGTGGATGGTGCTGCTGCCGTTTTGTTGGGCGACAAGGAATTTGGCGAACGCTGGGGCCTAACCCCACGCGCGCGGATCAAAGCAACAGCAAAAATTGGGACCGATCCAACCATCATGCTGACAGGCCCTGTACCTGTGACGCAAAAAATTCTGCGCGATACAGGCATGGAGATCGTGGACATCGACTTGTTTGAGGTGAACGAGGCCTTCGCATCCGTTGTGATGCGCTTTGAACAGGCGTTTAACGTTGATCATGACCGCGTGAACGTTAATGGCGGATCGATTGCAATGGGCCACCCATTAGGCGCAACGGGCGCGATGATCCTTGGAACACTGCTAGATGAAATGGAACGTTCGGATCGTGAAACAGGCCTTGCCACATTGTGTATTGGCTCTGGCATGGGTGCCGCAACAATCATTGAACGCGTGTAAGGATTTAGGATGATGACAGATTTCACAATGACAACGGATGCCGACGGCATCGCCGTAATTACATGGGATTGTGCGGACAAATCCATGAACGTCTTGAACTGGGATGCTCTGCGCACCTTGGATGGATTCATTGAATCCGTCGTCGCAGATGTGGCTGTCAAAGGGGCCATCATCACATCGGCCAAAAAAGATTTCGCCGCTGGCATGGATTTGAACGTACTGGCCGATCTGCGCAATGCATCGGGTGATAACCCTGCGCAAGCCATGTTTAATGGGGTCATGCAAATGCACCACATCCTGCGCAAAATTGAACGTGCGGGGATGGACACTAAAACCAAGAAGGGCGGTAAACCGATCGTTTCCGTGTTGCCAGGTACCGCGCTGGGCATTGGTTTGGAAATCCCATTGGCAACACATCGCATCTTTGCAGCTAATAACCCCAAGGCAAAAATTGGCCTTCCTGAAATCATGGTTGGCATTTTCCCAGGCGCGGGTGGCACAACGCGTTTGGTTCGCAAATTGGGCGCCATGGCGGCCTCCCCCTATTTGCTTGAGGGGAAAACACTTTCTCCTGCCAAGGCCAAAGGTGCAGGCATTGTGGATGTGGTCAGCGATGATCCGATGTCAGATGCGCGTGAATTCATTCTAAACGCCAAGGATGCCGATATCGTCAAACCTTGGGATCAAAAGGGGTATAAAATGCCGGGCGGTACACCCTATACCCCCTCTGGCTTTATGACATTTGTGGGCGCATCTGCCATGGTAAATGGGAAAACCAAGGGAGCCTTTCCTGCGGCCAAGGCCCTCTTAAGCGCGGTATACGAAGGCGCGCTGGTCCCCTTTGACACCGCGCTAAAGATAGAGGCGCGTTGGTTCACGAATATCATGATGAACCCCTCCTCCTCTGCGATGATCCGCAGTCTGTTCATCAACAAAGGCGCTTTGGAAAAAGGTGCGGTGCGTCCGGCAGGTATCCCAGATCAAAGCGTCAAAAAAGTCGGCGTTTTGGGCGCCGGCATGATGGGTGCAGGTATCGCCTTGGTCTCGGCCCAAGCGGGGATCGACGTTGTCCTGATTGACCAATCCCAAGAAAACGCAGATCGCGGCAAGGCCTATAGCGCAAGCTATATGGACAAGGGGATCAAACACGGCAAAGCCAGCGAAGAAAAGAAACAAGCCCTATTGGATCGCATCACCGCAACCTCGGATTACGCGGCCCTTGCGGATGCGGACCTGATCATTGAGGCGGTTTTTGAAGACCCCAAGATCAAGGCCGAAGTCACCGCCGCGGTCGAGGCCGTGATCCCAGAGGATTGCATCTTTGCCTCCAACACCTCAACCCTGCCAATTACCGACTTGGCCAAGGCATCAGCTCGCGCGGATCAATTCATTGGCATCCACTTTTTCAGCCCTGTTGAGAAAATGTTGTTGGTTGAAATCATTCGTGGTCAGGAAACGGGGGATCGCGCGGTTGCCAAGGCGTTGGATTACGTACGCCAAATTCGCAAAACGCCCATCGTGGTCAATGATGCGCGTTTCTTCTATGCCAACCGCTGCATCATTCCATATATCAACGAAGGTATACGCATGGTGGCCGAGGGCGTGTCGCCCGCATTAATCGACAATGCGGCGCGTATGCTAGGCTTCCCCGTGGGTCCGTTGCAATTGGTTGATGAAACATCCATTGATTTAGGCGCAAAAATCGCCCGCGCGACCAAAGCGGCGATGGGCAATACCTATCCCGACGGCGCTGTGGATGAGGTCATATTCTGGATGGAAGACCAAGGACGCATTGGTCGCAAGGCCAAGGCGGGCTTCTTTGCCTATGATGAGGCGGGCAAGCGTCAAGGGTACTGGGATGGCCTGGCCGATAAATACCAACGTGCGGAGGTACAACCCTCACTTGTGGACGTGCAGCACCGTCTGATGTTCGTTCAAGCGCTTGAGGCAGTGCGCGCACTTGAAGAAGGCGTTTTGATGGACATCCGCGAAGGCGATGTCGGCGCGATTCTTGGGTGGGGCTTTGCCCCTGCAACAGGTGGCCCGCTAAGTTGGCTGGACATTCTTGGATCAGCCTATGCGGCAGAACGCTGCGATCAACTGGTTGCGGATTATGGGGATCGGTTTAGCTGCCCCGACCTGCTGAGCGAAATGGCCGCTAAAGGTCAAAGTTTTTATGGTCGCTTCGGTGACGACGCGAAAGCTGCCTAAGAAAACCAAATAAAACTCCCAGAAAACGTCGACCTTTCGGTCGGTTTTAAAGCCTGAGACCCCAGCAAAGATCTTTGCATCATAACGGGTCCTCTGCGCAATCAGGGTAGCACCGGCCTGGGTAGGCGCAATAAGCTGGCTGTACAAAGTGCAATATTCAGATCAAAAGGCTAAAGTTTCAAAGCATTGATAGGGTGAAAGCGCCTGCCAAGGGAGGCAGGCCGGTGCTGCCTGGTGGTTCCTTCGGGTGGGACATGACAGTTGGGTTTTCGCTTTATGTAGAAGCCTTTAAAAGGCATACTCAAATCGTGCGATATCATCCGCACGTATCCGCGCCACAAGATCGCGTAAATCATTTGTGTGATTTGTGCGATAATCCTGATAACGCGCGGATGCATTGACACACCCCACATCACTGCGAAACCCCAGATGGTCGTCTAGCGGTGCAATATCCTCCTTTAGATGTTCCAAGCGCACATACAAATTGCAATGATCTGCACCAGATGAGCCCTGCACATTACTACGATACGGGGATGCCTGTAACGGACGCCAAACATTGGGATGATGTAAAAATTCTGCAAAGTCATGCTCCGCTGCAGCTCGAACAACTGGGGACTCAAAACTTTGTTCGCGCGCCCAGCGATAATAACTGACCATGCGGTCCCACGGGTTGAGCACAATGGTAAAGACGAAATAATTCTCCATCGTCGATGCATCCACAATCCCATCAATATCGCGCAGGGTGCTGTGTTTCCACAAACGCCCCACAGGCGTAAGATCCGCCAAACGTTTGCGGCGCTGCTTAGCCCTGGGGGTGTCCCCAATGATGATATCATCCGCCTTGGCCCACGCTTCAAGCGCAAGCGTCATAGATTTGCCCGCCTGTTTTTGGCATATGAACAAAAATATAGCGCCGCCCGTGTGATATGATCATGTCACAGTCTTAGGGGATTTCGCGCCTCGAGCGAAAAACAATAATCACGCCACCCAAAATGATCAGCGCAAATCCCACACCTTGCCAGAAATCAACGGTTTGTCCAAATAACATCAGGGCAAAGACACTGCCAAAGAGAAAGATCGAGTATTCAAAAATCGCAACGATCGATGCCTCACCCACTTGATAGGCGCGGGTCATCAATCCAACCCCAATCAAGGAACCCCAAGCTTGCAACAGCAATATCCACCACGTGGGCCGCCAATCGCTCGTCCATGGACGCACAATGAACCCCGCGCTGCCTTCGGGAACTGTTGGGTTTAATAGGGCGAGCGCAAGAAGGGCCAAAACCGCCAATACAAACTGCATGCTAAAGAGGGCCGCTAACATCGCGCTTGGGGTTTCTTGGCTGCAATAGTCGCGCGTCACAATCGCCCCCATCGCCCAAAATAATCCCGCAACGATGGGCATGGCAGAGGCCAATAAAAACTGATCCCCCAAAATGTCCAAGACCATAAGGGCGCCAAGGAACGACAGGCAAACTGCAAACCACTGCGCTCGCGACACGGGGATGCCCCGAAAAAGCGCAGTAAATAACAGCACCCAAATGGGCGATGTGAATAGTCCCGCCAACGCTTGGGACAGCGGAATGAACCCCAGTGCGCCGAAATACCACATCATGCCAAATGCGATCAGTGTACTGCGAAATAATACAGGTTTCCAAAATTTTGGACGCACTGATATCAAACCGAACACCGACAATAAAATCAGCGTGGGAACCGCAATTATCGACCGTTGTATTTGAAATTGCCAAAGCCCAATCACCTCGGCCATGGGACCGATAAAGTTATCAACAAAGCCAATGACGGCCATACCGCCAATCATCAACCATGCACCGCGTGCATTTTGTGGCGAATTTAAATTGCTCATGGGTCTTTTCTTTTTGGGTAAAGACAGCGTAAGTCTATCGCCAAACCGACACTTTTTATGAATTTTGCACTTTGGGGGATCTATGGGCTGGTTAGCGGATGAAACAGGATTAGAAAAAAATGCGGCGAACTTTGTTGCCCTAACCCCTTTGTCATTTCTAAATCGCGCACGCGATGTATTTCCCGACAAACTGGCGGTGGTTTATGGCGATTACCGTGTCACATATCGCCTGTATCATGAACGCTGCACGCGTTTAGCCTCTGGCTTGGTAAAACTGGGGGTGAACTCAGGGGATGTTGTTGCAACGATCCTACCAAATATCCCCGCCCATACCGAGGCGCATTTCGGCGTTCCCGCCTGTGGTGCGATCCTAAACGCGATCAACACACGCTTGGACGTGAACACCGTATCCTACATTTTTGATCATGGCGGGGCCAAGGTAGCGCTGGTTGATACGCAGTTTATCGAATTGGCCGAGGCTGCAATTGCGCAAAATGGCGGGACTGGCCCGACTTTGATCGAGGTTCCAGATGCCACCGCAGGGTTCCCCGCAACAGGACGGCACACAACCTATGACGCGCTTTTGGCAGATGGGGATGAGGATTTTCAATGGATCATGCCAGAGGACGAATGGGAAAGCATTGCGCTGAACTATACCTCGGGCACGACAGGCCGCCCAAAGGGTGTGGTTTATCATCACCGCGGAGCCTATTTGAACGCCATGGGTCAGGTGATCAGTTGGCGCATCACCTTGCACCCCCGATATCTAACTATTGTTCCCCTGTTCCATTGTAACGGATGGTGTCACACATGGATGATGCCCGCAGTTGGGGGCACAATCGTCTGCTGTCGCGATATTACGGCACCAGCCATCTTTGATGCGATCGCGGATGAAAAGGTCACGCATTTCGGTGGAGCCCCGATTGTATTAAACATGTTGGTCAACGCCCCCGCAGATCAAAAGCGCGACTTTGATCACATTGTTGAAGTCTTTACCGCAGGTGCGCCCCCTGCCCCAGCGACGCTAGCCAAGATTGAACCAATGGGATTCAATGTAACCCAAGTTTATGGATTGACCGAAGTCTATGGCCCCGCAACCGAATGCACATGGGACAGCACATGGGACGATCTGGGCACGGATGAACGCGCCTCGATCAAGGCCAGACAGGGTGTAGCCATGCCCTTCATGGAGGATGTGGCCGTTTGGGACTCAGCGGGCCAACAAATTTCCCGTGATGGCACAGCGCAGGGCGAAATCGTGATGCGCGGCAATGGCACAATGAAAGGGTATTATAAAAACCCACAGGCCACTGCCGAGGCGTTTGAGGGCGGATATTTCCATTCGGGCGATATCGCTGTTCACCACCCAAATACCTATGTTCAAATCGCAGACCGCGCCAAGGACATCATCATTTCAGGGGGCGAAAACATAAGTTCGGTTGAAGTGGAAGGCACATTGATGGCCCATCCCGCCGTATCGCTCTGTGCCGTGGTCGCCAAGCCAGACGAAAAATGGGGCGAAGTACCCTGCGCATTTATCGAATTAAAAGAGGGCGCCGAGGCGAGCGAGGCAGATTTGATTGCCTTTGCACGCGAGCGCCTTGCAGGTTTTAAAACGCCAAAGGCTGTGGTTTTCTGTGAACTTCCCAAAACATCTACGGGGAAAATTCAGAAATTTGAACTGCGCAAGCAGTTTCAATAATCACGGTGATTGTTTGTATGGAAACGAAGGTGTAGCATTGTGCAAAAATATTGAGCAGACACCTTCGTTCTCATGACGGCCCTGAGCAAATACCAAAGATTAGAAGCATCTGCCATCTGGCGCGACAGCATCAGTGGTCAACGACGTGATGTGATTGTCTCTCTTGGTGATGCCAGTTTGGTCATTACCGACAAAAATGAGCGCCCTTTAACGCATTGGTCCCTTGCCTCGGTGCAATGCACAAATCCAGGGGCAATGCCAGCCGTGTTTCACCCAGATGGTGATCCCGATGAAACGTTGGAATTGGGCGAAAATGAAACTGAAATGGTTGAGGCCATAGAACAGCTACGTCAGGTGATCGAACGCCGTCGCCCAAAACCAGGCCGATTACGGGTCATTAGTTTTCTAACGATCCTAACATTGTTTGCAGCGTTGATGTTTTTTTGGATGCCAGGTGCCGTGCGTGATTACACCCTGCGCGTCTTACCCGATGTAACGGAGCGGGACATCGGAAATGGGTTATTACAGGAATTGGAACGCTTTACAGGACGCGCTTGCACCTCTTCCCTTTCGAAACGTGCACTTTATCAACTGTCAAATCGTCTGTTTGACAGACCCGTTTCCATCGTAGTCCTGCGCGAAGGTGTAGAAAGCGTTCGCGCTCTGCCTGGTAATGTAATTGTGGTTAGTCAAACTTTGGTTGAGGATTATGACACCCCTGATGTGCTGGCGGGTTTTTTGCTCCAGCTCAATCTCGACAACGAACCAAAGAGCATGTTGAAACAAATGCTTGAGAACGCGGGGTTCATACCAACCTTACGCCTGCTCACAACCGGTCATTTACCCCAGACGACCTTGGCCGAATCTGCCAAAAGACTGTTAAACAGTCCCGCAGTGATCCCCGCAGATTCGCATTTGGTTAATGCGTTTTTTGAACACGAGGTTTCCATAACCCCCTATGCCTTGGCGCGTGACATCACTGGTCAAGACACCGCGCATCTTCTGTCGGCAGAGGTTATGCGCCCAAGCCCCGCGCGCCCTGTTTTGAAGGATACCCTTTGGGTCGGATTACAGGGGATTTGCGGCGGCTAATCTAATTAGCAAACAGCGTCGCATATTTTACGTAGTAACCCGTAAAATCAGCATCAAGTACACGATCCAACACGCCGCGCAGGCCTGCTAAAATCAATGCGAATAAAGGGGCAGCCTTTACTATCCGCGTATTGCAAACCTGTAACATTACTGGGGAGAGGTCTGCAGGAACTGAGTCCAAACCTTCACGATATGGTATCAGTGGCATAAACACTACTAGCGCGGCGACACAGGTTGCACCTATGCCACAATATCCACTCTGCCTACGTCCACTTTTTGTTGTTATTATTGACGTTTGTAGGAAGTGGCGAAGCGAATCAATTAGTGATAAACAATTTGGACCGCTTCACTATTTTGTGCCGAACATGCGGTCTCCAGCATCGCCAAGGCCTGGAACGATATATCCCTTTTCATTAAGATGGCTATCCAATGCTGCAGTGACGATTGGCACGTCTGAATGGGCCTCTTTCATACGGGCAACCCCCTCGGGTGCGGCCAACAGGCATAAAAAGCGAATATCTTTGGCCCCGGCCTGTTTCAACAAATCAATCGCTGCAACAGATGAATTGCCTGTGGCCAACATTGGGTCCACTGCGATGGTTAGACGATCGCCCAATGCTTTAGGGACTTTGAAATAATATTGCACGGGTTTTAGCGTTTCTTCATCGCGGTAAAGGCCCACAAACCCCACCCGTGCAGAGGGCACCAATTCAAGTATGCCATCAAGTAACCCATTGCCCGACCGCAAAATGGAGACAAGCGCCAATTTCTTTCCACCAATCACAGGGGCGTCCATTGTCATCAAGGGTGTTTCAATTTTACGTGTCGACATGGGCAAATTCCGCGTCACTTCATATGCCAGCAACTGACTAATTTCACGCAACAATTGACGAAAGACCGCCGTTGATGTGGCGCTATCACGCATCAGGGTCAATTTGTGTTGAACAAGAGGATGATCGACGATTTTTAGGTGTTGATCCATGATTTCCGAACCTTTTCACGCAGGGTTTTCTTGGTTTCAGCATCGCAAAAAGCCGCATCAACCGCATTTTCATTCAAAACACAAAATTCCGCGGCACCCCAGCCAAAGGCATCCGCCAACATATCGTATTCACCGGTCAAATTCGTATGAAAAAATGGCGGATCATCGGTGGATACTGTTACGCGGACAGATTGATCAAACAAGGCTTTGATCGGATGCTCCGCCCAGCTTGGCGCAACATCGACCCCCAAGGCCACGTTTGAGCCTGGGCACACCTCAAGCGTGATTTGACGGGCCTTGATCTCTTCTATCAACGCGCGGTCCTTAATGCATTGCACCCCGTGACCAATGCGTTCCACATTCAAATCATGGATCGCCTCACGCATGCTTTGGGGGCCGCCCCATTCGCCCGCATGTGTCGTCAGGCGCAACCCCGACTCGCGCGCCATATCAAAGGCATAGGCGAAATCGCCCTGATGCCCCTTGCTTTCGTCCCCGCCCATGCCGAAACCTGTTAGGAAATCACCCGCTGTTTCCGCTGCGCAAAGGCCTGATTTTTTGGCCTGTTCTGGCCCCATATGGCGCACGCATGTCGCAATGCCGCGCATCACAATGCCATGTTCCTGCTGGGCATGATTTGCTGCCTCTTCAATCGCGGCCAAATAATCGCGCCAAGCAGCGATATCAGAATTTCCACAGAAATCGGGGGCTAAGAATGTTTCCGTATAAATCACCCCATGGGATGCGCTTTCTTCTAAAATCGCACGGGTCAGGTGATAAAAATCCTGTGGTGTTTGCAGAACGGTACAGGCGGCCTCATACGTGCGCAAAAATTCGGTGAAGGATGTGAAAACATATCCACCCGTTTCATCAAAAATCTTGGCTAAGTCCACCTTTTTCTCTGCCGCAAGGCGGCGAATAAATGCGGGTGGCGCCGCACCTTCGTGATGAAGGTGAATTTCAATTTTTGCGCCGTCTGCTCTGGGTTCACTCATACTATATTTTTCCCTTCTCCACCGTAGGGCACATCAAAAAACCGCGTAATTGTCGCCGCCACATCGCTAAACCCAATGACGCCTATGTCCTTGGGGTGTGCACCTGCGATCAACACGGGCACACGTTCGCGTGTGTGATCAGTCCCAACCCATGTTGGGTCATTTCCGTGATCCGCCGTCAGGATAAGCATATCATCGGGACGCAATTGCGAGAGGACACCGGCCATTCTTTGATCAAACCATTCCAATGCGCGTGCATATCCAGAAACATCACGACGATGTCCATAAAGGCTGTCAAATTCGACAAAATTTGCGAATGTAAAACTGTGATCTGGGGCATTGCGCACATGATCATCTAAGGAGGTCAACAGGGTTTCATCATCCCCCTTCACGCAGAGATCAATGCCCTGCATGGAAAAGATATCGCCAATTTTTCCAATTGCGCGGGTGGAAATGCCTGCATTTTGCAAATAGTTTGTCAGCACAGGGCGCGGTGGTTCAATCGCAAAATCATGGCGATTAGAGGTTCGTTTCCAAACCGTTTCCTGATCTCCGACAAAGGGGCGCGCGATTACGCGGCCCACCTTCATTTCGTGTAATATAGGCGCGATGGTTGCACATAGATCGTACAACCGTTCTAATCCGAAATGGGTTTCATGGGCTGCGATTTGGAACACACTATCGATGGATGTGTAACAAATTGGCTGTCCTGATTCGACGTGACGCTTCCCCAGATTCTGGATGATCTCTGTGCCCGAGGCATGACAATTCCCCAAAATGCCCGAAACACCCGCCGCGCGGCAAACCGCATCGGTGACGGTGGCGGGAAAACTAGGCTGTGTTTTGGGGAAATAATACCAATCCCACGGAACCGTGAGACCCGCCAATTCCCAGTGACCCGATGGTGTATCTTTGCCCAGTGATTTTTCAGAGGCCGCAGCCCATGTTGCCCCTGAAACTAAGGGCAAATTCGGGGCAATTTCCCCAGAGGCTGCATGAATCGCATTGCCCAGTCCCAATCGGGTCAATGTCGGCAGGTTCAATGGACCTTGACGCCCCTGATTTGCATGGCCGTCAGCGCAGGCCTTGGCAATATTCAAAACAGTGTTTGATCCCGTATCGGGCACATCGCCATTGAAAAACCGATCCGCATCGGGTGCGCCCCCAATGCCGACCGAATCCATAACGACCAAAAACGCCCGCATCACAATCCAATCTGCTCTAGAATAAGAGGAGGTTCATCCACCGCCGCACTATCAATTAAAATGATATTTTTCAACGCCCTAACCGCCGCCTGCGCGCAATCCAAACGATTAGCATGTACCCGCGCGATGACATCACCCCGCCCAACAGCCGTCCCAAGTGGCAGCACATGATCAATCCCAACAGACGGATCAATCACATCACTTTCAACACGTCTTCCGCCACCCAAATCGACAACCACATTCCCCATGTCGATGCCGCGAAAGCCCGAAATATAACCCGCCTGCTTTGCATGAACCTCTAATATGACAGGGGCTTCTGGCAGGTATCTGTTCCAATTATCCGCAAACCCAATCGGCCCGCCCATGGCGGCAATCATCCTTGCGAACTGATCCAGTACATCACCCCGATCTAAAAGATCCTTAAATTGTGCGATCGCGCTATCGATAGGCGTATCATGATGCGTGGCATAAACCTGTGCCGCAAGGTGAAGGGACAAATCCCGCAACCTTCCCTGCGCCGATCCTGCTAGCACTTCTAACGCAGCGCGCACTTCTAACGCATTGCCCAAGGCAGGTGCCAGTGGCGCATTCATATCTGAAATAATGGCCGAGGTTTTGCAGCCTGCGGCATTTGCCGTATCAACCAACGAGCGGGCTAAATCACGGGCATCTGACGGTGTTTGCATAAATGCACCGCTGCCGCATTTCACATCCAAAACCAATCCCTGTAATCCAGCAGCAAGTTTTTTGGATAGAATTGAGGCCGTGATCAAATCCAAACTATCCACAGTTCCCGTCACATCGCGCACCGCATACAATCGACGATCCGCTGGAGCAATATCGCCCGTCGCCCCTGCAATGACGCACCCTGCAGTGGTCAAAATTGCATTTAGTTGTGATTTATCGAATTGCGTGCGCAGGCCGGGTATAGCCTCTAACTTATCCAATGTGCCGCCCGTATGGCCCAACCCGCGTCCCGATATCATGGGTACAACAACACCTGCGGATGCCAATAGCGGCGCAAGGATAAGGGACACACAATCCCCGATCCCGCCCGTTGAGTGTTTGTCCAAAATAGGGGCATCAAAATCCCACGATAGCGTCGCGCCACTGTCCCGCATTGCAAGCGTTAGGTCACGCCGCCCTGCTTCGTCCAAACCGTTCAGGCACACCGCCATCGTAAAGGCGCCTGCTTGAGCATCACTGACTGATTGATCCGCCAACCCCGACGCAAACCAGTTTAATTCGTCCTGCGTCGGTGGATCGCCGTTTCGCAACCGCCAGATGATGCCAGCCGCGTCCATGTCACAGGCTCATGTGATGGGCTCCAAAGGCACCTGGCAACAGATTCCCAATGGTTGTTTCGTGTTCTGTTCCGTCCACTGTTGCCAGAATTACTTTGACATTCGCGGCTCCAAACTCAGCCAGTTTCTGACGGCATCCACCACAGGGAGCCACGGGATCGGGGCTATCGGCGATAACATAAACTTCGGTTAGGCTGTGTGTCCCCGCGGCGACCATGGCCGCGATTGCACCCGCTTCGGCACAGGTCCCTTCTGGATAGGCCACGTTTTCCACATTCACACCACCATAGACCTGTCCATCTGCGCCAATA
>Ga0181606_10001164_pt1 | contig 22865 bp, 25 predicted proteins | sample 041ome_10_FD_132994 | JGI IMG/M metagenome (GOLD analysis project Ga0181606, IMG submission 132994) | Coastal salt marsh microbial communities from the Groves Creek Marsh, Skidaway Island, Georgia - 041412US metaG (megahit assembly) | ecosystem: Environmental > Aquatic > Marine > Intertidal... | reverse complement strand
TTGAATCCGAACATGTGAACTCGATATCCACACCCGTCTCCGTCGAATCATCGACCACTCGCGACACATTCTCGTTGCTCTGTAGCCACTCCTTATACGACTGGGTCCACGTCCCAATGGGAAGCTCGGTTATCCGTACCTTTTTCTGTGTGTTTCCGTGGACGGTAAACACCCCTCGGGTCATGTACCCTCCATCGCACGCGTCAATCGTTCCCGTGAAGCCACGGTACGACGGAACAAGAGCCGGGATGGCACGTCCGTTGAGCCGGTCTCTCGTGGCACGAATGACATCGCGGACACAAAAATTGGGGATCTGGGTGCTGAATCCCGTTCCGATACCGTTTGCACCGTTCACCAACACCATGGGAATGATTGGTGCGTACCGTTTGGGTTGTACCGTCTGCCCATCATCCGTGAGATAGTCCAGAACCGGGTCGTCGTTGGGGGGAAACACGAGCCGCGTTTCTGGGCGTAACCTCGTGAAAATATAACGCGCACTCGCAGCGTCCGATCCTCCCATGAGACGCGTACCGAACTGACCCGACGGTTCGAGAAGATGGAGGTTATTCGACCCGGTGAAATCGCGGGCCATGGACACGATCGTCCCCTGTAACGACGCCTCGCCGTGGTGGTAGGCGGCAACCTCGGATACGTAGCCTGAAAACTGAGCCACTTTGATATCCTTCTCCAGTCGCCGCTTGAAGGCAGCAAAAAGGACTTTGCGTTGGGATGGTTTGAGCCCGTCGGCGACGTCCGGGATGGACCGTACCACATCAGCAGTCGAAAAGTTGACCAGATCTTGGTGCACAAACTGCGAGATGCTGAGCGTCTCCACGTCGTATGGACGACACGACCCGTCGTGGTTGACAACCCACTCCTTGCGGTCGTTTGCTCTCTTTTTCGAGAACGCGAGACTGAGTGCATCCTGTCGCGTTTGGTCGTCCGTAAACGTGATGACGTGGCGCTGTAGGTTGGAAAAGTAGTCGCGCGCATCGCTGCTCGTCGATGTTCCCAGACCCTTGTAATATTTGACCGTCCACGATGCATGGTCACACGTCTCACACCACGCATCATACTCCTGAACCGAAAAGAAGGATACGACATCCCGTCCCTTGGTGCATTTAATCAGCGGCGTCACAAACTCTGCGACAAACCCCGGAATTGTGAGCAGACCAGGAAACTCGGCATCGAGAAAATTGATGACGAGTCCCTTGATATGCGACCCATCAGCATCCGCATCTGTCATGATGACGAGTCTGCCGTAGCGGAGACCGGCTGTTGACGTATACACCTTGCGGTGCTCGAGTCCGAGAATCCGTTTGATGGCCTGTATCTCTGCATTCTTGGCCCCACCCGAGAAATTGTCGCGTACGTTGACAAGTTTGCCTCGTAATGGAAACACACCAAAGGTTTTTCTGCCCACGACCGAGAGTCCGGAGATGGCGAGGGATTTCGCCGAATCGCCTTCGCATAGAATCAACGTACACTCGTTTGATCTGGATGTCCCGGCGTATGTCGCGTCATCGAGTTTTGGGATGGCGAGACGTGCCTTTTTGGCATCCTGCTTGGCAACGGATGCGTCGAGTTTCTGGGTGGACAGTTTCTCGAGATGCTCGATTAGTCCAAAGCGTTTCGAGGTGAGTTTCTTGAGCACGTCGGCCGGTATGTCGCATTTGGAACCAAATTTCGATGCGGGTGTCGTCAACACATCCTTTTGCTGATTCGAGAACTCGGGATTGACCACCGTCGAGACGACAATGAGCCCGAGTGCCTCGTTTATCATGGATGTGGTGGGTGTTGATTTCTTCATCGCTGTCTTTACCGCTTTGACCACTTGGTTTGATATGTGCGATATGTGGGTTCCCCCACCACAGAAAATTCCGTTGACAAAGCCGATCCTCGGCGGGGACGGTGTATCCGCGCTGCCGAAAATGGGGAACAGGACAATCGACCACCGCTCCGTGTCATACTGGATGTGCGGCACATCGGGCGCGACCATCTTTGCATACTTTGCCAGCGTGTGACACACAACGCGTTTGGTTCCAAACTTGACGGTACACGCCGTCGTAGCAGCAATGTCGTATACGCGGCGCGTAAACAATTGTTGCATCGACTCGTCAATCTTTCCATTAGAAATGCCCAGTTTCTGGAAATCGGGAAAGACGGTAATCTTTGTGTACGATGTCGACCCCGGCTTGGCGTCGCGGACACTGGCCTTACCAACCTTTTTCATGTTCTGCGTAAACTGCTGTCGGTACGTCTTGTTTCCATCGCATAAGTGCACCACGAATTTGACAGACCAGATATTTGCCAACTTGGCACCGAGACCGTTTCGTCCTCCGACAATACGTTGTTCCGTATCGTCAAAGTTGGTCCCGGATAACATGTGCCCAAACACAACCTCTGGAACGTACGCGCCACCGTATTGACTCTGCTCAATCGGTAACGTCGTCCCGTCATTTTCTACCGTGAAAGATGACTCGTTGACAGACACCTTGATCAGGGACACGGATGTGTCGCGTACACTATGATCTCGCGCATTCACCAGGATTTCGTCGAAAATCTTGTACAGGACGCCGTTGACGGGCACCGTCTTTAGGACGATGCGGTCATTTTCAACAACGTATACCTCGCGATCAATTGTCGAGTTGGCGCCAGTATACATATCCGGCCGTTGCAGCACATGATCAATTTGGTCGAGTTTCAAGACTTTCATTTTCAAATCTGAATGAACATGGTTGATGATCTTGGCATGGATATGGACGACTCCGCCTCAGATTGCGCCGATTCTATCGCGGATGACGACGCGGTAGTAGACATGGGTGATGAGGGGGGTGTTGAGGACACGGAGGACGCGGATGACGTGGAAATTGCTGTCAGCGATTATGGAGAAGATGATTCGGATGGGGACGATACATGTACGTACAACCCAACAACGAAGACGTTTTCCACGCGGACTGAGACCGCGTACCAGAATGTGCTCGCGGAAAGCGACGGCGAGTACCCAGACTATTTTATTGCATGATTGTAAGCATGACGAACCGAGACATCTCGCACGTGACGATCAAGCCGTCGACTCGAAGGGACAAGAAATTCATGGCACAGTTTAAAGATGCGTCCGGTAGGCGCATCAAGACGACACATTTCGGTGGAGCCGGGTGCATGGATTTCATCAAGTACTCGAAACTGGACCCGGCACACGCCAAGCAAAAACGTCTCCAGTACATAAAACGCCACCGCGTGCGAGAATCGTGGCGCGATCCGACGGCGGCCGGGACCCTAAGTCGTTACATTTTATGGGAGAAACCGACGTTGAATGCATCGCTCAAAAAGTACCGGATGATGTTCCGACTCGACTGATCCTCAGTCCTCCTCGTCGTCGTTGAATTTCGGTGCGAGATAAAACCCGAGTGAGACGTGTGTATTTTTCATTTTGAGTCCGAGTGGCATCTCGGGCTGCAGGATCACGTTCGCCGTCTCGAAGAGTTTCGATACTTTGAGAATCGATACCAAATACCGGAGTGCAAATCGCATTCCCGTATCCCACGGCTCCATCTGCGTCGTTGTTTTCACGAGCACGGTCGCCGTTCCGAGGTCTGCGTCGACCGTCAGTTCCAAGGCATGTTTTTTCGGTCGTAAACACACACAATCACCGAGCGTCGCCATGTCTTTCATGCGCATCATCAACTCACCCGAACTCACGTCAATCGTGGTCCCCGACATCTGTGGCGGCTCCATCTCTTCCATCTCGATATCAAACAATTTGAGGCATGCCTGTACATCACCACCGTCCATGCTCACATTGGCAATGTCTGTACCGGGGCTGATGTCCAACTCGACCTCATTACCAAGTTTCCCCAAATCGAGCACCTTGAGGAAATTCGAGATGTGGACAACGGCCTGGCACCCGGACTGCAACTCGGAGACGGAGACGACACACTCAATACACGTCACGGAAACGTGTGTTGAGTCTAAAAGGATGGCGGTGGCAATGGGACCCTGGAACTCAAATCGAATATACTCGGAGAAATCCCGGACCGCCTGAAGAATTGTCACGAGCGATGTTTTATCGGGAAAGGTCACCTTCATACCGGCGTTAAAAAACACAATTCAAATGACAACTGTTCTATCGGGTCCGGGGGTATATGACGCCAAGGACGCGGCGAGTTTCTTCTTCAGTTTCTTTGCCTTCTTTTTCTTTTTCTTCCTGGCCAGTTCGTCGGCATCGGGTGGGGTATAATTCGGTTGGAGTTCCGGTTGGGTGGGGTGTGGCGATACGTCAGCGTCCTGTAGCGTCATGGAGAGTTGGGGAATTTTCCGCCGGTACAACTGTTGCATCCCTACCGAATGCTGCATGTTTTTGCTCAGTCGGATGATATCTTTCGGCGTGGTCTCATTAAAATCGACGGCGCTTATCCGCGAGTGACGAAGCATCCGAACCGTGAATTTTTTTCCAAAGAGTTCCTCCAGGACGCGGTTGACATACTTTGTAAACGAATTGCGTTTTTCATATGGGTGCCCATGCGTATCCATGATGAGCCACTCGCGTGGCGTGTTTTGCATATTGAAGGCAATGATTCGCGCGAGTTCGTCGGGTAGATAGCGTGAGAACCTGCCGTACGATTTGCTGGTCTTATAGGTGTGGAGCACGAGGAAAGACTTTCCGCTATGGGGACTGAGGAATACGTGATTGTATTTTTTATTATCATAGCGCCGCCCGGTGCGTTGATCAATCGCCACGCGGACGTTTCCATAGTCCGCTCGAACCGGGTCGATCAGGCAGTATAACGATAACAACAGATGCCTGTCGGAGCCGTACTCCGTCCTGGCAAGTTCGCGTTCTTTCTTTAATACATCCGGCCACTCGACCCAGTTCACGATCTCACGCGAGGTGGCTTCCATGGTTGACGAACGCTCAAACTGTGCCTCGTTCATACTCTTCAGTTTGGAACTCCACGCAACTCGCTTGGAACAGTACTTTGATCCAAGGGACTCTGAATGTTTCAGCAGACTGCAAATGCTCGCGACCAACAGTTTTTTGGCGTGCTCGGATAACTGGGTTTGCCCTTGCAATACAAGAAACATCTCATCGGGGTGCGTTATCACTTCCTCGATGGTAGTTTTGTCGGCTATAACGAGCCATTTCTGTAATTGTCTCACGTACTGGGTTCTCGACGTATCGGAGATGATCCCAGTCGGAAAGAGGGAATCAATATTTGCGCGTTCCGTCATGCAACGTGTAGTGTACCCAAGCAAAAAGATTCACGCACAAATCGCGCGCGCCGCAACATTATCTTGATACAGTGTATCCAGAACATGCTCAACCAGATTCTTTCCCTCGAAACGCTCCCATCGACGCTCGCCGTGTTGGCCGTCGTTGTCTACATCCTCGGAAAATACAAGCCGAGTGTCTGCGGCGAGAACGCAACCTGCAACTCGGTCCTCGATAACGCCAATACCATCTCGATCGTGTCGTTGGTCAGTGCCATCCTTCTCTTTCTGCTCATCTGCTGCGGGTTTATTACGATCAGCGGCTCGATGAGTTCTGGGATGTATGGCGGTGGATATGGCGGTGGTTACTATTAAATATGTTTTTTTCGGACACGTTTGAATCCGCGTTCGATCAATTTTTACGCGGTTTTGAGCGACTCGAGACATTGACGACATTCGTCAACGTCTCTACCATTTCATTTGTATCGCACATCTCCGGTGGGGGGTGCGATCTTTTCAAGACCGTACTCGCACTCGACGGGACGCGCCTCAAAACGGGCGACACGTGTCTCGCAAAAGCGAGCACATTCACGAGCAATACGGTCGATATGATCCCGTTTCCATCACACGCACCGTCCGTTCACGTACGCATCTTCTGCTCAAAAGGAAAAGCACTCATCACAGGATGTAAATCAATCGTCGAGTGCGTCGCGGCACTCGATGATCTGTGTTCTGCGACAAGCAATGTCGACTTTACATTCCCATCGTGTCGGTTGATAAATGCAAACTGTACTATCGGACACCCAATCTCCCTCACGCGCTTGATCACACGGCTCTCAACGAACCCGGCAGTCACATACGTCGACAAACCAGAGCGGCAACACCGCGTGGTCGCCACGATTTCAAATGGAACAAAATGCCAATTTTATGCAAGTGGCAAGTTTTCTGTCCACGGAAAATGCATCGACCAGGTGTATACGACCATCAACGCACTCGAACCAGTCGTCCATCAAGCAATGTAAATGTCCTTATACTCAGTGTATGTCTCGTGCGTCGGACTGTTCCAATCGTTCGAGCCCCCACCGAAAAATGTGACAAAATTGACGTTCGATATTTTCACCTTTTCGGAGTCACGCCACAGAATATCGTCCACGCGCCTGGTTTTACCGTTGACCGTCATCTCTAACGATCCATCCTGCTTCTTGGGTGTGTTGAGTTTGATTTTCATACGCATCGTATTCCAGCCTTTTTTAAGGGGCAATTCACCATGCCACAGATCGTGTCCTGTCCGATTACCGGGGTCGGTGACGCGTTTATATGACGCGCCCTGACGATCGTACGACTTTTTATAGTGCCCCTCGACAGGCAAATAAATATACCCGATCGCATAGGCATCCTTGTTGTTTTTGGAACGGAACATAAACCGAATAGATCCTTCATCCTTCTTCCAGTCACCCCCCGTCGCGCACTCTTTCGACGACGTGCCGAGGCATACACCTGGCAATTTTCCACCTTTTTTCCACTCAAAACTCTCGGGAAAATTGACGCTATACCCAAACTCGAGCGTCTCAGCAGGGAACTTGTTTAGGGGAAGGGCAGATACCTTGGCACCCGAGGACGCGCCGTGGGCGTTCTTTCCGTACCGGATCTTGAGTACCCCATTCTGTACGCTCATTCTTTCCGGGTTGCCAATGTACTGTGTGTTCCACGGCGATTTCTTCTTCTGGAGGATCGTGTCGACGGGGAGATTTGTTTTATTCGCGGATTCACTACTCGACTTTTCTCCCGACACAGTGTATTGGCGCGTCATGATGAACAGCACGAGGGCCACGAGACATGAGATCCATCCCGCAAATGAAGCGGAAAGAACAACGTGAAACATGGACGCGGCGTCGGTCGTCTCTTATTGAGAACAACATTTTGTTGCGGAGATATACAGTGCATGATCGCATGACATCTGATGGGATGGGTGAGAAAGACGATCAGTCTACTACACACGACACTCCTCATGACACGGGTGTACCGTGGGGCGACGGAACAATTTTCCAATTCGTCGGGGTCCTCGATGACTTATTGTACATTTGATACGCGTCCTTTCGTCACGTGCCCCGAAGACGGTGGTATCTACGGCCTGGGGATTTCGGTCGCGAATACGATCGAGTTGTCTCAAGGCAACGAGATGTCCGGTGAATACAAACCGGTCTGTCTGTCGTCCAGAAGAGAACTCCTCGACAAACTCGAGGCCTGTGAATGTGACGCAGCCGTGGGTGATTTTTCATACCATCTATTCCCCGAATTGCGCGACACTGGCATTCAACTCTCCACACCGTACCACCCAACAACATACCTCGTCGTGCAGCGCAACAATCCAGGGGAGATTTCATCAATTTGGAACATGTTTAAACCATTCACCACCGGCCTCTGGCTCCTGGTTATATTCACACCCCTCGCACTCGCCGTGTTTATGACGTTCTTTACGTGGGTCATCAGCCGCTACAAAAAAACGAAATTCTCTCTGGGGGTGCTTCCGCAGTACATGTTCCAGAACGCACTGGCGTTTCTGAATGACTATACGAGCGTGCAGTACATGGACTGGCAAGGACCGTCGTCGTACATGATCATCCTCAAATTTCTTCTCCAGTCCATGCTTGTCGCATACGCCTTCCTCTGCCTGATTGTGACCAGTGTGTATACGGCCGAACTCACAAATATCATCCTACGCAGCAGTTTACGTCAAGAGACTGAGACGTTCGATAGTATCGTCAAGGACACGCCCACATTATCGGTCCCAATCGAAATGCAACAGTATTTTAGGACACGGTATAATGTGGATACGTCCCCATGGCTCCCGGATTCAACGCAAAATTTAACCGATCAACTTGAATATCTACGAACTGGCGTGATTGATGGGATCGTGACAACGGGAGAGACGGCATTATGGGCCCTTAAGAACCAGAATCCCGATTGTCTTCTTTCTGTAAATACTAATGCGTATCAACTCAACTCGGGTCACGTCATTCTCTACAGTCCATGTGTCAGCGCGCAAGATATACTTGTTCGCGACCGGGTGATCATTGAGTATACGCAACGCGGTATTTTCGAGTTTGCCTCCCAGTCGATTCTCGGGGTCTTTGATGTTTCGTCCTTGCTCGATGGATGCGGCGGTGGATCCCGACGCATTTCTATATACGACGTAGCAGGTGGGTGGGTCATTCTCGCCGTCGGGGTCGCCGCGCCTTTTCTGTTTGCGCTGAGTCGGTACGTGTACTTTCTAGTGAAAAAATGTATTGCCGTCTACGGAAGTTTCTTTGTCGTGGGTTCTTCATCGTTGTCCGAAAAGCATACGGAGCACGATCACGGATGCGTGGTCCATGGAGGCGACGATAATCTCGTTGGTGTCAGACCGGTACGTATCTCCAATGCCACGTCCTGTACGTGCGGCACGTCATCGATATCGTCAAAGATGGATACCAGTCGCACGAGCGACGGGCACCGGAGGCGGTCGGTGTACCCAGATTGGTACCAAACGATCAACAGCAGCGGACCGGTTGCGGCGACACGTCCATCGGCCGGTGGAACGTCGTACGATGGTGGCGCGACGCCAGCGCCGTCACCCAGGAGCAGTTGTGATGCGTACGTGAGAACGTCGCGAGACGGATTCACAACGACACAGTTTGATGAACCGTCCTTCAATATCCGCGTCTCAGACTTGCAACCTACCGAGACTGGATCGTCAATTGAACTCAAATTTCGAGATGGACGCGACGATTCATAAAAAATTGTGTTGGTACATCATTCACGCGATGAAATCCATCACGATCAATTCATATGGAGCGCATATTCCACATGAATTTAACAGCATCGTGGCCGATGCGAAGCGGGACCTGACACAGTACATCGAGGTTGGGTACCCGGCCAAAATAAAGGTCCCGGTGAAATTCTTCAAGACGGTACCGTCCGGGCTCCGCGTTCCACCGACATATATAACTAGGCAACGCGCGCTCGTGTACACGGATGAGCGCGGTACGCCCGAACAGTTCAAAACCTCGTTTATCGGAAGGTTGCACGATGCACAGAAAATCATGACCAAAAAAGCCTACATTGAATTATGCGGCTCTGGGTGCGCGACGCTGGTCATGCCAACCGGAACGGGTAAAACCGTATGTGCCCTCTATCTTGCTATGCAACTCGGCCTGAAACCCATCGTGCTGGTCCACAAGGGGTTTTTGGCAGAGCAGTGGAAATCCCGCATCGCACAGTATTTCGGCCCGGATGTCAGGGTCGCAATCGTCAAGGGAAACAAGGTCGATACCTCATCCTGCGATATCGTCATCGGACTCATCCAGACCTTTGTTTCGAAGCAGATGCAACTCCCCACCACGTGCGGCACGCTCATCATCGACGAGGCGCACCATATCGCCGCCAAACAGTTTCGGCAGATCGTGATGAAATTGATGACCAATCAACAGTATGTGCTTGGACTCAGCGCGACACCCACGCGCAAAGACGGTATCGATATCCGTCCGCTCATCGGTTCGTACATCACGTACGAGGATGTGTTACCAGACCATATCATTGGCTCATCCGCACCACCGGCTGTCTCGGTGCATATGCACATGTACGCCGACCAGTCGTATACACAACAGAATCAACCACTGACGAAATACGGGAAGATTTCCTATTCGGAACTCATCACCATGGTCTCTGAAAATGACGCCAGAACAGCGTTCATTTGCGATCTGATCCAACAGCACCCAACGCGAAATATCCTCGTCTTATCGCACCGGCGGAAGCAGTGTACCAAACTCCACGGCACGCTGAAATCACGCGGACTGGATGTGGCCCTCTTTGTTCCAAACACGGGGAAACACGCGACCCATGATCCGCCGACAAGCAGGATCATCGTGAGTACATTCAGTTACGTGTCCGAAGGCTTTGACGTTGCCAGACTCGATTGCGTGGTCTTTGCCACACCAGCATCGAATTTGAAACAGTCGGTTGGACGGATCTTACGTCGACCGGACGGTGATCCGATCGTGATTGATATTTGCGACGCGTGGGGGATTTTGAATGCGCAATCAAGCAAACGCCGCTCGTATTACCGCGGAAACAAGTACACCGTGTACACCAAGTACAAAAAAACCAGCGGGACGAAACCAGGCGCGCGCACCGAACCACCATCTCCCAAACCCCTCTTTTTACCCGATTGATCTGTTACAGAATTACCTGAATCATACCAATAATCACGGCGACGATGATCAGCGCGGCGCCAATGCCTTGAAGGCGTGAATCCTTCGTGAGGATCTGGACAATCGATTCGTCGCCTTTCCTGATGTCGTCAGGAATCCCGATCAGGGCTTCCTCCGCCTTCGTTATGAGCGAGGCGGCGGAGGTTGGGATACCGTATGACGCCAAGATGGTCCCGAACGGCGTCCCGGTATCCGCCGGGCCGTCGTAGACATACGTGTCGGCGGCGGGTGGAGACGTCGTGGCGTCGGGTGGGGACGTCGTGGCGTCGGGTGGAGACGTTGTTTCCCAATATGCATCGCGCGTGGTCGTCCCGGCATCCGTCAACTCGTCGAACGTATTCTGATCGTTGAGAACGACACCGTACGACCGCATTTGTTCCTCAATGATATCTGCCGTTGTGGCCAGGCCGTTCAGCGGAAGGCGCTCGTATTCCCTTGTCGCGGTGTCCATCTTCTTGCACTTGAGAAACATTATTTTGTATCGATGAATAGCGCGACAGTTTTACTCGGCGAAAAACTTCGCACATTTTTCGAGGATATCGATCACGCAAACATCGCGATCGCCGTGCTCACGGACCGCGTTGCGTTCCCAAAGCGCACGATCGATTGGTACATTACGACATATACCCGCAGGCATGCGGTGTTTATTCAGCGTCCATCTGGACGCGTCCTCGATCTTCACTCCTCATATAAAGCACAGTTGAAATCCTTCTCGAAAAAACAGTTTGATATTTTTAAGCGGGGGACAGAAATCACCTTCAACCTCAACGGGCAAGCGTGTACGACAACCATCGCGCAATTAAACTTTGCGCGGTGGTTTATAGCATTCGACGTCTATAAACATTTTACCGAGCATAAAACGTCGATCGAACAGGAGATGAAGAGTCAGGCCAAGTCGCGGTCGACACGAACATCGAAACAACACAAGCCGGTGTGTGGCTTTACAGATCTCAAGACCCGGGTCGTATTTGAGTGACCTGCAGATTCTAGAGACCAAGGCCCTTGACGAGGGCAAAGAGACCGAGGATACCCGACAACTCGCGGTTCGACATGATCATGACCCCGATATTTGTCAGTGCAAACATGATGACCGCGGCAATGGACAGAACGATGGGTGTATACTTCTTGATAAACCGCACGTGCTCGGAATCATTGGGTGTTGGTTTCCGCAGGACGGTATGAATAAGAAACATGGCACCAAGCAGCATCACAACAAGATTCAGGAGACCCGTGAATTTTCCCAGGAAGGTGAGGAAGTCTTGGGTCCGCACATTGAAGACTGAAACGAGTGACATTGAGCGCGTATGAACATAGACAACATTATGTTGCACACTTGTAATCCACCCAATGCCATACCACACGACCGATCACATTTCCGGAGAGGATAGGCGTCACGAAGATTACCTTCCCTATGTGCGTCCTGCCATCGAGACCACGCGTCGATTGTTTATCGATAGCCGCGACGCGTCCGTCTACGCCCCATTTGATTTCATCATTAAATTGGATGATGACGTGTCGCGAGGCCGGTACCGCAACGTGAAATCCATCGAATTAAAGGCCGCGACCATCCCGAAGGTAAGCGGAGAAGATTACGTTATCCTGGACATCGACGAATTGAGGGACTCGAATATCGACTCTAGTGTACCATCCTTAAATGATGGATTTGGACTGTGCTTTTATGATAACTCGTCCCTTTCACCAGGTGACGTCAAAGTCATCGATAAGATATTCAATCAGAAAGCCGAGTTCAATCCACCCATTACCCTCGATAAGATGAAAGTGCGTATCCGGAAACACGACGGGTCCATCGTCACCCCGGCGGAAACGGCAAACGCAAATAACGTCTCACTACTCTTTGAAGTTACACTGTTGAAGTAATACGCGCTATGCTTGTAAACGCCGAATGTCACCATACCGTAAATTTTCTTTGATATTGATCATGGTTTTCTCGAGCACGAACAACGAATTGCTCTTGTTTTTGTCGGGACGCGGCATGATCAGTGTCCACACGCGCTTTGAAGGTGTATCGTGGTAGGTGTGTAGGACACATTCCAGGATGGTCCCGTCGGGAAGATCCGTTGGCGCCGCCAGGACGCCAGCCTTGGTATACCGTTTTGTCGACTGGTTGTATATCATGAGCGCACCACCCTTCCACATAAAATCAACAGAGTGAGTCGTCTTGAGTTTGAAGAACCGGTCGTGGTGGCCAAACACAATCGGATCATCATACGGCATAAACACGAATCCGTCGTTCACAAAACGCGGGTCGTGAAGATGCATGCCATTCAACGGTGCCTCGTTGAGTGGAACAAACCGTTTAATGTCGAGGACCAAGGTATCCGTGTCGGACGGCGTATACGTCATCCGCATCGCACACTCGACGGCACCGAGGCGCTGGGTAAACGGTTTTGGGAATTGGGGGAACGAGGCCAGGATCACGACATCAAAGATGAGAAACGTCCACCTACCAGACGCTCGATTCAATACCAATTCGCCATCGAGCACGGTACCGTGACCCTGACACATTGCATCCGGGACGCGTTGAATAAAAATACCATACGCCTGGTCCATCTTCCTGTCAAATAACGAGACGAGGTGGGTCCCGGGTGCATAATCATACATATATAAACACGCGCGTACACCATCCGTCTTTGTGGCGACGCCGTACGCATGCTGACGAACAATGTCAAAGTGCGTAGCCGAGTCGATGGAGACGGGTTGGGGGCCGGGAAACGCGACCGGACCCGGTGGGTCGTCATGATCACGCAATGCAGTGGCCAGTGCCTGGCGAATAAAGTTTCCCGTTTGTTCGACAAACGCGAAACAGGTCAAGTCTGTGCCCGGGAACGTCCTCGATTCCGTCGAAATATCCCACATATGCTCGCGCTTCTTCTGCGGTGAATTCGTTCCATCGTAGACTGGAGAATCAGGCGACACCAACGCCATGATTCTTTATTTTTGTTTTGTCCTGTCAGTTTCCTCAGCAGACTTTTTGAGCGGATTTGATTTCGACGCGACTTGGCGTTCCGGGTAAATCGTCTTGGTCATAGCGGTTGCGATGTACGCGAGAACCGTGATAAAGACCGCGACGTATAGGAGGCCGCTGTTGCCAACATATTTGTACAACCCACCGCCCTTCTGGAATAAGGATTTGATCCAGTCGTTCCAACTCAGCGCGGCGACAAAGCCGATGGATGAGACGATGAGGTCCACGAATGCCTTGTTAAAGTCTGAAATAGCCGCGACGGGGGCACTCGTCGCGAGTTTATCGATCAAGTCGTTCTTTTGCCCGGTCACCGGCTTGGCCAGGAGCGTATAATCATCCGCATTGGATCTCCTACCCTCGAGTTCCCAATACATTTTCCAGCGTCAATGGTATAGTAGTGTACAGAAGGATAAAAATGAATTCTGTTCCGTCTGTTCATTTTCATCCTATTGTTCGGGTCGTGGAATATGATCGCGATATCGCATATAAAACCGTCGGAAGGTCGTATACGCGTCCACTCGAGATCGATTTTCTCGATATGTTTGAGCACGTCGATGTGGACCGCGTGGACATGATTACGCAGATCGTGCTCTCAACCATCCTGGATGGTGAGGTGTACAATGATGACCTTTCCGCCTTGTTTTTCAGTACCATGTTTACCTCGGACACAGTGTGTCGCGAGACCCAAGCCGTTCTAGATGCCTATGGCGTCAGACCCGTCTCCTGGTCAGATTACCGGTGTGTAGATATCAAGGCCATTCGGTCAAAGGACGCCGTCCGGCGGTATAAAAAGTTGATTGCCATCAAGTACCGAATCAAAAAGCACCCGTAGTCGCCTAGGAACACAGGACATCTTTACTTTTGACCGGGCCGAGGAGACCGCCTGGGAACTGTTCCCTGTAATGCACATGGCGATTCAATAATTTGCCCTTGACGTAGTATTGACTGGGACACGCGAGGACCATTGTGGCGTGTCCATCCACCACGTCGACGACGCCGGCGTTTTTATACCGTCCGTACGCACCCTCTGGCGTCGGGACCGTCTCGCCGGGATTCGATGCCCAATAAATCACGCGCTCGGCGTCCTTGGAGACGTACACCGACATTTCCATTCCGTGCGGTGGTGTCGTGGCGTTGAGCACGCCAGGGGGGAATACCGTCGGTCCGAGGAACGGGAGCCACGTGTCGCGACGCAACAGAAAGATGAGCCCGAACACCACCGAAATCACGAGACAACTTCCGATCCACGGCATGCCGTGGTGGATCATGGCGGTGATCACGAACACCGTCCACATCGAACAGATCGCCAGGCTCCGGAATTTGGTATCGTGCTCAATTGTCTGACGATTCATAGATACTTAGATGCTTTATATTTTATTTGCAAGATAATAAGTGGGAGACATGTTTACTATCATCGCAAAAACATCGGGCTGCGACTGGTGTGACCGGGCAAAGGAATTGCTCGATGATATGGAGTATACCTACACAGTGAAATCATACGAATCGCTCGACGACGTTCGTCGCGATCTGGGCGATGTGATTCCATCTGACCGTATCCGGTCGTTTCCCATCGTGTTTCAGGATGGGGTCCTGATTGGTGGGTATACAAATCTTCGCGACCGATTGACCGAACGCATCCTCATGCCGGACGCGGAACGGTTTGCCGCGTTCCCGATTCAGTACCCGGCCATCTACAACCTCTACAAAAAACACGTGGCATCCTTCTGGACGAGCGATGAAATATCGCTCGCGGATGATGCGACCGGGTTCGAAAAGTTGACCGAGAACGAGCGTCGGTTCTTGTTACACGTCCTCGCCTTCTTTTCACAGGCGGACGGGATCGTGCTGAAGAATATCAACATGAATTTCCAAAACGAGGTGACTCTCTTTGAATCGACACTTTTCTACTCGATTCAGTCGTTTATGGAGGCCGAGCACTCGATTACGTATGCGCAACTCATCGATGCACTCGTGCAGGATACGAAAGAACGCACCCGGCTCCTGAACGCGATTGAATACGTCCCCGGCGTCCGCGCCAAAGCTAAATGGGCCGAAAAATGGCTCGATCCGGGTCGATCGTTCGCGGAGCGTTTGGTTGCGTTTGCATGCGTCGAAGGAATTCTTTTTAGTGGGTCCTTCTGCAGTATCTACTGGCTCAAGACGCGCGTTTCCATGCCGGGGCTCTCGCTATCAAACCAATTTATTAGCCGGGATGAGAAAATGCATGTCGATCATGCGGTCGCGCTTTTCAAGATGCTCACGAATAAACCTGCCCTCCACGTGGTGCATAAAATCGTCAAGGAAGCCGTGGACAACGAAGTCACATTTATCACCGACGCCCTTCCGACGAGATTGGTCGGTATGAACAGCGACTCCATGACCACGTATATCCAGTTTGTGGCCGATTCGCTGCTCACGGACCTAGGATACGATACGATATATGACGTCGAGTGCCCATTCTCCTTCATGCAGAATCTCGGTCTGGAGGGAAAGACCAATTTCTTCGAATCTCGCGCATCCGAGTACGCGCGTGCGGGCGTGATGGCGCATGACGATTCGCCTCGAAACGAGACGGGTACGTCGTCGGATGAAGATGATTTTTAGCGTTCAAAATTTTAATGTTTGCTCTCAGTACCTACTGGACCACACTCAATGAAATTCGTCAAACTTGTGTTTATTCTCATGGCGTTACTGGTGTTGACCGGTGTTTGGTGGGGCGGGACCGCCGAGGAGGAGTATAAGGTGTACCGATCTTACAAGCGATAAATAATCATGTTATACGGACGCAACAGTAGGGTTTTCCGGGACGTTGGTGGCGTCGTCCTTTGACGTGTCTCCAGAGTACGTATAACGCCTCACCAATTTGGTTTTCGAGACCGTCTTGAACGTCACGGTCACATCGCCCCGCTTAATCACTTTTGGCGTATCGAGGGGAACCTTTTTGCAATCGTAGACGGAGACCATCTTTGTCCCCGCTTTGCGGAGGTGGACGTCAGTAAACCCACGACTCGCGGCCTTTTTCGCCGCAAGGGATGGTGTGGATGATGAAAACCTGCCCATGGGCTTGAACGTCACCGGGTCGTGCAGGATGAACGTAAACTTGGTCTTGCGAGCAATTTCGGGCTTCGATGTTTTAGAGAGCACTTCGGTCATTTTGGCGGGAATGATTGAGAAAGTAATTAGAATGACTCGATGGACGTCCATCGAGTCGTTTTATACCGGTCGTCTGTGCGTCCATCACACAAACAGAATGGCCGTGAACGATGATATGATCGCGTGCACGGACACGAGCATGCGCGCCGATAACGTTTTCGGCGCGATGTCGCCGAATCCGATCGTGAGTTGGGTAATGGTGGCAAAATACGGCGGATTGAACCCTGGACCAAAATGAACGTTCGGATCAAGGGAATCCATGGCGGCGTATAATAGGGTGAATACCACCCAAATCAGCAACTGCGAAACCACCAGGAATGCTTTGTTTTGCGGGTACATCTTCTCTCATTCCGCAACATTTTTTTGATTCAGTCAGAGTTCCATTTTCCCGATGGGGAGAACGTACCATTCATCACTCGCGTCGTCGCCGAACGCGCTCTGTTCCAGGACGGGACTTCGATCCGCCACACCTGCCTTGAGCGAGACGCTGCATGGCGAGATGAGTTGGTACCCGTACTGCGAATCGCCCGTTTTCTGGAGACGCCATCCCGCTTTCGGAACATCTTTCATCATCACGGCGGATAAGCAATCATCCTGGCTTGTGAGGTACAACCCTTGTCCCTCGAGACTGCGGATGTACCCAGCACTGTTGATGGCAAATACCTGTGCCAAATCCTTGAACGCAAACGGTTCAATGACCGCACCGCCAAACCGACTGGCCAGAACGCGCATTTCCCCCTTCATAGACCAACTCTCACCGTGGATGATGACGTAGACCGTACTCGGGAACGCGGGGTCTTCGGTGGGCGCGTCGGTGGGTTTGGGCGTGACCGTTTGGTGCTGAATATCCGGGCCGCGGGGACAATTATCCAGGGAGCCTGATTTGTAGGTTGTATACCCCGGCGACCCGAGGGCGCGGTAGGTATCCACGCTCATCCCGCGAAGCATCCCCGCTTCGTATTTAAACATTTGGCCCGTCTTTCCGTCGACGAGGATGGTTTTTTCCGGGATGATGGGACACTGTTGTGAAATCACGACGGCCGTCTCGTACTGGATTTTCAACGCTTTCATTTCGGCGATCAATCGTTCCTTTTCGATCCGCGCTGCTTCCATGGCCGCACCGTTTTTGGACGCGATGGCCTCGAGTTCTTTCCGCTGCGCCTCGGCGAGTTGGACCATTTTTTGGTCGTATTCCACCTTGATTTGGTCGATTCCCTGCTTTGTATCCTGGAGTTCTTGTTCGGCAGCGGCGGCCGCAGCCTTGAGTTGATCGTACTGGTGTTTGAGCACCGTGAGGTCACCGATCAATTGTTGCTGCGTTTGCTTTGCCTGTTGGGCCGCGGCCGCGTTCTGGTCGAGGAGGGCCTGTTTTTCAGCGGCCGCTGCGGCTTGCAATTGGGCCATCTTGGCTTCGTATTCCTTCACCAGACGATCCATCTCTTCCTGTGACGGGCCCGGTGCGGGTGTGGTCGTTGGAGGCGGGGTGGTCGTTGGGGGTGCGGTCGTTGGGGGTGCGGTCGTTGGGGCTTCACGTAAGATCGCGTAGGCGATCTTCGTGGCGTCCCACCCTGTGCGCCAACGTATGCTACCCGAATTATCCGCACCCGACTTGATCGTGCTCTGCAGATCGAGTCCACCGATGGCTTCCCGGCCTCCAATCTCGGAAACGACCCTATTTGACGAATCGTAGATATCCAAAACGTAACCTTTTCGTACATTTATTAGCCTTACGTCCACATTATAACTCCCACCTTTTTGTGGTCGATTGAGTTCTATTCGACTTCCGGGACCTATTGTTAATACGGCTGATGCTCTAAGATCCGGCCAAATCGACGTGTTCGTTGAATTAACGATATACCCCTGGTAGAAGTTATATTTTTCCAGGTGGGTGTACTGGATGGTTGTATTTGCTTCAAGTGCTGGCCATGATATATATGACGTCCATCTCAATTCGGACATGATCGATTCGGATACGTCGTCTTTTACATCTACACAGATTATTATTTCGGCTCATGTCTCAACCAATCTTGACGTCAGGCCAACGCGCGTGACCGTTCCGCCCGTGGCAACTTTGTCGGATTCCATATGTACGACGACTTACATGTGGAAAATATATTGATTTTTTGTGTGTCGGAAAATCTCTAGAACGTGGCACTTCCGACGGGAAGAATGTACCAGGTATCGGACGCCTGTTCCGTCGACGGTCGTTCGAGCATGGGTTCACGTGCTCCGATCGATGCGGTCAACGATGTCCCGCAGTGCGCGACCAGACGGTATGCATACTTTGAATCACCCGCCTTCTGGATTTTCCAGCCCATCTCGGGCGTCTCCTTCATCATCACGGGCGCCATGCAACTATCGTGGCTCGCAAGGTACGGACCGTTGCCTTCCAGGTTCCGGATATACCCGTTGTTATTAATCACAAACACCTGTTCCAGCGATTTATACTGGAATGGCTCGATCGTCGCTCCGCCGAATCGGGATGCCAAGACTTTGAGTTCCTGTTCTTTCAACCACGATTCCGCGTGGACCAGAATGTACAGCGTTCCCGGGAACGTCTGGTCTTTCGGCGACGAGGTTGGTGATGGGGTGGTGGGAGGCGGGGTCTCGATCACGACCACGGGGCCGCGGGGACACCGGTCCAATTGGCCAGAGGGGAAGGTGGTATACCCCGGGCTTCCAAGTGCGCGGTAGGTATCGCTCGACATGGGCCGCAACGCGGCCATCTGCCATTTATAGAGTTGCCCGTCTTTCCCGTCGACGACGATGGCGTTCTCCGGGATGGTCGGGCATTCGCTTGCCTTGGCGACGATCGCGTCGTATTGCGATTTCAGCGATGTCATCTCCGCGATAAGTTGTTGTTGTGCAGCACGCGCCTCGTTGACGGCGGCCGAATTTTTTGCGTTGAGCGCCTCGAGTTCGGCCGCTTGGGCCGCCTGTAATGCGGACATTTTGTCAGCGTATTCGGATTTCAATTGCCCGAGTTCCTGCATGGCCTGGTCGAGTTGCCCAGTGGTCGTCTCGGCGGCGGTCTTGAGTTGATCGTACTGCTGCTTGAGCGCAGTGAGATCGCCCATCAACTGTTGTTGGAGTTGTTGGGCTTGCTGTGCCGCGGCCGAATTTTGGTCGAGGAGGGCCTGTTTTTCCGCGGCCGCCGCGGCTTGCAATTGGGTCATCTTGGTTTCGTATTCCTTCACCAGACGATCAATCTCTTCCTGTGACGGGCCCGGTGGGGGTGTGGTCGTTGGGGGTGCAGTCGTGGGGACGGGACCCGCCTGGCTCTCATCGTAACTGATGATCACCATGGGCTTGAGGCCATATTTCACCGTTTGGCCGGTGATATCCGAGTCTTTTTGGTTGGAGACATTCCCTTTTGCCTGAGCGGCACCCTGTCCGAGTTGTTTATTGTTAATCGCGTCCTTCCACGTCTTATCGTCAACCATATTGTATGCCGTTTGAGTCACGGGGTTATATGGCCAACTAGTCGATTGTTTGACGTCTATCATACCCATATTCGCAATACCATGGTAATTTCCTCCATTTCCAGAGAAGCAAATCATCCTATTCCCCGTTGCTTGTCCATAATAACCTTTCCATAACCCCGAATACTGAGAAGACGTCATCCGGGGTTGATTTGAAATTCCTGGGTGCGGAACACCACCCTTTGCCGTTGCAACGCCACCAATCGAAGAAGGTTTTCCATCGCTGAAATTTCGTTGATTGGCGGTCCATGCAGTTGGAGTATTTGCATTGTAATAAACGGTGAAATAATTCCCCCTCGTATTCCAGGGTGGTGTACAATACTGCGAATATGTCCCCATAGGACGAGATGAATACCCAGTCCCGGCAATCTGCTTGACTGTGAACTCGGTCGATCTGGGTCCCACCGTCACGGTATACGTCCCCGGCTGGAGTTTATACGTACTCGTTCCTTCGACAACCTCCCCCACACCACCGTCCTGATCAATCTTACTCTCTCCATCCGGCGCGGGACCACCACCGCGACCACCGACGACGAGGTACCGAATCAGGGTCGGTCTGTGAACAGTAAACGTGCCGCTCTGGGTAAACGTATGCACCAATCTTGACGTCAGGCCAACGCGCTTGACCGTTCCGCCCGTGGCAACTTTGTCTGCTTCCATGATCGATTCGGATACGTCGCCTTTTACATCTACACATATAATTATTTTGGCTCATGTCTCAACGGGTCCAGATCCACACCGAACAAGGCGAAGGCCGACCGTCTTGAGTTTCTCGAGCATTGATTTTGTCAAGGTGATTCGGACACCGCCGACGACTGGATCGTCCGTGGGGTTCGTCGGGTCGTCCGTGGGGTCCGTCGGGTCACGGGCATCGATCCAGTCGGGTTTGGGGCCGGTTCCTTCCAACCAAGTCTTGATCCGGGAGGTCGTTGACATGCTTGTTATATACACGGACAACATTTTGGTTGTTGTCGGTGTGATGTTTTCGTGGTGGTCGTCGGGGATTCTGTTACGACAATTTCCCGCGCAAGAAATTGCTCATGTGTTTCTTTGCGTCGAATGCTTTATCGGTTCGTTTATCGTAGACGATTTTCCACCGCTTTTGCCAATGGTACCCCGTCCCCGTATAGTCACCAGTCCCCTTATAGTGGGCGTTTTTGACGCGGAGAAGCACGGAGAAGTACAGGTTTTTGTTATCCTTCCCCATCCTCGCGCGCCACAAACACCTCGCGGGCGACTCGCGCGGTAATTTACTCATCCGTTTGCGCACAGACGACTGGTCGTTATCCGCGCTGAGGCACAATGGGCCAATGTTGAAATGGATGGGCTTTAAATCTTGAATGTAGATGCGTTTCCCCCGTTTCCACTGGCTCTTCTTTGACTTGACTTTTTTTCCTGCCATGCGTGTTCTCGCTCGTAAACTATGACAACATTATGTTTTATCCACTGCAGTTGAGACATACCGATTCGTCATCATCCGATAGACCGGACAACTCGTTCTGGACCGTGGTTTGGGTCATCTGCGGCATGGTGGAGGCGGATTTCGATACCGAGATCTGGGCCGCCGACGCGGCCGCCTTGGTTCGCATGTAGTACATGCCAGTTTTCAGGTGCTTGGCGTGTGCATACGCGTGCATCTTTGCGACCGTCTTGAGCGTGGGACGCGACATAAAGATGTTCATGCTCTGCGTCTGGCAAATGAACGGCGCCCTCGCCGCCGCGTGGTCAATGATCCACTTTTGCTTGATATCCCAGGCGGTTGGGAACAAACGACGCACGTCCTCCGGAATAGACTCGAGGTGCTGAATCGAGCCGTTGGCGCGAATAATCTCGTTCATCAGGTCTTCTGTCCATACCCCATGCGCAATCAACGTATCGACGAGCGGGCGATAGAGACAGACGTGTTCTCCTGCCAGCGTGCGTCGAACGTACACCAGGGACGTGATCGGTTCCGCCGCTTCCACATTCCCGCAAATCTGCGATGAACTTGCCGTCGGCATCACCGCAATCGAGAGACTGTTCCTCACGCCGTATTTTGCCACCTTTTCACGCAACAGACTCCACGACACGTCCGGCTCCGGTTGGACGCCCCACAAATCAAACTGCATCTTGCCGCTGTGCATGGGCGAACCGCGGTACGTTTCGTACGGACCGTGTACCCTGGCCAGATCACACGACGCGTTGATGGCCGAAAAGTACATCGCGTTTGCAATCTTCCGCGAGATGCCCACCGCCTCGTCGGAATCGTACGGAATGCCCAGTTTCACCAGGCTGTCGTATAATCCTTGAATCCCCAGTCCGATGGGTCGGTGGCTCATGTTGGAACGACGTGTCTTTTCGGTGGGGTAATAATTGGCATCAATCACGCTATCGAGATTGGTTGCCATCACGTATACCACGTCCATGAAGCGTTGGTAGTCGAACGTGGGTGCGCCGTTCGTATCGCACACCACAAATTTACTCAGACATACCGATCCCAAATTGCATACCGCGACTTCCTGACTATCCGAGTACTGCACAATCTCGGCGCACAAATTCGAGCACTTGATCGTTCCCAAGTTTTTTTGGTTCGACTTTTCGTTGATGCTGTCCTTGTAGAGAATGTACGGCACACCAGACTCGATCTGGGCGCGACAGACACGTTCCCACAATTCCTGTGCCGGCATGGTGCGTTTGGCCTTGCCCTGCGACTCGTAGCGCAGATACAGCGATACGTAGGCCTCGCCATACGCATCCGACAGGCCCGGGCACTCGAACGGATCGAACAATGACCACGATTCACCA
>Ga0181606_10001163_pt1 | contig 22869 bp, 32 predicted proteins | sample 041ome_10_FD_132994 | JGI IMG/M metagenome (GOLD analysis project Ga0181606, IMG submission 132994) | Coastal salt marsh microbial communities from the Groves Creek Marsh, Skidaway Island, Georgia - 041412US metaG (megahit assembly) | ecosystem: Environmental > Aquatic > Marine > Intertidal... | reverse complement strand
TCTGTAATTGAAAAAGAAATAGATCCTTTTGGAATCATTAATTATATTAAACCAAAACATAAAATTAATTTAAAGGGTAATAGAAATCTCGTAGACTTAGATTTAAGTCCAGAAAAAAACTCTCTTAAAGAATCAATAATTAAAGAAGTGTATAACGGATTTAACATATCTATAAAAGATAATTTAGAACATCATTTAAATAGTTATTTTACTATTATTACTCCTAAATTTAGTTTTGAGTCTGACAAATATATAGATGAATCAAGAGCAGTTTTTACTACATATGAAATGTGGAAAATGATATTTTTACAAAAACCTTTTATAATAGTTGGTAACAGTGGAATAATTAAATACTTACAAAGTATAGGATATCACACATATCATAATGTAATAAATGAAAGGTATGATTCCTTTACGTCGCCTGTAAAAAAAGTAAACTTAATTACAGACGAATTAAAAAGATTATCAACTGCTGACAATTTACAAGAGTTAATGAAAGAAGTTGCAGATTATTCTAAATTAAATTCAGCAAAGTTTATAGGCAGAAGTCAAATGCCAACAATGTATGCATTGTTTGATCAAATACGGAAAAATATAAAAGATGTATGACATAGTTTTTATAAGTTATAACGAGCCAAATGCAGACGAAAACTTTAAAAAATTAAAAGATAGATTTCCTACGGCAAAACGTGTACATGGTATTAAAGGAATTCATCAAGCGCATATTGTTGCTGCTAAAAAATGTTTTACTAAAATGTTTTGGGTAGTTGATGCTGATGCAGAATTAGTTAACAGTTTTAATTTTTCTTATAACGTAACAGATTGGGATTTAGAAACAGTTCACGTATGGCGTAGTCGTAATCCAATAAATGATCTTGAATATGGATACGGTGGTGTAAAATTATTACCACGTAAACTTACAATAAATATGGACGTATCTAAAGCAGACATGACAACTAGTATTTCAACATTATTTAAAACAATAGATGAAGTTAGTAATATTACTGCGTTTAATACAGATGAATTTAGTACATGGCGCAGTGCGTTTAGAGAATGTGCAAAATTAGCAAGTAGAGTAATACAAGGACAAATTGACGATGAAACTGAAAAAAGACTTACAGTCTGGACCACAACAGGAGGTGACAGACAGTTTGGAAGGGCCGCGATCTCTGGTGCCATCGCTGGTCGCAATTTTGGTATTAGTAACAGCGATAATCCTGAGCAATTAAAACTAATTAATGACTTTGATTGGTTAGAAACACAATTCAATAAAAAAGAGGCCTAAGCCTCTTTTTATTAGTCCCAGAAGTCAATCCTTTCAACTTCTGTTCCATCTTCTTGTACTTGAGTAATTTTCCAATTACCTTCTGCATCTCGTCTATATCGTGTATCTTTGTTTGCCTTTTCGTGAAACTTAAAACTACGTTCAGACATGTAACCTGTTAAGTGTATACTATAACGTGGAACAGGACTTAGATTTGCAGTACCGTGTGGCATATCTTGCCAGTTCCATGTAATGCATTCGCCTTTACGCCAATGACTGTATTCAGTGTTACCTACAATCCATACATGCCCAGGACGCCAGTCTTCCATAAAAATAACAAAACGTCTTAATTTTTCAGGCTTCCATGATAATTCAGGATCTGCATCACGTATAACAGCATAGTACAAATCATGATGATACATCAACATTTGCCCTGGACGTTGAATATGAAAACTATCGTAACCGTACTCACGCTTTGCGCCTTTGTCAGCATTTTCATAGTCTAGTGCAATAAAGTCAGATATTGCTTGACAGCCTTGATGCGGATCGTTAATCCAACGTGAACTATCAAACATTGGCATTTCATCGAGATTAACACCTGCTTTATCAGCATCGTTAACCATAGTAATAGGATAGTGTGAACTATTTTTATCTCTGTATTCAGGAGTTCCTGTACGATCAATTAGAGTAGTAGGACCGTAACTGTTTTCTTCTGCGTGTTTAATATCTGCATTAAAGTCAAAACCTTCAAATATACCCAATCTATCAATTACAGTATCTATAGGATCAGGACCAAATCTTGTTTCATCGTAGTTACTAAAACTTTTTGCTTGTAACCAACGACTTGCTTTTCCTGTATCTGGATCGTTCCAGTTACGTGGTACAGGACCTGGTTTAGGTCCTAAACCTTGTTTGTGTAAATCTCTTGCCTTCTCCCAAACCTGTTGTCTAGCAGTAAGATCTTTTTGTAATTCTACCCATTCCTCATGTGGAATGATCTTATTCATTAACTTGCTCATGTTATTGTAATGTATCCTATCTTGATTGTATCCTCAAATTTAGGTGTTGCTTGAACTTTTTTGAGGAAAGGAACACCAAAACGTTTTTGTATCCATGAATCATTAACGTCGTAGTCTAACCATTTAACACCTTTACGCTCACCAAACTCCCAAATATTGTCAGACTCGATAGCAATTTGTTTGTGCATACGTTCATCGTCAACATACCAGTCGTATACAGGATGCTTAATATCCCAGCCGCCCATAGTATGCCACCATTTATCAGCAGCGTCAGTTTCACGCCACACTAACATTAAATCGTGTCCTTTACAGTTTTCCCACAACCAATCTAAGTTATATGCAAACCAATGTGATTTAACTAACTTTCTAGGTTTTGTTGTATCGTTAAATGGACGTAAACATTCATCGTAGAATCCTTCAACATTTCCGTTATAGTAAGTAAGGTCGTCAAACTGGTCACCTAATCCATGATATGGTCCATAGTAACTACCAATGTGCGTTTTAGCCTTCCAGGTTGAACGGTCTTTAACGTCATAATTATTTTTTGCGTGTGCTTCAGGTAAGTCATACTGTCTTTCTGCCGTTTGGTCAGACTTGTCATAACCTGGAACAGTGATTTTCATTCTAAAACTAATCATGCTCCATGCACTTCCAGGTGCACCTGCAACAAACGTAAACTTATAATTATTATCCATTAAACTCTCCTATACAACTATTTACCTTGGTATTTTACATACGTTCGTTAACGTGGCAAGACACAGTGTCAATTTCAAATTTTTGTCGTATGCCAGGCTTTTGCCACCACCATGCTAGTCTGGTACTTTTCCATTTAGGACCATCTGGAGTTTTTTCAGGCACCCATTCAGTGAAGATTCCTTTATGTATATCTAAACCTAACTCTGCACCAATGTCTTCAACATCTTCTTTAGTCCATTTATATTGATGATCCCAAAATGGATACGGAGTATCTTTAAGCCAGTCATTCATAGTACGCATAATTAAAAACCCACCTGGTTTTAGCCATGATGCAACTTTTGCAGTTTGTTGTTTAACGAACTCTCTATCACCAAATTGTAAACTACCTAATGCTAGAACTGCATCTGCACTACCTTCACGAAACTTTACATTTTCAATAGAGTCTACAATATCAACAAATGGGAATGGCTCTGAATCAAAACCTATTAAGTTTTTTATATGACCTTTAAATCTATTATGACCACAACCAGCATCAATAACTAGATCAGGATCTAAAGCATTTACTTCTTCTATTAAATTTTTACCTGTATACTTATAATGCTGAAAGGCTGCGTGACCCTTCCATTTTTCAGGTTCAAAATGATTTGCTAATTGTTCTTTCATCCTACATCCTATTTCTAAGTGTATTTATTTTAAGGTATGTGTAACAGAACGTAGAGTGAATTAAAATACTTTTACATTATATTTCTTAGACCAACGTAATGCATCATCTATGTTATTTACTAGTGGTTCGCCTTTTATATTTAGGCTAGTGTTTAATAATACTGGACATCCTGTTTCTTTGTGCCATAGTTCGAGTAACTCTCTAAAATGTCCGTCGCCTTTTGCTACAGTTTGTATTCTACTAGTATTGTCAAAATGTACAACAGCAGGAATTTTATCAGGTCTAGAACATTTAAATGTATATTGCATATATGGCGATGTTTTAACACTCATATCAAAGTAACTATGTGCGTGTTCTTCTAAGATAGCAGGTGCAAATGGTCTAAATTGTTGTCTTTGTTTAATGTCATTAACTTTTTGTTTGTTAGCAAACGTTCTAGGGTCAGCAATAAGACTTCTATTACCAAATGCTCTTGGACCAAATTCTGCACGACCTGTTGCTAAACCAGCAATGCCTGTTGTTAATAGTTCTTTTACTGCTTGTCTAGGGTCGTATTCTATGCCTATGTTGGTTCCTAAAAACGGACTAGTCCAGTGCAAGTGTTCATTTGTATATGCTGCAACTGATCCAATTGCTGAACCAGAGTCACCTGGATTAGGCATTATCCAAATGTCTTGAAATAACTTAGAATCTGCAATTAACGTATTAGCAACACAATTTAGTGCCACGCCGCCCATGTACACTAGATTATCACTGTCAATAGTTTGTTTAATGTATGTTACAGTTTCTAATATAAATTCTTCTACAATTTTTTGTACAGAAGCCGCAACATCATATGCTGTTACGCCTTTAGGCATTTGCCAGTCTTTAATGCCTCTATGTAAATTTTTAGTTAATTGAAAGTAAGGTGGTTTCCATTCGCAAAAGAATTCTTTTTTAATATCTTCATATAGCAACGGCTTTCCATATGCTGCCATACCCATAAAGATATATTCTTCTTCATTAGGTTTTAGTCCTGCCCAGTCAGTAAATGCAGTATAAAATAATCCAATACTATCTGGATATTTAATTGAGAATTTTTTTGTTAACTTAGAACCTTTACCGTGCCATATAGATAATGTATCCCATTCGCCTATAGCATCTATAACTAATACGGCTGCTTCTTCAAATGGACTAGTAAAGTATCCTGCGGCAGCATGAGCTTCGTGATGCCATACTGTTTCAAATGGTATGTTACCTAAACCTAAACGTTTGAGTTCTTGCTTAGGACGTTCTAACCAAGGACGTTCTCCTGAATATAGTTTCCTTGCACTTTTAGCCCAAGGCTTTTCAAACCAAACTATTTTTTCAGGTGTTCCGTATGTAAGTGCTTCGGCAATGATATCTTTGTTTAATGTTTTGTCGTTTTTAATTCTACTATAACGCTCTGCATGAGCAGCAAATAGTATGTCTTTGTTATTAATCAGTGCAACACTAGCATCGTGATTTAAACTGTTTATTCCTAATATCATATTAATCTAACGGTTTGCCAAACTTCTCTTCGGTTACATCAACAATCTTTTTTGCTAACTTATACGGAGTGTAAGGAAATAGTATTGGTATAAAACTGTGTATAGTTCCAGTTATAAACACTAATAGTGCTAGGATATTTAATTTTGTAGCATAAAACAGATGTGTGAAATACGAAGTCTTTGTATGTTTTAAATGTTTGAAGTCTAAGTACTTCATTATGATATCCTTTTACTTTAGTTAAATAAATCCTTAAAAATAAAGAAGTCTGCAACAAACGTAATCTCTGCACCTATGAATACTGCTACCCAATAGTTCTTAACTATATTCCATATTTGCTTAATTAGCCACCATGCTGCTAATACACGTAAAGTATATAGCAAATCAGATTTTAAATATTCTAAAACTGGCGGAATGTCTTGTGCATTAAAGTAATGACCAAATACAAATGTATCATATGCAAAACTAAGTTGCGCCATTAACAATACTGCAATATAATATGTAAAATGTTTGTTTAAAAATTTTACTATTTGAGCAGAGACGAGTAAACGATATGCAACATAAATTGCATTAGTGATTAAAAGTTCAATCATAATATGTCCGGAAAAGTATAAGGTGCGTTATCTATTATTTCTTGTGTTTTAGAAGTTTTAATTCCTGTTAATTGCAAAGTTACACGAGGTTTGTAACTTGTATTAGCAGTTGAGTGTGGAGTGTTCATCCAATCAAAAATATGAACATCACCGGCTTTCCAATGAGAATAATAAGTTGTTCCATATTGGTATATATGTCCTTGAGTCCAAGGAGTTAACATAATCATAATTCTTACAATTCTGTCTGGGTGTATTTTATCTACGTGATACAATTTGTCAAGATGTAAATGCCATAACTGTCCAGTTAATTGTACGTGTAGTCTTTTTTGTACATTTTCTAATTCAAAAAAATCTGCTATACGATTAACTTTAGGATAATCTTCTACGTTGTAACCTAGTCTAGAAATAACAGCATTTGGATTTCCGCCGCCTTCAGCAATGTCATTTAATTCCATTGCTAGAAATCTATTTTTTTGATTTTCTGATTTTCTTGTAGCCCAGGTTCTCTCAGGAGCATCTACAATGATACGTTCAAGTTCATCATTCCAATCACCACGGATATTTCCTAAATCTTGAAACCATTCGCCTGGTTGATCAATAACTGTGTCATCAAAGTGATATTTGCTAATACTCTTTGACCACTCATAATTGCTTGTAAAATTTTCTGCGTTAGGTCTTTGCATATTATATTTAGCCCCCTTTTTTACTGGAGGCTAATTTTATATGTTCGTCTAACCAATTTGTTGTAACAGGTGTAATATATTTTTTGTTAGCATCTGTATCTAATATCTGACGCAATCCTGCTTCATCCGTAGACAACGGTAAATTTAAATATTGTTCTATTGTATTGAGGTATGGTAGTTGATAAAGATATAATAGTTCTTGCGATACAAAAAAAGGATTAAAATTTAGTAAGTATTTAATGTTATCTAAGAATACAGGAGTTGTATGTTTATCTCTTACTCTGTATTGCTGATGTTCTAAAATATTTTGATCACGTCCAATTATAAGTACTTTTATGAAAGCATATTTTTTTGCTTCTGTAATAAATTCAATATACTTAGGAACACTTTCAACACCATCATCAAAGAAAGGACAACTTATACTAGTAATAAAGTAATCGCTTTTATTCCAATCGTACTCAATTAACTTTTTAGGATCTTTCCAATATTCTGCAAAAGGCTCCATGTCGTGCCCTTCCCAGTATTTTTCCTTTAAAGTAGACCATCCGCAAAGAGCAGGGTTGTTAGTAAATGCTTTACTAAACAGATGATTCCCTGATCCTTGCGGACCTGTCATTACTACTAAAGTAGGTTTCATATTTAGATCTTAAACACATTATTAACGCTTGCATTATTAATTAAACGTCTTGTTCTTTCTGTTTTAAAACCTGTTAATTGTAAACTTACACGTATGTCGTTACTAGCATTAGCAGTAGCGTGTGGAACGTTAGGCCAGTCAAATATATGTGCCTCGCCTGCTTTCCAATGCGAGTAAACATAGTTACCATACATATAAAATTGTCCTGGTTTCCAATCTTCTAAGAAAACTGTAATGCGAGCAACACGTTCTGGATCTACGGGATCACGATCCCATAACTTGTCTATATGCAAGTTAAACATTTGTCCAGGCATTTGTGCATGAATACGTTTCTTAGTTGCACTACCATAACCAAGGTCTAAACCAAAGTAGTTTGCCATCTTAGTAAGTACAGGAAATTTTTCTGGTTCGTATTCTAATTTGTCATACAAATTAGTAAGCATTAATTCTTTAGGATTTGTGCCGCCTTGTGCAATATCGTATTCTTCTTGTTCAAGCATTGGTGATACTTCATCATTATCTCCGTAATATTTTCTAGTTTCCCAGTTAATAGGATATGCTTCTTTTACGATAGCATCGCGTTCAGCCTTCCATAATTCAGGATTATCAAATGTACCTAAAATATCAAACCAGTCGCCTACCTTATCTTCTTTGTTAATATCAAAATGATATTCACTGTGTGCTACTGTCCAATCCCAGTTACTTTTGTATTCTGAAGGATCAGCAAGTTTCTTCTGCCAATTAGTTTTATGTCTCATGTGAAATCTATACCTCTGTCTTTTCTAACTATACTATTTATGAGTATGCCTACAGAGATGATTATAGAGAGAATAAACAACGGATGCTCTGTAATGCTAAAGAGTTCACCCCAACGGAATCCTTCAAATGATTCCGGAAATGATTTCCATTGTTTGTAACCATACAATTGTAGTGTGCCGTAAAAATACTCGTCAATCTTAAATGCAACAACATATGCAACTAAAATTGCCGGCCTACTAATTTTGTAATGTTTTAACACTACGCCAATAGCACTTAAAATACCTAGTAATGCAAGATCTTCCCAACCTTGAGTATACTGCATATTAGCATAGACAATAACAGCAAGAATGACTGATGCATAGATCCAATAAGGTACTTCAAGGATTTTAATAATCCATCTATACATAAAAATACTTAATAGAGCAACACCTATAGTACCAAACACATATCCAAATGCAATACTAGTTACAAACTTTTCGTCTGTTAGTAGACTAGGTCTACCAATTTCCATACCAAAGTAAATTGCAATAGCCATTACCATTGCCGCAAATGGCGCCGCTGGAATAGCAAATAGTACAGCAGGAATCATACTAGAAACTTTTTGTGCATTGTTTGCACCTTCACATCCTAGTAGTCCAATTGGATTGCCTTCACCAAATGGAATTTCTTGTTTTTCTTTATGTGCAGCCTTAGTTGCACCGTATGCTAAAAAGTCTCCAACAGCACCTCCTACACCTGGTAGTAGTCCTGTTACGAATCCAATAAAACCGCCACGAACCATATCTCGCCAGTTTGTGCGCACATCTCTAAAACCTTGTTTTAATTGAGGCCAATAGTTTTCAACAGCCATTGGTGGCGCCGCAGTTTTACCATATTTAAAACCATCTAATAATTCAGGAATACCAAACAGACCTGAAAGTAATGCAATCATCCCTACGCCTGCTTCAAGGTACTCCCAGCCAAACGCAAATCTAGGTGATCCTACGCTGTTCTGTCCTATTAATCCTATAAACAGACCTAATGTAATTGCAATAATACTTGAAAACACTCGCTTACTTGCAACAAATCCTACACAAGCAAGTGCCATCATCATAAACCCTAAAAATTCAGGACGTCCAAATAGTCCTATAATTTTACCGTAATACGGTAGTAGCAAAAAAGCAAGCAATGCATATAGAACGCCGTTAAACGTACTATCTGCAATTGCTATGCCCATTGCTCGAGCCGCCTCTCCTCTTTTTGCCATTGGATAACCATCAATGACGCAAGCAGCAGTTGTGCTTGCACCAGGAATACCAGTAAGGATACTAGTATAACTATCGGCACTTGCACAACTTGCTACAATTGCTGTAAGGAATACCAGACCCGCATACGGATCTGATAAAAAGTATGGCCCCATACTAAACACTGTGATGAGGGCAGTGGTAACCCCCGCAATAGGAACAACTCCAACGACCATTCCATAAACGGTACCAATAACCGCCCACATTACGTATTCAAGCATGTTTTTACCTTCCTATCTTACTTCAAAAGTTCTGGCTTGTATACTGAAGGGAAACCGTATGCTTCCTGGTTCCACTTAACAGCATCTTTAAGAGCTTTTTCAGTGATCAAAGACTTAAGAACTGCAAGCATTGCAGGACCGTCATCGCCAACAATCCAAGGATAGTCGCCAGCAAGTTTCTTAATTTCTGCTGATGATTCTGGATCTGCGATCATCTTGTTAAGAGCAGTACGAAGTTTTTCGGTATTTGGATTGCCCTTGTTTACCCATAGTGACTTTTGAATAGCATCACGCCAGTTACGAGTTAGTTTGTATGCATTATACAAATCACCTTTTGGATATTCGCCCCAAAGTGCTTTATACTTCTCCTCAAACTGTGTGCCTGGGAAGTTAGGATCAGCCATTTGACGCTTGTTCTTTAGATCAAGAATACCATGTGTAAACCACAATTCGTTTTCTTCAATGTGCTTATAAAACTTGTTCCAAGCCGCTGGTGATTCACGAGCAACATCAAACTCCTTGTTTTTAAAGCCTAGACGCTTTTCGCCGCCACCTACACCGTTGATCCAAGTAGCACGTTCACGCCAGCACTTTAAGTACTCGTCAACGGTACCACTACCTTGTGGACCACAAAGCAACATAGCAACTGCCGCACCGTCTGGTTCAAAACCTGATCCGCCAGCAATCTTCCAGTTACCTTTCTTTTCGTTTGCACCTTTGTGCTTACCAAGAACGATATCGTTGTTCATAGAACCAATTAAGTCGTATTCAAAGTAGTTGTAATCAACCTTGTCAAGCAAGAATGACACACCATTACCGCCATGTGCAACCATGATAGTCTTGTCGTCAAAACGTAGTTCGTTATGGAACTTGTTATAACCTGGGATATCACGTGCGCCTGGAATATGGCGTACTACTACTGGCTCGTCGGTAAACTTACTAAGGTTCTTAGCAATAATACCGCCCCATACACTAGTACCTTTTCCTGGCTCTTGTGGAACTATAAGTGTATAGTCAGCAAGTGCAGGAGTAGCAATGCCTAGTACCATTGCTAAAGTTAAAATTAAACGCTTCATTTTCACTCCTTATTAAGTTAGATAGCATTGTATATACCACAATTACCTCTAAGAGGTCTAGAAAGAGATAATTAAGTATATTACAGTAAGATGTTTATGAAAAACACTTTACTGTTGAAATTATTTATCATCGATGGAGAAAAGACAAATGAATTTACGGATTTTTAATATGCTAAAACAAAATCTTGCTGAAGCGTTTTCTTTGCCAAAATATGACACATTAGAGAAAAATTTTGATAAAAATACAATAATTTCTGAACTTCCTTGGACTCCTAAGCGTTTTTTAAAGTTTCAAGAAAAAATTCAGCAAGAATTAGATTTTTCTGAAGTTGATCTAACAGGTACTATTGAGCAAATTGTTAAACGTTGTAACGAACGATATATGAATCGTTTCTTTGGAGAAGTTTGGCAACCAGAAACAGGCAAATATCAATACAGCGGCTGGAACCTAGTAGAACTAATCAACAATGCTGATCCTAAGAATGTATTAGATTTTGGGTGTGGATACAATCCTTTTAAAGGTCGTATTAACAACCTAGTTGGTATTGATCCTTATAATACTGCTGCGGATTATATGGTTGATATTTTAGACTTTAAAGTTGACCCACAGTCGTTTGATCATATTATTGTATTTGGCAGTTTAAACTTTAATTCTAAAGACGAACTAGAAGAGCGTTTTGCTAAACTAGATGAATTGTTAATGCCAGGCGGACGTATGTACTTCCGTGCTAATCCAGGACATCTATGGCCTAAAGGACCATATGTTGATATTTTTCCTTGGTCATTTGAATTTGCATTTGAACTAGCAAAAAAACACAACTTAGAATTAGAAAAGTTTAAAAAAGACAACGGCGATCGATTGTACTTTGAGTTTCATAAGCCAGAATAAGGAAAATCATGAAATATCCAAACAGAATATTTTTTACAGGTGTGCCAGGAAGTCGTTGGAGCGGTATTGCACAAATACTTGAAGAACAACTAAATCTAAACACATCGGACAGAGACCCATCTAAAGAATACAGCCATCATGCTTTCTCTGGACACAAAGGTGCATACTTTGGTGTTGGTATGGAGTATGAAGCATACTTAGACAATCCTGAATATCTAGATAGGCCTTGGAAAGACGATGGCGGCACTAGACTAATTAAAAGTCACGATTGGGCTCATGTGCTGGATCAAATAAAAGAAAAGTATCCTACTGATTGGATTATGTTAGTGTATCGTCCAGATACAGTTAGCCTTGCCTGGTGGCACGAAGCAGGTGGGTTCAGCATCAAATATCCAGACTATAGTTCTTATAGAAACAGTACTAAAATGCATGCCGAAATTGCAGAACAAAATAGATGTATATTAGAGTTTGCACATAAGCATGATTGTACATGGTATCATTTTAATACCAAATTCTTTAAAGAAGTATTTGATGTTAGTAACATAGACCATGTAAAATTTGACACGTTTCACGACTGTTTAGTAACTATAGTTAAGGTTTAATAATGGCAGATATGACAGACGATTTATATTACGATAATGATATCCTAACTAAACGTTTTGATCCAGTAACCTGGAGAGGTGATCATTTTCAAGAAAATGCAGGATTACAAGAACTCTATGAACGAGTTAATGCAAGAAATCCTTCATTGGTAATTGATGCAGGATGCGGCCGTAATCCACATAAGGCGTATATACCAAATTTGATAGGGTTTGATCCGTCACCGTTTCCAGATATTGATTTTCAGTCAACAATATTAGATGCAGAGTTTGAACCAGAGTGTGCAGACGTTGTGTTGTCTCTAGGTAGCATACAGTTTATTAGTCATGATTATATTAGAGAAAATATAGATAAAATTGTTGGTTGGTGTAAGCCTGGAGGCATTATTGAAATGCGAATTGCACTAGGTCAATTTCCTAATAAACGACATTGTGGTTGGGCACCTGGTATGCTTAACGAATTTACAGAAAAATACAATTTCTCGTTCCTTGTAGAACCTATTGTATATGATACTGAAGGAATGGGCAAACGTAAACGCTGGACCTGGCTTAAGAATGGATGAAAGTAAGTTAATATTTTTTACTGGTTCTCCGGGTAGTAAATGGAGTGCAACTTCCCACATTATTTGCCAAACGGGCAAGTTTAATACTTCAGACTACAGCAAAGATAGATACTACTATCACGATGATGTTAAAATAGCACATCAAGGTGCGTTCTTTGGTCCAGGCAATGGCATAGGCGAACGATTTGATCGCTTAGATACCTTGACAAAAGATGAAATATTATCAGAGATTAGTAGTGCTTATCTTGCTGAAACAGGGCAATACAAGTTAGTTAGATGCCATCATTTTAGTTTACATTTAGACTTCATAAAAGAAACTTTCCCAAAGGCAGGTATCATTATGGTTTACAGACCAGATGCTAGTGCTTATGCAGGTTGGACTTCTGCTGGCGGCTTTGAAAAAATTACATACCCTAACTACAGTAAATACTATAAAGATGAAATATTTTTAAAGTATGAAATTGAAAAAGAAAATAGGGCTATAAAAAAGTTTATTGCAGAACATGATTTAGATATACACACAGCCAGAGAGAAGTATTGGAAGTCTGTATGGGGCATAAATAGAGATACAGAAGAACTTGATAATTATATGCGTTCACTTGAAATGCGACAATTGCCAGAAGGCAGTTTTTGGCATTTTGATGTATCGATTGCCCATTATAATTTAACAAGCATATTAGATAAATAATAATATAGGAGTATTATTAATGGAAAGAATTTTTGTACACGGACCAATGTATAGTGGCGAACGTATGTTTGCTGAACGGTTACTTGAACATTTAGTATTTAATCGTAACCTTTTATGGGACATGATCAATACTATGGGATTCAGACACTATAAATTGAATCCTAACGATAGTTTAGATATGCTTGAACGCTACGACTTAATTAAAGAAAAATTAACATCTAAAACTGAATCGTTAACTAATGCAAATTTTAACGGTATGATAATTAGAGGGTTAGCATCGTCTATTCAAGTTGAAAGATTACTAGAAGAGTATCCGGATGACAAACACTTCTTTTTTAAACGTGCTACAGGTAACGGAGAACAAGCATTGTTAAAAAGAGCAGGCAATATGGTTAATGTTATTCCAAGTCTAACAGTGGATACTATTGTAGACTATAATAAAAGAATTAGTGGTATTATAGACAATATAGTAACAACAAGACAGTTAGAATGGAATCCTACTATTGTTAAGAAAACAGACATTACAGAAGAACTATTACCAGAAATTGATGAAACAGGAAATGCTGGTATTATGTTTGCTGTAATAAATTAATTCTACCTGTATAATATAAACAGTCTTGTAAATTTACAACTAGATCAGCAGTGTCAAACCAATCATTGTATATACATTGATTACCTTTGACATACAACTGCTGATTTTCTATTTTCCAATCACAATAAAATCTATTACCTAAAATAGTTCCTTGATTGTTTTTAAACAGATTTATATCTTCTTGAGATCTAAATACTGTGTTAATAGCACAAGGTCCTATTTCACTCATACCCCAATTAGACATAAAGGTTGCACCTTTAGAAACAAACCCTTCTATGATGTCCCAAGTAACAGGATCTGCTCCGCACGTAATCCATATTCCTGATAAATCAACAGTGTCCCAACTGTGTGTCTGCATTAGTGCTTTGCAGTGCCCGGGTGTTAAATGAGAGTGTGTATATTTTTTGTTTATTAAATTTTTAAAATATGTATATGGATTAAACGGCTCTATGTCTACACTAGCGCCAATCCTCAATCCAGGAAGTGTTTGTGCTAACAGTCCGCCTGCATGAGACATTTTGCAAACAGTATAAATCTTTGACGACGATGATATTTCTTGAGAATCTACAGCAGCATCAGCACACCATTTTAGATTATCGGGTGTTCTAAATATTTCTTTAGGCGTGCCAGTTGTACCTGACGAATTTATAGTACAACCTGTATTAAACAGATTAAGTAACTTTGCTTCTGACATTTAAATATGTATCCTTATTAACACGCCATACTGATTGTTCAGTATAAAAGAGTTCCATTGACTCTACTGTTAATGTTAATATACCGTGTGAGCGCAATTTTTGCATAACTTGATGAATCATATTCATTTTACCACTAGCATCGTGTGTTACATTGCTAGTAATGTATAATTGTTTTTCACTAAACTTTTCAATTGCAAGAGGTAAATGATCTCTAAATGGAATGCTATTCATATGATATTTTGTTAAGCCTCGATAAGGATTAAACACCTGTGCTCCTCTAAATAATACCCTTACAGCGTTTGAACCAATTTCTGGAAAATCATGTACACCACTAACTGATATTAGTTTATCCTGCAAAAAAGATCCATACCAAACGCCTCCGTTTTCTAAACACCAATCATATTTCATACTAGAAAGCGAGTCGTTGTTTTTATAACCCAATTCCTGACAAGACTTACAAAATTCTAAAATATCATTTTTATGAGACTCATTCAATTCAATTGTTTGCATAGTTATCGTCCTTTACAAAATTGTAAACTTTATTATAGTTATCGGAATTACAGGTTAAGTTAAACTTTTTACATAATGATTTAAACATAGACTGGTCAAATAAATCTTCAATTCTTGAAATAACAAAATCATTAGGCCCTATGTTTTCTTTAAAGTTCTTTAGTTTTTTTGTGATATAATTTTCAACCCATTCTGTATAATCAACGTTAGGGTGTTCTTTCATTACTGCTTCTTTAAATGTTAGTCGTTGGCATTCTATTGTCCAATCATCACTGTTTGTCGGAGTCCAAGAATAAATGAAGTTAGCAGTAGTTTTAAGATAACGTTCAACAATCTCGTCAATGTTTTCGTTGATTACAACAATATGTTTACAGTGCTGGAAAAAATCTTTTGATTGATCTAAATCAGAGTGACTAACATATAACAAATTATTAGGATAAACAGTTGCACCCCAATCGAGTATCTTGTCAAATGATATTTCAACATACTTGTTGCGTTTAGCAAAATCTAATACAGGAGGAACTGTTTTGTCACATACTCCAACGCCAACTGCACCATCAAATCTTCTATCAAAATGATAAATGCTTAGATTTGATGTAGATGGATTTTTATTAGGAGTCCATGGTGTAGAACCATTTTCAGTCCAATTATACCATTGCACGTTTTCACAAGAGGATATTAGCCTTCCTATTTGATGGCCTCTAGCACCTTCTACAACGTTTAAACAAATGATATTATGCATAGTAGTATTATACTATGCTTGCAAGATAAAGTCAAGTATTAATTAAGTGATACCCAGGCAGCGCCAGTATAACCGTGGAATTGTGGATTTCCTGCACCGTCACCATCAACTACAAATACCATAATACCTGCAATAGGAGATGCAATAGCAGCATCACGTGCGGCAGCAGTTGCATATGTAGGAAGTTTTAATGACGTAGCATTAATTTCAACAAGGCCAGTACCGTTTGCGTGGAGTGTTAATGATGCGTTTGGTGTTGTTTCTACATGAAGATTATCTGAATAAAGATTATTAGCAGTAACATTACCGTTAATATCAATATTACCAGTACCTTCAATATCGCTAGAATTTAGATCAAGATTGCCGCCTAGTTGTGGATTGATATCTTCAACTAATGCACTAATATGCGGATCGCCGCCATCTGTTATCTCTAAACCGCCTACAGTAGAACCGTCACCAACATATAACAATTTGGTGTCAGTGGTATAAATCAATTCACCCTCAGCAGGGGTAATTGTTAATCTATCTGCATTTGTACCGCGTCTTATCTGTAAAGCCATTTAAAAACTCCTAGCAATTTCGTATACTGTATTTATGCCAACCGCAAATATTTTAGCGCCGTTTCTTCATAAAGAGCTTAGTACGTTTTGAAATATCCTTTTTAACACGTTCTGTGTCTAATTTAAAATTAACACTGGATATTTCACTATCATATGCCATAAACAAGTTTTCAATTTCTTGTTCAATATCTACATTTGGGTCTTTATTATCAGCCACTTCAATTAACCAAGTTTTTCCAGTATGGAATTCTATAGTAATTGAATGTAAATATTCTATTGGTATAGCCTGTACTTCAATATCTTCAAAAATGTCGGGCCAAAGTTTAATTACTTCATCTGGCAGAGCATTTTTAGGCTTGGACACTTTCTTTTTTGGCTTTCTTTGTCGGTACCAATGCTTCAGCCTGGCGTCTCAATTCTGCTGCTTCTTTGCTCAATCTGTCTGCCTGTGAACGGTATGATTTGGCTAGATCTTCATCGCTTAAAACACTGTCTGTTGCTGCTTCAGTAACAGTCGCTGGTGCTACATCCTCTACTACTGGCATCGCCGCTGTAGCGGGCTTATTTTGCGCTGTAGGACCCTTTAAAGCAAGATCATCTACAGTAACACCCTTTTGTTCAGCAATAGTGTTATTCAATTCGTCTAAACTGATAACAGTTACTCTGTCAGGGGTCATTTCAACAGAAGATGTTGGTAGTTTTACCATTTTACCAGTAGTATGGAATCTAGATAACATATTGCTACCGTCTGGAAGTGTAGTTCTAGCCATGCATTCTGCAAATTCGTATGAACTTTGACCGGCGTCTGATTCAACAGCCTTCATTAGAGCATCGTGTTCTTCTGCAGCCAAATTTTCAGTTGTAACAACTACACAATTTTGACCGTCGTCTGGAAGTGTACGATATGCTACTACCACTTTTCTATTATTTCTTTTTACTCTACCTACGTGTTTAAGAGCCATGTTATTCTCCTTGTTGTTTTTGCTGTTGTGCAACAGCAGTTAGGAATGTTTCTAACTTGTTATATACTGTACCAATAGTAACCATTTCGTTTGGTTTGAATGCACCACGTTGTGTTGCTACGTCAATGATACCTTTGAGCAAGTTAAGATCATTAACTGTTAATTCTGGACCGCCTGCGGCTGGCTGCTCTGCGGTTGGTGCCGCTGTTTCTTCTAATGTTTCAGAAACTTGTTCTTCGCTCATATTTTTTCTCCTATGCATTTTATATGCGTACTTTATTTACTTATATTTTAAATGTGGGCACCCTAAAGTGAATAGACTTAGTTCTCGCCTATCTTCAAATCCAATTTTAAATAAGACATTTATTGTATCAGATTTGTCTACACCCGTAGTTTTGACCATAAAGAACCGTCCTTTTAAGTTCTTTATAATCCAACGTTCAATACTTTGTTCTAAATTGTATGATAGCGGAATTGTAATACACTCAAAGTGAGGCGGCGCTAAATCTAGCCTTCTTAAACCAAATAAGTTTAAAGGATTAGGCTCTTTTAATTTAAGCACGGCTCTCCTCATAATGTGCAGTTATACCAAATGGTGCTTGGAGATTCTTATCACGATGTCCGTGTACAATAAACACTGTATCACAATAATCAGCATCACCCCACGAGTCCCAAGGATAACCGTCTGTAAACATAATAAATTTCTTAGGCTGAATGTCGTTTTCTTTCATGTAATTCCAGTTACACATAAAGTCTGTGCCACCGCCTCCGTGGATTTCATAATCTAGCAAGTCGTCATTGCCGTCTGCACTAAAGTCTTGTTCGTTGTAAACCTGTGTATCAAAGCACCAAAGTTTAAGATTGAAATCCTTAAATTCGTCCATAATGCCTTTAACTTCGCCTAAGAAGTCTTGCGCCTGGTCGTCACCAATTGAACCTGACATATCTAAACTTATAGCAATGTCAATAGTATCCATATAGTTCATACCTGGCAAAATAGCACCAGTATGCCATCCTTTGCGGCTAGGACGGGAAAACGTATAATCGTTTTTAATTGTTGATTGAATTTGTTGACGTAGTATTTCACGCCAGTTCATTTTAGGCTCAGTAAGTTCTTTAATCATACGTGCAATATCACCAGGGACATTGCCTGCGCCTGCGCTTTGAGCCGCAGTCATCATATTTTCTTTAATCTCGTCACGAATTTTACGTAACTCTTCTTTTGAGTATGATGGACGACCTTTACCTTCTTTACCCTCTTTGTTTTCTTCTTTTCCGTCTTTACCTTCGCCACTGGCTTGACCATCTTTTTCCCAGTCAACGTGTTCGTCTAGTAATTCGCCTAGTGCTTCCAATTCTTGTTCGTCATATTTTTCAAATATATCGTCGTACACTTCTTCAGAAGTCCAACCATCGTATTTAAAATCTTGGAAACAATCTACAATGGAGGGTTTGTGACCAATTTTATCTCGAACTAAAAGGTTGTTTACAACATAATCTGATGCAATGTTGTAAATCATTGGGTTACGATCTTCTCTGCGTGTTAAGTGATCGTAAACACAATGTAAAATTTCGTGCGCAATAACAAATTCAATTTCTTGAATGTTCATTGCATTAAAGAACTGAGTATTGTAATATAAGTTACGTCCGTCTACAGCGGCAGTAGGCAACCAATCGTCTGCTGCCTGAATACGCAACCGAGTTGCCATGTTGCCAAAGAATGGATGTTGCAATAAAAGACGCACACGAGCAATAATAATATTGTCAACAACTTGTGCCTGCATTTCTTTGAGTTCTTCTGGAGTAATATCTAAATTAGGTTGCCAATTTTTAGTACCTACTTTAGTTTTAGTAGTTTTAGTTGAACTCATTGCCATGTCCTTGTTTAGTTACTATATGTATATTATACATTATTTAAAGGTTTTGTCAAGTAATTTGGGTGTTTTTTTAAGGAGAAACACCCAAAAACTCGGCTCACTTACGCTTCGTTAGCGGCTTTAATATACTTATTACCGTAACGCTCGTGGAATTCGTCAAAGCATTCCACTTCGTCTGGATCAATTGGAAGACCGTACTGGGTAAGAGCAAGTTTAATGCCCATTACAATCAGTTCAGTATCAAAATTGTCCATTGCAAAGCGTAGGAAGTTGTTGACTTTAGAATCAAACTTCTTATCGCCTTTGTTATTTGCTTCTTGTAATTCGTAACAGAGTGAGACTGTTAAGGAATACATGGCACTGATTTCTTTAGTCTTTAACTCTTTTACCTTACCATCCAAAATATCTGTAGGATTTGGTAATTCAGAAGCATATTTGCGGTGAGCCAAGAACTTGATAGCAAGTCCTTCACCAATTGCACCACTAACTAAATCCATAGTGGTGTTTTCGTCTAAGTCGTCTTCAAGTAATTCAGAAACAAACGACCAAGAACGAGGCGTTGCAAATGAACGTGAAGGTGACTTAGGGTCGAAATCGTATAAGTCTTTCTTAGCAAAAGTTAAATAGCCAACAACATCTCTGTGAATGCGATTATCAGTAGCCCACTGAGCCCAATCATCAAAATCAACAGCAAGTTCTAAGTGAATAAAGCGATTAGCCAGCGGAGCAGGCATACGATAAGTAACACCTTTGTCTGCTTCACGGTTACCAGCGGCAATAATAAGAACGTTGTCTGGCAGTTTATACTGTCCTACACGACGGTTAAGAATCAACTGGTATGCTGCCGCTTGTACAGCAGGAGCCGCCGAGTTCATTTCATCTAGGAAAAGAACAATATGGTCAAAGTGTGATGCCATTTCTTCATCAGGTAATTCTGATGGCGGCGCCCAAACCATTTTGCTCTGTTTAGCATGATAATATGGAATGCCTTTAATGTCTGTAGGTTCCCATAATGATAAACGAACATCAATTAGATGTGAATTGGATAGGTTCTCAGTAATTTGTTTAACAATATCTGATTTACCAATGCCTGGAGGTCCCCAAAGGAAGATAGGACGCTTTTTAGCAATAGCGTGACGGATACTGTTTTTAGCCTTATTTGGGCTAACTGTACGGACTGTTGCGATTTCTGACATAATGTATTCCTCGTTCTGTTTAAAGTAAGTTCAGTGCCTAATTTCTTACTATGTATATATTATAGCACCGCTAGAGAAAATGTCAAGACTTTTTTTGCCAAATTATTCTTTTTGTTGGCGTTTAACTGCTTTAATTAGTCCATACTTACGTATGTCACCGGAGAAAAGGTGCAGTTCTACCGCTTTCTTTTCGTTCGTTACAATGAGTCCTTTTCTAGTGATATAGTAAGGACAATCAATAAATTGATCTAGAAAGATTATTGCTTGGGTTGTAAGTTCAAAGTCTTTTGGAAAAGGAACTTCATAAATTTGTAAGCCTAATTCTTCAGTGATAAAAAGATATCCGTCGTCTGTTAAACGGAGTCCGCCTTCACTTTTGGCTCTAGTGTTTTGCCACCATACAGGAAGTACTTCTTGTAACGATACTTCATCCACACTTTTTCCTGCTTGTTTAAGAAATATCTTAGTATAGACTTCTTTCAAGTTCATTCTGGTACCACAACAGTTCCTTCGGTTAATTTAACAACTGTAAAGTCGTTACAATTGAACTGTTCGTTAAGTTTTTTGGCTAAGTTGTGTGCATGTCCCGGATTTGAAAAAGATACTTTTTTATATTTTGGTCCAGGATAACTAGTTAAAACATTTGATGTCTTTAAGTTAAATGGTTTGTTTTTATAGAAAACCGCCCAAATGGCCTCAGCATCAAGAATTTGATCGCTTTTGTATGTTTTCTTATCAACATATTCTAATAATATTTTAGGTTTAGGTCGGCTCATGTAATATGATTCCTTTAATAATATACGTATATATTTATCTCAAATTTGAGTAATATATGCATATTACTAAATCATATTATTGCCAATCTCCAGTACCGCCTAAACGAACTTCTACAACTTCTTCTTTAGGAGCATTTTCTTTAACATAACGCTCTAGATCGCCGTGTAGTCTAGACATTACAATGCCTAGAGCAAATGCTAGGTTTTTAGCATCATTAAGATTAAGTTTTACTTCTTTTGCTCTTGAAGCATCAGCAGATTTTACTTGCTGAATAAATGCTTGTATAGGACCTGTGTTAATGGGCTCATTCTGCATTTGCACGACTCAATTCTTGACGCATCTCAAGATCTGTTTTGTACGGACCGCGAGTTTCATACCGTTCTATTGTAATTAGTTTTGGACAAAAACTTTTAACCCAACCTTTATTAAACTTAATAATATAATAACCTGCACAATATAAACTTTTTGATTTTTCTGATTTACTAAACAATGGTAGTTTACGTTTAATATTTAATACAGGGTTGAAAGGTTTTGAACTTGTAGGATAACCGTGAACATCAAATTCTTCAGTTTCAGCAACCTTTGACTCAATTTTCTGCCAGATAAGTTTATTATTAAATATCTTTTTAAGAGCTCTTTCGTTGTCATAGAAATGACAACCTGCTGTATCGCTTAACATATAACGTTCGTTATCGTAACTAAGAGTACCTATATTTGTCTTAGTTCCCTCGTCTTCTACAATCCAAAACTTGTTAGTTAGTACTTCTTTTGCAATAATTTTATCTTTCATTTCGGATACCTCGCTTGTAATGGTTCTGCATAGTGTGCTGCCTGATCTGCAATTTTTTGCATATCCCATTTAGCACAGAACTTCATTAGACGCATACCTACCTGTGATATGTCCTTAGGTTCTACTTCTGCAATAGTGTTATTAATAATTTCTCTAATTTCTGCAGGTTGTGCAGTTAGATCACAAAGTGTAACATTGCGATTATAATCATCTAGTACACGATGCTCTACACCGTTATGATCAGTCCAACGCTGTAACATCATGTTGTTCCAATTGTAACCTTTTGTATTCTTATCTTCAAACGCTTCTATAAGACCTACCTTGTTCTTAGTGCCTTTCTTACGCACACCTGGGTAAGCACTAAACACATTATCACTTGTGTCACCACGCATACACTTCTCAAACAACATAAATGCAGGGTCAGGCGCAGGCTTAACTTCTTTAGTTTTTTTATCTACAACAGGCTTACCTTTGTCGTCAAAGTAACCTTCGTGTGTAATAGTTACATTTTGTACACCATTATACTGTTTAACATTAGGTGCAATAAGTTGTGCAAAGTCACCGTCTGTGCTAATAATAATATGATTATCGCTAGGGTGTGCTTGTACCCAACCTGCAATCAAATCATCTGCTTCTAGCTCGGGATGACGCATAACTGTACAATTAGTTTTAGTGCCAATAAAATCTTTAAACTCGTCAAAGATTTCCCAAAACACTTTATCTTCTTCTGCTTCACGCGGCGACAGTGCATCACGTGCATCTTGTCTATTGCGCTTGTATGGTTCGTAGTAGTCTTTACGCCAACTACGACCTTCTAAGCAAAACACAACATGGTCTGCTTTAAAGTCTTGCCAAGCCTTTTTAATTGAATTGAAAGTGATATGCAATGCCATACCTACTTTAGTATCTAAATCTCCACGAATAACGTGTCGTGCTCTAAAGAAGGTATTTGCTGTGTCTACTAAAATATATGTGCTCATACTTTATATTATATACTCTTTAAGTTGTGTGTCAAGTGTTTTTTT
>Ga0181606_10001159_pt1 | contig 22934 bp, 17 predicted proteins | sample 041ome_10_FD_132994 | JGI IMG/M metagenome (GOLD analysis project Ga0181606, IMG submission 132994) | Coastal salt marsh microbial communities from the Groves Creek Marsh, Skidaway Island, Georgia - 041412US metaG (megahit assembly) | ecosystem: Environmental > Aquatic > Marine > Intertidal... | reverse complement strand
CGGCACCAAGCCGGTCACAGTCAGGGTCGCTCGCCAACACGAGGTCATCCCCAACACTCTGAGCCTCTTCGATCGCCCCTTGCAAGACGGCGGGGTTCTCTGGATTGGCCACATGCCCCGGCACGTGAGGAAAGTCGCCGTCCGGCTTTTCCTGCGGTCCGTAAAGTCGCACTCGCGTGAAGCCCGCACCGGCAAGTACCGGGATCACGGCAGAGGCTCCCACTCCATGCAACGGCGTGTAGAGAACCGACAGATCGCGGCTACCGGGTGACGACTGTTCCAGCACTGCCTTCACAAAGGCGGGATCGATCTCTGCTTCCACAAATCGCACCCGCCCATCAGCAACGGCGGTGTTGAAGTCGCTCCGTTGGACGTCGACCACGTTCATCACGCGGTCAATGATGCCGCGGTCGTGTGGAGGGAGCACCTGCACGCCACCGGCCCAGTAGACCTTGACTGCGTTGTCACTTGGAGGGTTGTGGCTGGCGGTCACCATGATGCCGCAGTGGCTGTTGGTATGCCGCACGGCGTAGGAGAGTTCGGGAGTGCTGCGAAATCCGCGGAGAAATGAAATCTGGAAGCCTGCTGCGAGCAGCACCTCGCTGCACAGCTTGGCAAAGTGTTCGGAGCGATGGCGAGTGTCGTAGGCAATCGCACATGTAGGGGTTTCGCCGGCCGGGAGGATGCTCGTGACATAGTCGGCGAGCCCCTGGGCGCTCTCCCCGATTGTGCGGTCGTTTATGGCGTTTGAGCCGACGGGATACATCGTCCCGCGACGGCCACCGGTGCCGAATGGAATGACCGTCCAGTAGGCATCGTCGAGCTCTTTCCAAAGCTGTTGGTCGATGCGTTCTCCCAGGTCGTCAGCAAACGCTGCGAACTGTGGAAGCGTGAGCCAGTCTCGGATGGTTGTGGCGGCATGCTCGGTCAGCTGGCCGGCAGCGTGTGCGGAGTCAACGGCGGCAAGTCGCTCTGGCGTGGAGGCCATGGGGGCTCCTTCGTGGTGTCTGGTGGTGTGCGGTGGTGTGTCTGGCTCTCTGCGGACCTGTTTATACTGCCGCCCGTCCTCACGCGGGAACCGCGGTCGGCGCTGATCCTCAGTGGAAGGAATCAGCCCGCGTGACGTCGCACACGACAAGAGGTGAAGGCCCCATGGATGAGCTGATCGTGAGTGTCTCGGGATTGCGGGGCATTGTGGGCACCTCGCTGACGGCTGAGGTTGCTGTGCGGTATGCCGAGGCCTTTCTCGCGACACTGCCGCCCGGTCCGGTGGTGATTGGCCGTGATGGCCGGGCCAGCGGCCGCATGTTTGCCGATGCGATTGCCGCCGCAGTGGTCGCTGCTGGCCGGGATGTCCTCGATGGCGATGTCGCTGCGACGCCAACAGTGGGGATTCTTGTGCAGGAGTACGGAGCAGCTGGTGGGATTCAGATTTCGGCCAGCCACAATCCGCCTCAGTACAACGGCATGAAACTCTTCTCAGCTGCCGGACGCGTGCTGACCGCCGAGGCTGGCCGTCGTGTCCTGGAACGATTCCAGCAGCCGTCGCCGCCGGTTGTGGCGGCAGAGCCAGGGACACTCCGTGAAGTCGATGGAGCGGCCACGCATGTTGCTAGGGTGTTGGCACGGGTCGATGTGGACGCGATTCGACGCGTGCGGCCACGGGTCTGGCTGGATGCTGGTCACGGTGCAGGAAGCTGCGCTGCTCGACTCCTGTTTGAGGCGCTCGGCTGTGAGGCCACGATCGCCGGTGGTACGCCAGACGGCCTGTTTGAACACACACCGGAGCCCACCGAAGAGAACCTTTCCGGAATGTTGCCGCAGATCGCTGCGGCTGGAGCGGATGTGGGATTCTTTCAGGATCCCGACGCCGACCGGCTCGCGGTGGCCACGGCGGAAGGCCGCTTCATTGGTGAGGAGGCCACTCTTCCTTTGGCCGTTGAGGCGGTGTTGGCACAGACGTCAGGGCCCGTGGTGGTCAACTGTTCCACAAGCGGGATGACCGCGGCTGTGGCGGCAAAGCATGGAGTCGACTGCAGCGTGTCGGCGGTGGGCGAGGCCAATGTTGTGGACCGCATGCTCGCAACGGATGCGGTCATCGGTGGTGAAGGCAACGGCGGTGTGATCGACCCGCGGGTTGTGCTGGTCCGGGACAGCATCGTCGGCATGGCGCTTGTGCTCGAGCGGATGTGTGCAGGCGGAAACCTCCAGTCGGTCGAGAGCCTGGCGTCAGCATTGCCGACGCGGGCGATGCTCAAGACCAAGGTGGAACTCGGGGCTGATGCCCGAGGGCCTGGTCTGGCGGCGGCTTTCGACAGGATTGAGGCGGCCTTCCCAGCGGCCTCCGCGTCACGGCTCGATGGCCTACGGCTCGATGAGGAGGCGACATGGGTGCTCGTCAGGGCGAGCAACACAGAGCCGATCGTGCGGATTGTGGCCGAAGCCGACACGGTGGAAGCGGCTCAGGCGGCGGTGGCGCGAGCCAGCGCGGCCCTCTCCGCCGTTGGGACATAGCGTTCGCTGCAATGCCTCGATGCGTGGCTGCTCGACGAGTGACTCCTCGGTGGCGAGCTACTCGAAGATCGGCTCAACAAGCGGAGCCCCTTCGCCTGCAGCGGCATCGCGTTCTTCCTGCTGGTCTCGCTGGTCGAAGACATCACCGGCAGCTGCGGCTTCCATCTCTTCTTGCTCGTCACGCTGATCAAGCCGGTCGTCTGTCTCTGCGGCGAGCGATTCGGTCTGCGCGTCTACCTGTGAGCCCACGGTGCCGTTGCCACGCGGCCGGGTGTCCCCGCTTGTTGCATCGCCAAACGGGTCGTCGAAGAGACCGTCACTCTCAGACGAGCCGCCAGTAGCGGGAGGCGTGGCGGGTGCTGCTGGAGACGTGCCGAACGGATCAGCATCTTCCATGTCATCGCTGTTGGAACCAGCACCAAACGGGTCGTCGCCTGATCCGCCGAACGGGTCATCGCCGCCTGCAGGGCTGGACGGTGCAAACGGATCATCACTTGGTGTGCCGAAAGGATCGTCACCTGGCGTTGCCGCTGGTGCCCCAGAGCCGTTGGCCGGAGGAGCAAACGGATCATCATTTGGCGTGGCCGCTGCAGGAGTTGGTGTTGCGGAAGCCGGAGATGGTGTGGAGCCGGCTGCGGGGGGCACAAACGCCTCTGGTCGCCGCTGCCGGAGCCGCTCTGGCTCACTCTCAATCATCTCGGTGTACCGCTCTTCGATGCGACGCTGATCGCGAGCCTGCTGCTCAATCAGGGCACGACGGCGATACTGTTCGAGCAGCAAGCGATCACGGCCCTGGACACGTTCCAGTGAGCGTCCCACGACAACACCACCTGGACCACCCGATTCGAGCAGGGCGCCTTCTTGCATGTCGGCAATGGCGTCGTCTTCGCGGCCCTGTCGCAGCAACGCGAGAGCACGGAAGTAGTAGGACCGTGGATCCTGGCTACCGGCGTCGATGGCTGCGGTCAGGTCGTCGATGCTCCGCTGATAGCTACCGGCATGAAACGCGTGCATGCCCGAACCCATGAAATCACGAGACAAAGGCGTGTCGGCCATCGCGGCGTGTCCGCCGAGGGCCACGGCCAGGCAGCAGGCGGCGGGAGTTGTGACGCGTCGGATACGACGTGAAAGCAGACCGGCAAGGAATCTGTGCGAAGCCCAAGACATGACCCATCTCCAGTCGGAAAAAGCCAGACAATCACTGCAATCACTATAACGCGTCCCCGCTGGGCTCATCGGCCACTTCCAGCCTGGCTCGCCACTTTTCCTGGCGTTCCAGCAGTAAGATCAGCTGCTTGGGCGACCCGCGTGCTGGCGAAAATCCGCTTCGGAGACGAAGACGGCCGCCCGGACAAGTTCCATCATCAGCGGCTCTTCCGGCCAGCCGAAGCAGGCCAGGAGACGATCAAACTCCACTGGCGGACAGCTGCCGGAGAGCGTGGCAAACACCACCTGACCGCCTCGATCAAAGAGATTGCCGTCAACCTGCCAGCGGCCAGCCTCGTCTTGGCCGGTCCAAAGGATCGAGCCATCAGGTTCGCCGTAGCAGCCAGGCAGACTCGCGATCTCGTCAAGGGCCCGCTCGAAGGAAACGGCCATCGGTTCAGCCTGTTGGCCGGTAGGCACCTGCAGCGTGGCGAGCAGGGCCGAGCCGCTGCTCAGAGAGCCGCTGGTGACCGCTGTCACCGGCCGGCGATGCAGTCGAATATCAAACTCATAGCGAGCAGGAGACGAACGCATGGTCAGTTTGGCTCCGGGGCGACGCTGGTATCGACCCAGGCGGCATAGGCCTCGGACGTCGACACGCTGGCCACGATCAGCTCAGGGGTGTCGTACGGGTGGACCTCCAGGATCCGTTGGAGGCATGCGTCTGTTGTCGCTCTGGAGGTCTTCAACGTGCATCGCCACTCGGTGTCACGAGCAACAGCACCCTGCCAGCGATAGCAGCTCTGAACATTGGCGTCGATCTGACCGCAGGCAATCAGTCGTCGCTCAAGCAGATCGACAACCAGGAGATGAGCCTCTTCGGCAGTGCTGAAGGTGGTGGTGATCTGGGTGATTTCAAGAAGGTCCATGGGCCGCAGCCTAGCAAATGCTGCGTTACTACTGCCGCTTTGTGCTTAGGCTGCCTGCAGGGCGTCGACCGTGCCTGCGACTGCAGGGTGACCGATGACCGTGGCTGCAAAGCTTCGGTGGACCGACGTGGAGAGCCCTGCTGAGACGGTGTGCCGCATGCCGAGGTGTTCACCCTGCTCAAACACAGCTGACCAGGCCAGTTCACAGCAGTCTGGCTGCGGCTGGCGTGGCACAAGTCCGAGCACCTCCGGTGGGGGCACCGCCGCGTGCACGAAAAACGGCTGCCTGATCTGCGACTGCTCGCGGGCTGGGATGCTTTCATGCAGCGGAAGGTGGCCAAGGACGGCCGTGTGAATGCCCTCTTGGCAGACGGCGGCAACAACCGCTGAGGGTTCAGGCTGGAGCACGGACGATAGATCTTGGGGAGCAGTCGGTGAGGCATTGGGATGGAGGCTATCGCTTAACCAGCCAGCCAGCCGATCGCAGACATCGATCCCGAGGTCGCGGACCACTGGGGTTTCTCTACGAGTGCTGCGGTGCCAGTCTGCAACACAGCGTTGCCAGCACGACCGCAGCGTGGTCCGTGAGGCGGCGGCTGCCTGATGGCGATCGAGCCAGGCCTGGATCCGCTGCGGGAGACTAAGTGGATGGGCGGCCGCAAGCGATCGGCCGAACCGCTGCAGGGGGATCTCTGGCAGCAGCTGTCCGAGGCGTTGCAAAAACCTTGTCACCAGGTCGATTCCCACGCTTTCACGCACGCTTGGCGGCCGATCTTCACCAGGAGCAGCGGATGCGGCTGTGGGGTCGAGCTGCTGCCCATGAGAGATGAACACATCGCTGTTGTCGCCCCAGCGAGTAGAAACCGCTGGTGACCAGGCAAACTCCGGTGTGTCACGACTCGTAGGAGCGGTTGGCCACGGCAGGTCGTGGTCACCGGCGAGTGTGATCAGCCGCACAGGTACACGCGAGAAGTGAGTGGGTGACGGACGCCCCAGCCGGTTCGCTCCGGGGACCGCGATGCCGTCGCGGTGGAGGCGTCGGAGCAGGGCCAACGCCCGTTGACCGCGCCGCAGGCTGGCGACGGCGATTTCCGTGTGCAGCTGACACGACGCTGGCGTGCCCTGCCAGGGTCGCGTGGCGCCGAGCCAGCGTGTGCTCGAGAGCGTATCGAGCATGTCTCCGGCAAAGACGAGATCAACCCGGCTGATGGGCTGATATCGTCCGTCCGAACGAAAGCCCGCCCGGCCTGACACTGTCTGCAGTCCACGCTGGAACGTGGCCAGTTCACGGGCAGTCGGTGGCAGCGAGACGCTCCCGTCCGGAAGCAGCCAGTTCGCAGAGCAGACAAGCATGCCGTTCCCTCGGCTGGTATGCAGCACTTTGAGAACGTGGTCGGCACAACAGCATGCACAACCTCTACACAGATCGCGAGCAACGCATAGTTTTCCCCGTTTGTGCGGAGGACCCAGCTCGCCTGGTTGCTGGCTGTCGTTGGGAAAACGGCCGTCGCGTACCGGACCTCGGATGTGAGTGGCCCCGGTTTGCGAGTGGCCCGGCGTGCTACGGACTCAGTGCCGTTGTCTCGGCAACAGCAGCAAGTGAACCGTCGAGATCATCACCGGTGAGGATCGCCTCACTCTTCCAGCGGCCTGCGGTCGGCATCCGAAAGGCCAGTTCGAGTGTGGTCATCGCACCAGGAGCGAGTGACGGAATCCCATCAAAGCTCACGGTGCGGCCGTCGATTCTGACCCGCGATGGCGTGGGGTCACCCACGAGTCTCGCCTGTTCTGGCAGCATGATCATGGCATTGAGTAGTCCGCTTGGACTTGCCCCGTCATTGCGGATCGTACAGATCAGTGTGGTGCTGCTTCCCACCTGAATCGGGTCGTCACAGTCAGCGAGCGACAGATGCAGCCCGGCATCCACCATCGTTTTCCGTGGCGATTCGTCGGCAGTCACGGCAACACAGCACTCGTCGGCAACGAGCACACCTCCGACGACCCCTGAGAGGACACCTCGAATGCACATGCGTGGCTGGCGAAAGCCCAGCGAGGCCGGCGGTGAGGCGGGAAGCCGTAGGTTGATCTGCCGACGCAGTTTGCCGCCCGGATCGACATCGGGAATGTCCCAGGAGACCTTGTCGGTGCCCATCACATAGCCGTCGGAAGCTTCGGCGGCGATGAAGCCACGATCCCACGAGAGTTCGAGCGTGCCGCCGGTGGAGGTCACTTGTCCAGTGTTGTGAACGGTGGTGATGAACTCGACGAGTCCCCCCGGTTTCCGTTCTGTGGGACCGGTAATTTCCATCTCAAGTGCGGGGGGGCCTGCTGCTGGTGATCCAGCTGAAGCTGTGGGGCTGGGGGAGAGCAGGCCAGGAGGGGCAGGCGTTGCTGGCGGCGATGAGGCTGGAGGGGTTGCAGGCGGCGTGGCAGCCGCAGGAGTCTCAACAGATGGCGGCGTCGTGACAGCAGCTGGTGTTCCTGAAGCGAGCGGCGGAACCATCACTGAGGGTGGGGTGAGGCCTGCAGCTGGTGGGCTGGCTGCCGCTGTGGGGGGTGCTGAAGGGGGCGCTGTGGAGGCGGTCGCGTCAGGAGGGGCTGACACCTCCACGCATGCGGTGGCGCCTCCGACAAACTGATGGGCGGTGTCGAGAATCTCAACGCGATGGCACTGCCGGCCTGGAGCTGCAGCGATGAACTCCAGTGTCAGTCGGCGTGACGTGCCCGTGGCGAGGTCGATCGTGCCCTTCTGTTCGATCGGGCTCTCGGACGCCTCGTGCCGGAAGCCCGCGTCAAAGTAGTCGACGATTCGCAGGCCGCTCAGCGCAGCCCCTGCACGGTTCACCAGTTCGACTTCAAAGCTAAGTTTCTCACCAACGGTGGCCGCCAGCGGGCCCGTCACCAAGACGCCAACGCTGTCTTCAGCGTGTGTCACCGTCGTGTGCAGGCAGATACCCATTGCGACGAAGGCAACGGCAAATCGCCAGGGGGAGCCAGACCCGAGGGAGCCAGCAAAGAATCCAGGCTCAGCGGTACCTGTGCCCATGCAGCCGGTATGTCGTTGTAGAAAAACTGCGTTGGTGAAATTGACGGTGTACATGCCACGCTCCTCGCCAGACAGTCAGCCCCTGTATGCACTCGCGCCAGCTTCCTGCCGGGAGGGGGCCCGGGTCCGCAACGCACGAGTGACCGTCGCCTCGGAAAGCCTCTTGGGATCGGGCCAGCCGCGACACAATTGCCAATCGTAGCACGCCGGAGAGCGGGGAGTGGACTGCCTGTGGATGACCGCGAGCCGCTGATCGCTCGCCGGATCGACTAGTCGTTCGCACGGTGGCGAACGATGTCGCCCTCAACCATATAGATCACGTCTTCGGCGACATTGGTGGCCATGTCTGCGAGACGTTCGAAATGCTTCGAAACCGCGTTAATTCGGAGCAGGTTATCGGTGTTTTCCGGATTCGCCTTGATGCCTTCGAGCACCTGATCTCGGATCTCTTGGCGGGCGTTGTCAACGATGTCGTCCTGTTCTCGCACGTAGCGGGCGAGGGCTGGGTCGGCGTTGATCACAGCCTCCAGGCATTGCTTCACCATCTCCTGCGTCTTAATCGCCATCGGTCGGATCTGTGGTGGCAGGTCTGCCTGGTCTCCCTGCGCGAGCTGGCCTACACGCTTCGCAATGTTCTTGGCCAGGTCGCCCATGCGTTCCAGGTCGTTGTTCATCTTGAGGGCAGCAACCACATATCGCAGGTCAGCTGCGACCGGCTGGTAGAGAGCCAGGATCTTGAGGCACTCCTCCTCAACCTCAACCTCCATGCGGTCAATCTCGGCATCTGATTCGATCACCCGTTGGGCGAGCGGCACGTCGCGGTTGATCAGGGCCGTGATCGCCTTCGAGATCGCCTCTTCAACCAAGGTTCCGATGATCAGAACCCGCTGCTTCAGTTGGTCGATCTGGCGTTCGATATGTCGTGTCATGGAATGCCTGCCCGTGCTTCTTCTGTCGGCGATCAGCCGAACCGACCGGTGACGTACGCCTCGGTCTCGCGAAGGATCGGTTTTGTGAAGATCTCAGTTGTCGGCCCGTACTCAATTAGTCTGCCGAGATACATGAAGGCGGTGTAGTCACTCGTGCGGCTTGCCTGCTGCATATTGTGGGTGACCATCAAGACGGAATACGTGCCACGAAGTTCTTGGATCAGATCTTCCACCTTTCCTGTCGCAATCGGGTCGAGAGCGCTGCAGGGTTCGTCGAGCAGCAGCACTTCTGGTTCCGCGGCGATGGCCCGGGCGATGCAGAGCCGCTGCTGCTGGCCGCCGGAGAGCCCAAGGGCACTGTCTGCAAGTCGGTCTTTTACCTCATCCCAGAGAGCGGCCCCACGTAGGCTCCGTTCGCAGACCTCGTCGAGCACGCCACGGTTGCGTTCGCCGTCGATCCGCAACGCGTAGACGACATTTTCATAGATGCTCATCGGGAAGGGGTTGGGCTTTTGGAACACCATGCCCATTCGCTTGCGAAGCTCAATCACATCGGTGCGACGGTCGTAGATCGAGTCGCCATTGAGCCGCATGTCGCCGGTGATTTTCACACTCTGGACGAGGTCGTTGAGTCGGTTGACGCTTCTCAGCAGTGTCGATTTTCCACAGCCGCTCGGCCCGACGAGGGCCGTCACCTGCCGCTCTGGAATCGGCATCGAGATGCCGTGCAACGCCTGTTTGCTGCCATACCACAGGTTGAACGAATCGATCTCGAGAACCGGCTGCTCTTCGGCAACCTGTTCGTGCACCTCTGACGGCACATCGATGCCGGCAGCAACGGCAACGAGACGATCTTCTTGGAAGGCTGTGGTCGTTGGGTCTGTCTTGGCTGACGATGAGCTGGTCATGCTGAGAACCGCCAAAGTGCGTGGACCCCGCGGATCATACTTCAAAACTGTTGGGTCTCGAAGCGACGCCGCAGGCGGCCACGGATCCAGATTGCGGCAATGTTGAGCACCGCAATGATCGCGACCAAGAGAAACGTGATCGTGAAAACCATCGGCTGGGCCGCCTGGCTGTTGGGACTTTGGAAGCCCACGTCGTAGATCAGGTAGGCAAGGTGCATGAACTCCCGCTCCGGATGGATGAACGGGAACACACCGTCAATGGGAAGCTCAGAGGCCAGCTTCTTCACACCGACGAGCATCAGCGGGGCCACCTCGCCCGCACCACGGGCCATGGCAAGGATCAGCCCGGTCATGATGCCGGGAAGCGCTCTCGGCAACACGATACGTCGAATCGTCTGCCATTTGCCAGCTCCGCAGGCATACGAGCCTTCCCGCATCGAGTTGGGCACAGAGGCCAACGCCTCTTCGGTGGCCACGATCACGACCGGCAATGTCAGCAGGGCTAGCGTGAGCGAGGCCCAGAGCAGGCCGCCGGTGCCGAAGACGGGCTGGTTGTCTGCCACCAGGCTCGCCTCGAAGAAGAGTTCGTCGATGCCAGCACCAACCACATAGCAGAAAAACCCGAGGCCGAAGGCCCCATACACAATGCTGGGCACACCGGCGAGATTGTTGATCGCGATCCGCACTGCAGAGGTGATCGGTCCGCTCGATGCATACTCACGCAGATAGAGCGCGGCGAGGACGCCGAAGGGTGCCACGAAGATCGCCATGATCAGCGTCATCGCGACAGTGCCCCAGATGGCAGGAAATACGCCGCCGGCACTGTTGGCCTCGCGAGGATCATCGGTGAGAAACTCCTGCCAGCGATCGAGATAGACCGCGAGTTTGCCAGGCCAGGTGAGCATGTTTGGCTGCCAGCCTCGCACGACTTCGCCGACAGGCATGCGGACGTCAATTCCATCCGCCGTCAGAAAACCAATCTCGTAGCGAGCGTTCTCATCGCGGAGTTGGGCAGTCTGTTCATCAAACTGTTGCATCACTTCAGACGCACGCTCCTGCACATCAGCTTCTGCCGCCATCGCCGAAGCGTGTTCAGGGCTTTCAACGCCAAAGTCGAGCTCGGCCTGGGCCACCGCAAGCCGTGCCGCGCGAAGCTCACGCTGCACATGGCCTCGTTCATGTCGATCGATCGACTTCGCCTTCGCTGCCCGCTGGCGGACGGCTGGATGAATCTCGAGAAACTCCTGCCAGGTCGCTGCTGGGCCAGTGGCGACAACATCGCCATCTTTGTAGAAGTACTGCGGCGTGCCGTGGAAACGACCACCTTCGAGTCGCTCGACTGCGGTGGCCCAGTCTGGCTTTGCGAAAGCGATGATGTCTGCATCTTCGATCCACTGATAGTGTTGCCCAGTGAGTTCGTAGTTGGCGGTACGGATGAGCCTTCGCGAAACCATTTCTCCCGAGGACTCGTCCACCTGGTGCTCTCGGTCGATGACCTCACCAAGCAGTGCCCGCCCATCGGCGAGCTGGACCTGCTCAAGCGGAAGAGGCCAGAAGGTGGCAAGGCCGCGGGCTGTGATGAACAGCAGCAGGCCGATGATCATCGCCAGCGCTGTCCCGAGGGAGCCGGCGGTGAGCCAGACCCATGGCTCGCCATGCGCAGCGAGGTTGGTGTAGCTGCTGCGAACGCGGCGTCGTGATGAGCGACGACGTGGTGCTGTGTCAGAGTTCATGAGACCTCCGACGAACACGCTGACGGACGACTTCTGCGGCGGTGTTCACCACGAAGGTCATTGCGAACAGGGTGAAAGCCGCGAGGAACAGCACGCGGTAGTGGGCGGTGCCACGGGCCGCCTCCGGAAGTTCGGTGGCCAACGCGGCGGAGAGCGTCTGGAAGCCATTGAAGATATTCCACTTCAGCAAGGGCGTGTTGCCGGCAGCCATCAGCACAATCATCGTTTCGCCAACTGCGCGGCCCAGTCCGATCATGACCGCCGAAAAGATGCCGCCGCTCGCTGCCGGAACGATCACCCGCATAACGGTCTGCCAAGGCGTTGCTCCGGCACCGAGTGAGGCGCTGCGAAGATGTTCTGGCACGCTGGAAAGGGCGTCGTCAGCGATTGTGAAGATCAGCGGGATGATCGCAAAGCTCATCCCGATCCCCACCACCATCGCATTCCGTTGTACGTAGGTTCCGAAGATGCCACCCCGCGTGTCGATGCGGAGTGAGTCGAGGACGCCCCCGAGGGCTCCGGCAAGCGATAGTGCTACTGCGACTGCGGCGATGAAGGTGACGAGCGAGACGAGCCCTGCTTGGAATCCACTCCAGCCGGCAGAGCGTTCGCGAAGCACAGGCGAGACAAACCGTTGCGAGGCATAGGCTGCGACCAGGCCCGACAGGGGGAGCGTTGCGATCGTCCAGCCGGCACGGCTGTTGCCTCCCTGGCCATCAAGCCAGGCGAGCAGGTCGCCATCAAACAGAAAGCCCTCTGCTTGTGGTCCGAGGAGCACGCCAGCGAGGATGCCTCCTGGAATCGTCACCAGCAGCACCACTGGAAACCGCAGCCGCTGATAGACGGTGCGAGCAGAGGAAGGCATCAGCTGCCAGAGATGTGCGCCAGTCAACAACGCCAGAGGCACCGTGAAGCAGCTGGTGAGAAAGACAGAGAGGTGCTGCTCAAGAACAGGTGCGAAGACGAGACCAGCGATGAACCCCAGCACGACGCTGGGAAGACTCGCCATCATTTCAATCGTCGGCTTGACGGTCGCCTTGAGTTCCGGCCGCATGAACTGGCTGGAGTAGATGGCCGCGAGAATCGCAATCGGAACTGCGAACAGCATCGAGTAAAGCGTGGCTTTGATCGTGCCAAAGATCAGCGGCACCAGGCCAAACTTAGGCTCGAACGATTCGTGTCCGGTGGTTTCCCAGACATGAGACGCGGCGGGGTAGTTCTCGTACCAGACCTTGCCGAAGAGCGAGGCAAACGACACCGCTGGATAGCCTGATGCCAGCGACCAGGTCTGTAGCGTCCGCTGCGACGAGGCAAGCAGTGCGTCTTCACGAGGGGCAATCACCAGCTGCAAGGGCTCGTCATCGGCAGTTGTCCTGCCCAACTCGCGGCTGGTCGTGCTGTGGAGCAGTCGTACTCGGCCGCTCGTGTCGGCAGCGGCAAACAGGCGAGATCTCGGGGATCCCGCCAGGCTCGTGATGGCCGCCGGTGCACCCTCGCTTGGAACGGCAGAGAAGGTGGCTGCCTTGGCGAGTTGAAGTCCGTCTGCAGGGAGCTGGTCGTCCTCTGCGGCGGCCTGTTCTCGGCTGAGAAACCAGGTGGAGATCGCGCCGCTGCTCTCGCCAACGACCAGCGTGTTTCCACCAAACAGGCGTGTGATGGCGGTGAGTTCTGCTCCGTCACTGACGAGAGCGAACTGTTCCATCTCCTGGGGCGTCTCAATCGTGCGAATCTCGTAGCGGGTGCCCCGCCCGTCAGCCCGAATCAGAAATACCTGGTCACCGAGTTCAGACACCCGAACAAACCGCAGAGCCTCTGACGGATCGTCACTGTCGCTCGTCTTCAACGTCGTGCCTGTCGCCTCGGTGATCAGCTCATCGGTCAGCAGGTTGCGGCGTTGTGAGATCGTCTCAATCCGTACCGAGCCGTCAGCGGTCAGGGCTGCCACCAGTGGGCCGCTTGCAAGCTGTGTCGCATCGACATCGATCAGGCGGGCATCCCCGACAGCCTGGAGTTCGCCCATTTCAGTGACTGGGCGGAGTCGTCCGAAATGGCCATCAGCATGGTGAAGAATGATCGACTCGCCATCCCAGGCAGCCTGATCATCACCGAGTTGCTGAAACTCCTCAGGGAGCTCGTCGAGGGCGACAAACGACGACTCAAGGCCCAGGCGTCCAAGGGCGAAGCCGTTCTCAAAGGCGAGCACGGTGCTGAGATCTGCTGCGTACGGCCGGGCCAGCTGAATGTCGGCCAGTCCGGTTTCTGCGGCGGACCGTGATGTCAGCAGGGAGCCGGACGCTGTGGAGAAGACATCAAATCGGCCGTCGCGAAAAAGCGTCCAGGCAACAAGCCCCGACTCGTCGCATCCCACAGCAACAACAGACGCGTCGCTCTCAGCCGCAAGCGGGGCCTGCCGTGTAGCTGAGAGCGTTGCTGAGCGGAACAACGGTGCGGTCACCGCGACGAGAAACACCAACACCCCAAGCACCGCGACGATCGCGCCGATTCCACCGGCAGTGATGACGAAGCGGGCAACAGCATCAGCGGCACGCGCCCAGGGATGGGTGGTGCGACGCCGCGTCCTGCCGGTAAATGGGGTCGAGGGCTGCAAGGGACTGGTTTAGTCGCCGGAGAGACCAACGCTCACGAGTGCCCGGGTGGCGATCGGTGCCGTCACTGGCAGGTAGCTGTCCTTCAACACGGCGGACTGTCCATCGGCACTGAAAACATACCGCAAGAACTCGCCCCGCAACGGGTCGAGGCTCGTGCCAGGCTTGTAGTTGACGCTCAAGTACAAAAACCGAGCCAAAGGATACTCGCCGGAGTAGGCATTTTCAGCCTCTGCAGCCACAGCAGCCTGGCCTGCTCGGACCGCGAGTGGCACCGGACGAACGTCTGCGGTGCTGTAGCCGATTCCGCTGTAGCCGATTGCAAACTTATCGTTGGCGATCGCCTGAACGACTGCCGAGCTGCCTGGCTGTTCCTTCACAGTTGACTTGAAATCGCCCTTAAACAGGGCGTACTCCTTAAAGTAACTGTACGTGCCACTCGCAGAGTTGCGGCCATAGAGGCTGATCGGCCGGTTTTTCCACTCGCCCTCAAGGCCGAGGTCGCCCCAGGTGCGGATCTCACTTTGCAGGCCACCGTTGCGATTCTTGGAAAACATCGCATCGACCTGCTGAAGGGTCAGTGATTCGATTGGATTGTCCTTGTGGACGAACACGGCGAGCATGTCGATCGCGGTCGGCGCGACCGTCGGAGCGTAGCCAAACTTCTTTTTGAACTCATCGATTTCGGTCGGCTTCCAGTCGCGGCTCATCGGGCCGAAGGTGCTCGTGCCTTCAATCAGGGCTGTTGGGCCCGATGACGAGCCTTTCCCTTCGATGGCCTCCCGCACGCTCGGATACGACCGCTTGAACCCCTCGGCCCAAAGGGCCACCAGATTGTTCATCGTGTCGGAGCCAACGCACTTCAACGCACCGGAGACCTCGCCGCTGGACCGCTCGTAGGCGGGCAGTCTGCTGTCGAGCTCTGGTGGGGCTGCACCGATCTGGCTGGCAAAACCGCCAGCAAGCACCGCGGCAACCAGCAAGGCACCAATGCTACGAAGGGAAGCAAACATCTCAGGCTTTCCAGGGAAGGGGCGTGAAGAAACCCGTTTACGCGAAAAAAGCGGCGTGGCCGCTCTCCACGCATCCCACGGCACCGTGCCAGAGAATTGTGAGCGTTTCGTGAGCGTTTTGTGAGCGACTGGTTTGGCGCGGTTTTGGCGGGGAAAAGCCCGGCACTTGACGGCCGGGGGTGGGTGACATGCTAGACTCACCGCACGGCGTGGTCGCAAGGAGCGCCCGCCTCACTGAAAGCCGTGTCACCAGAACCTTTGCATCGCGTTGAGCCGTCCGTTGAGGCTGGCTCTTCTTCACCTCAGCCTGCTGCGCAAAAGAACTGCGCCGCCGCTCGCCCGGCGGTGATTCGGGAAGAGTCGATCGCCCCGGATCTGGTGACCTCGATGCTGGCTGATGGTCCGGCTGTGTTGCCCTCGCTGTTGCTGTGCGATTTTGGGCACCTTCAAGATGAGGTTGAGCGACTAGAAGCAGCTGGAGCCCGGGGGCTTCATCTCGACGTGATGGACGGCCGTTTTGTGCCACAGCTGACCTACGGCCCGGTGGTCGTGGAGGCGGTCTGTCGTGCGGCCCGGGTGCCTGTCGACGCCCATCTTATGATCGAGGAGCCGCTGGCAACGCTCGATGCCTACATCGCCGCCGGCGTGGAGATCGTCACGCTGCATGTCGAGGCGGTCGATGATCCCCGCAGGCCGCTGGAACAGCTGCGAAATGCCGGAGTGATTGGCCAGTTGGCAATCAGCCCGGGCACCCCAGTCGCGGCATTGGAGCCGCTGCTGATGGGGAGCGACCGCGAACTCTGTGATGGGGTACTCGTGATGAGCGTCGAACCCGGCTTCGGCGGACAGGCATTTCAGCCTCAGTCGCTTGAGAAACTCGCGGCCCTCGCCTTGCTCCGAGAAGGACGAACGCGGCCGTTGCGACTCGGGATCGATGGCGGCATCTCATCGGCGACCATTGGGCCAGCGGCTGCTGCTGGCGCTGAGCTGATGGTGGCGGGGAGTTCGGTGCTGCGAACAAACGATTACGCTCACGCGATCCATGAGCTTGAGCGATATGCACGGGAGGCTGTGTTGTGATGCAGCATCTGCCCGTCGCATCTATTTCTCGAGGAGTCATCTCTCGCGATGGCTGACACACTGGTCGTGATCCGCTCGGGCGCGACCGACTACGAACGCCAGGGCCGGATCCGTGGAACTCTGGAGGTGCCCCTGTGCGAGCAGGGCATCGCAGAGGTGGAACAGGTTGCGGCCCACGTGGCTGCGATGCCACCCGAACTGCTGGCAACGTCAGCGGATCCTGCTGCTCAGGAAACCGCTCGGATCATCGGCAAGCGATGTGGACTCGAGCCCAAGCTGCTGGTGGGTTTTGAGAATCTGGACCTGGGGCTCTGGCAGGGATCGGAGGCAGACGACATCCGTCGCCGCCAGCCATGGCTGCACAAGCTCTGGCAGTCCAGCCCGTGGAGTGTTGCCCCGCCAGAGGGAGAAACGCTGGACGACGCCTGTCGACGAGTGGAGGCAGCCCTTGAGCGGCTTCTTAGGAAGACGACAGCGGAGCGGGTGGCGATCGTGCTGCCAGATCCGCTTGATCGCGTGGTGCGGTGGCTGACGATGGGCCAGCCGGTTGGCGATCTCTGGCGACGCGATCCACACGACCCGGGGTTTACCGCCATTCCGCTTGATCAGCAGTGGGAGGGTGGTCCTCAGCCGCGTCGTCTCGATTCCACCACAGGCGAAAGCCGATCGATCCCGATCTAACCACTCTGCTCCCAAGGCTCGATGGACTGCAGGGAGCCGCAGGAAGGCGTTTCAGCGCAGCATCGTTGTCGGCCTCGGGCTAGAATCACCCGATACAGCGGAGGTGCGATTTCTGCCGGCCCGCCGGCTCTGCCAGCATGGTGGAACTGCGGTTCGACAAAGACGACAAAGACGACGAGGGTCGGCGATGAGGCCCCGCTTGGTGAGCTGTGCCAACAGAGGAGCGTCATCAGATGGAGAGCCCACAAACCCCAGTCCTCGGCAGTCGGGCGACAGTACAAGCCCCCGCGGATGTCGGTGGTTTGGCCAGTGAGGGAGACGAGCAACCTGTGACAACGGTACGGCCCAAACGCGGTGTTCCCGAAGGGCTCTGGCTCAAGTGTGGGGGATGCCTCGACACCATCTTCCGCAAAGAAGCGGAGGCAATGCTCAACGTCTGCCCAAAGTGCGGACACCACTGGTACGTTTCCGCCCGTCAGCGGGTCGCTCAGCTGCTCGACGAAGGCACCTTTGAAGAATGGGACGCCGAACTCGCGCCGACTGATCCCCTCGGCTTTCGGGATCGCAAGCCGTATGCCGAACGTCTCGTCGCGGAGCAGCGACGCACAGGGCTCACCGATGCGGTCCTCACAGGTACGGGCATGATCCGGGCCAGACGGGTCGCCTGCGGCGTCACCGACTCTGCGTTCATCATGGGGAGTATGGGGAGCGTGGTCGGAGAACGGCTGACGCGACTCGTCGAACGGGCAACCCACGACAAACTGCCTCTGATCATCGTGAGCGCCTCGGGCGGCGGCGCCCGAATGCACGAGGGGATTCTCTCGCTGATGCAGATGGCGAAGGTCTCGGCAGCCCTCGCCCGCTACTCAGAGGCGGGAGGACTCTTCATCTCAGTGCTTACCAATCCGACGATGGGTGGCGTGGCGGCGAGCTTTGCAAGCCTCGGCGATCTCGTGTTTGCGGAGCCAAAGGCACTGATTGGCTTCGCTGGACCTCGGACGATCAAGGCGACGATCCGCATCGAACTCCCCAAGGAGTTTCAGACCAGCGAGTTTCTGCTGGAGCACGGCTTCATCGATCGAATCGTGGCTCGCAAAGATCTCAAGAGCGAGATTGCACGTGCGATCGACTACTGCTGCAGTGGCTGGTCAAAAGATTCGGCGAGCTCGTAGCCGGATTCGTCTGCGGCGGTGCGATTAATAGCGGCTCTCAAAGCCGGCAAAGCCGCCATGAATCAGCGTGCTGCCGTTGGTGTTGATCAGAGCCAACGAGCCAGGGGCCGAGATGCTTGAGGGCCAGACTGTGTCGGCCTGGAGGATGTTGCCCACGCCGACAAGCCGATAGCCGACCCAGAGACTCCATTGGTCGGTCACATCCCAGGCGACGAGGCCGTCGAGCGAGCCGAGGTAGGCAAAGGTGCTGCCGGTCGTCCTGCTGTTGACTGTGCTGCCATCGGCGAAAGTTGCATTGATCCCGTCTGCAGTTTGCAGTGTGGAGAGGTTGGAAACGGAGTTGCCGGCGATCATGAACTTCTTGATCGTCGCCAGTCGAACCCGCGGCGCGATCCGCCAGTCCACCCGGGCCCCCACCTGGCCACCGAGTAGGTTGTTGTTGCCCGTGACATCGAGAATGAGGGGATCCGCTGCAGTCTCTGGGCTGGTGAGGGTGACGGTGTCGAGGAGCTGGAAGAAGCGAAAGCCCGCCAGCCAGACCAGCGACCACCGATGCTCCTTATTGAGCCGCTCCGGATGCCAACCTGGAGCGTAGAGCCAGTTGACCTCTGCGTCGTTGACGAGATCGTTTCGAGCGACTCGCTGCTCAGAGGCATTCTCGAAAAGGGTGTTGGCGGCAGTTGCATCCACCACAATCGATGGAGCGAGCGTGGGCACCGCGTTGAGCCCACCACCGCCGACCGTCGCTGCGGTGCCAATGTTGTAGAGGCCCCAGTAGATCCCTTCGACGCCGTGTCGCTGCTGTGGGCCGAACCAGCGGCCAAGCCGGAAGTCGACACCGCCCGGCCAGTTAGCAGACGCATCGGCTGTTGTCAGCACAACACTTCCAGGTCGCGTGGAGACAGGAGCACCTCCGGGCAGCGTGCGGGTCATCACGAGACCACTGGCAGAGGCAAACCAGCGAGGCCAGCAGCTGCCGCATCCCTGCTTCGAACAGCAGTCGGCACATCCTGTCTGCCACGGCAGAACGGCGTCTGAGTAGACAGGCCCCATCATTGGTAGCTGGGGGCCTGGGTCGGTGACATACAACGGAGGACATACAAGGCCACCGTCGGTGGTAAGCAGGTGCTCCCCGAGCAGTTCTGTCGAGCCGATGTCTGCCGAGCCAACGGTCGGGGCCACTAACTCGGCCGGTTCGTCCGCCAGGCCTGTTGGAGCGGCAGCGGCGATACTCATCGTGATCACTGCGAAGAGGCAGGCGAGACGAGTGCCCAGCGAGCAAGATGTGCCGTGAAAAGCGGTGGCCATTCGGTGATGTCGCCGATGAGGACAGGGGGACCGGACTGTTGGAGTGGGGGTGACGTTCGGGCCTTGCTGCCAACAGGTCAAGCCCAAACCGAGGCAGGTGTGCTGCGGGATTACCACCGCCCGCCTAGACTCAAAGAGGTCCGTAGAACCCCAGCGATGACACCACTTCCCAACCCTTCCCGTGTTACCTCGTCCCTCTCGGCTGGCCGCGAGGCCGCCGATCGAGGTGCGGTCGAGCTCTGGCTGGACGGCAGGATCAATCACGAGCGGACGGCGACTCCCGGTCACTGGGGGCTCGAGCGGATGCGGCGACTGCTGGAACTGCTCGACAATCCCCAGCACGACCTGCCTGTCGTGCATGTCGCCGGTACGAAGGGAAAGGGATCCACGGTCGCGATGCTCGCGGCGATGCTCGACGCGTCGGGATACCGGGTGGGCCGCTACATGTCGCCTCATGTCCATCAGCTCGAAGAGCGGATCGCGGTCAGCGGTGAACAGATCACTGCCTTTGAACTGGTGAGTGTCTGGAGACCAGTCCGGCAGGCGGTTGAGCAGATGGATGCGGATTCGGCCACTGAGGGCAGACGCGGCCCGACCTGGTTTGAGATTTTGACGGCGATGGCACTGCTCCATTTTCGTCGTCAACAGGTCGATCTGGCGGTCTTAGAGACGGGACTTGGCGGCCGGCTGGACGCCACGAATGTCTGTGAACCGTTGCTGTCGGTGATCACGAGCATCAGCCTCGACCACATGCGGGAACTGGGGGGCACGGTCCCCGAAATCGCACGTGAGAAAGCGGGCATCATCAAACCCCATCGCCCCGTGCTCTGCGGGGTTCGTGATCGGGATGCTAGAACCGTGATCGAGGAAGTGGCTGCCCAGCAGCAGGCCCCGCTGGTGATGATCGATCGGGATTTCGCCGTTGAGGCGGCATTAGAGCCCGAGACCGCTGACCGATTTCCTCGTCATCTTCCTCGTCATCGCATCCGTATCGCCCCCAGCCCAACGTCGCGATTTCAGCTCCCTGACGACGCTCTGGGAGACAATGACGTCTACGAGCTGCGGATGATAGGGCGGCATCAGGCCGAAAATGCGGCTTTGGCCATGGCGGCTGCAGCGGTGCTGCATCAGTCGGGCTATCCCGTGTCGTGGCGGGGAGTTCGGCAGGCATTGCAGACCGTCCAGCTCCCTGCCCGGATCGAGCAGTTTGGCACACAGCCGCGGCTGATTGTCGATGCTGCTCACAATGCCGCCTCAATGCAGTCGCTGTTTCAGACACTTCCAGCGGAGGTGGAGCAGGGGGGCTCCCGTGTGCTCGTGTTTGCCGCCAGCGCCGACAAGCAGCTCCCTGAGATGCTGGCCGCTGCCGCAGGCTGGGCCGATCAGCTGGTGCTGACCCGGTATTCCACAAGCGTTCGAGCTGCGTCGCTTGAGGAGCTTCGGGGGGCGGCCACGCAGGCGGTGCCTCACCTCCTGCCGGGCTGCCTTGAGCAGGCGGATCCTCTTGTTGCTACGCGAGAGGCCTGTCACCGTGCGGGACCTGGGGGAATGGTCTGTATCGCCGGGAGTTTCTTCCTGGCAGCCGAGGTGCGGGCCATGCTGCTGGCCGATCCGTCTCACCTGGCATCCTGAGCTGCCTGAAGACGCAGTGCTTCCGAGAGACGAAGTGCCGCCGAAGAAGCAGTGCCGCCGAAGGACTTCTCGAAGGCACCCTTTTGGCCGTAAGCGGTCTGGTGTGCGAGCCGTCGGTTTCCTAGGGTTTGCCGCCCGAGAGGCCCACAGCAGGGCTTTCCGCGGTAGGCACGTAGATGAGGAACATCCATGGCTGGTCGAAAACAGCGCAAGGCGTCCAAGGCAGACTCGGCAGAGGCCGTGAAGCCTTTGATCGTGCTCATTCTGCTGGGCACCATTCTCTACGGTGGCTACTCGGTGATTCAGAAAGGTGGCAAAAAAGCCCCAGAAAATGAGGCTGCTGGGCTGAGCGAGGCACCTCCGTTCGATCCGGCAGCCCCAGCCATGCCTCCTCCAGCCATGCCTCCTGTAGTTGAGCTCGCTACGGAGCCTGCGGCATCGCTGCCGGCAGAGGCTGTCGCGACCGCCGCGCCGCCACCGTTCGTGCCAACCCCAGCCGCTGGTCCGACCTATGTCGCTGGTCGTGAAGGTGCTCCGCCGACGGCCGAGAGTGCGGATCTCGATCCAACGCCCGATTTTACAGAAATGAGTTCACCACCGCAGGCTCAGCTGGCGGCATCTGAGGTGCCACCTCCGGCGTCGTTCCCCGGTCTTGAGCCTCAGCCGTTGGCCGTCAGCATGGCTGCGGATGAAGCCGCCAGTGACTCGAAACTTGCTGCTTTTACCGCAGACTGGGAAGAAGCCCACAGCCAGCTGGCAGCAGGTCGATATGCCGAAGCGTTGGCGCTCCTCTCCACCTGGTATGACGATGCGAGTCTCGCCGTCGAAGAGAGCCAGCGGCTCCAAGACCTGCTTGGGCAGTTGGCGGGCACTGTGATCTATTCGCAGGAAGACCTGCTGATGCCGCCATACGTTGTCGGAGCGGGGGAAACGCTGCCCACGATTGCCGCACCACTCGGCGTGAACTGGCAGCTTTTGGCCAAAATCAACGGTATTCCTGCCCCGGATGACCTCTATCCGGGGGAATCACTGAAGGTCCTCCGTGGGCCATTCGATGCCGATGTGAGCCTGGCACGCCGTCGGGTGACGCTTCGGTTGACAGGCAACTACGCCGGTAGTTTTCCGATGGCCGTCGGTGCGGCCGTCGCCGCCCGGGCCGGCGAATCGCTGGCGGTGCTCTCGGTTGAGCGTGGGGTGGATGCCACTCCTGGCGGCGTGCAGCAGGCCTCGTTTGAAATGCCTGCAGGGACGCCGGCATCCCCGCTGATTCGCCTGGAGGGGGATCTCCTGCTGCTCGCGGCTGAGGATCCCGCTGCGATGGCTCATGAGCCTCCGGCGACGCATCTGATTGTGTCGCGGGCTCATCTGGCGGATCTGATCGACATCCTCACGACCGCGTCACGGGTTGCGATTGTCGAGTGATGGTTTCGGCGACTGCAGGCAGCATGGGGTAGGCTTCTCGCAACGCGTTGGCAGCCGTGAGGTCGGCTGCCCAGTTGTGTGAGTTTGCCTCCAGCCCCGTCAGCTGTCATGACCGAATCCTTGATTGATCGCATCCATGGCGAACTCTCTCGCCATCCCCACATCGATCCCCACTCGCATATCGAGCCCAAGGCAGCCGCGGCACGTGGTCTGGAAGACATTCTCGGCTATCACTATTTCACCGAGCTTGCCCATTCCGCCGGTGTGCCACGTGAGCAGATCGAGGGAGAAGGAGTGCCTGCTGAGCCGCGGCTCGACGCCGTCGTGGGAGGGCTCTCGAAGTTCTCGAACACGGTGCAGCATTCCTGGCTGCTGAAAATTGCCCGAGATCTGTTCGGTTTCGAGCATGCCGCGGTCACTCTGGAAAACTGGCGCGAGCTGGACGCCTCCATTCGCCGGTTGACCGCTGATGCGAGCTGGGAGAACCGGGTGCTGGCTGAGAGTCGGATCGAGGCGGTGTTTCTCACCAACGATTTTGATGATCCGCTTGAAGGCTTCGATACCGAGAGGTACGTCCCCTGCTTGCGAGTCGATGAACTGGTGTTTCACACGGGAAAACCGGGTGTTCTTGACCGGTTGGCAGGGTCTGCTGGGCTGGCGATCAGCTCGGCGGCAGACTTCGAGGAGGCCTTGGGGAAGACGGCCGCCCGTTTCCGCGAGCGTGGCGCAAAAGCGGCAGCAATCTCACTGCCACCGAGTTTTCGGCCCGCGTTTGTTGAACCAGCAGATTTTGCCCGCAGTTTTGAGGCGGTCCG
>Ga0181606_10001155_pt1 | contig 22956 bp, 21 predicted proteins | sample 041ome_10_FD_132994 | JGI IMG/M metagenome (GOLD analysis project Ga0181606, IMG submission 132994) | Coastal salt marsh microbial communities from the Groves Creek Marsh, Skidaway Island, Georgia - 041412US metaG (megahit assembly) | ecosystem: Environmental > Aquatic > Marine > Intertidal... | reverse complement strand
GGAGGCTCCTCTAGCGCCTTTGGTGGTGAGAACTTACTCGAGCTCATGAAAAGCCGCCGATTGGTGGAGCAAACCTTGTTTGATTCTATGATCAATGAGCAGGGTCAGCGAGAGCGTTTATTAGAGCGTTATTTGCTTCGCGATACAGCAAACATCACCGAGGAAACCGTACCCGTGGAGCTACAGGCTACAAACGAGAACCCAAACTATCGACAAGATTCTTTATTGGCTATTATTCATCAGTCTATCACCGAAGAAAAACTATCAGTTGCTCGAGTAGATGAAGAAAAAGCCTTTATCAATGTGGAGTTTAACGACCAAGACGAGTATTTCGCTAAGGCATTTGTGGAGCATCTTACCGATAATGTAACGAGCTTTTATTTGCAGACCAAAACCCGCCAGAGCAAAGAGAACATTCAATTGCTGGAGTTAAAAGCGGACTCTATTGAGAACGAGTTATCCAAAGCCATGGTGGCTGCGGCTATATCCAAAGACCAAAATAAGTTTGTGACCAATACCCAAGGCTTGGTGCAATCGGCTAAAAAACAAATGCAGGCGCAAATGCTTTCTACCATGTACGGCGAGGTAGTAAAGAACTTAGAACTATCCAAGACCATGGCCGCTCATAATGAGCCTTTGATACAAGTGATTGATGCGCCGCGTTTCCCGCTGGAAAAGGACAAAGCCAGTAAATTAAAAGGTTTGGTGTTTGGAGGGGTTATTGCGGGTTTTTTGATGGCGCTGTGGATCATTGGCCGGGGCGCTTTTAGGGAAATGATGGGGGAGTAATGATTGCCCGGTTGCAGGCATATAGGCCGTATTTTACAGTCAATTACGGCGGGAAAGACATAAAAATGACATTAAGAAAAAAGCAGTCATAGTATCCGGATACTTTAATCCTATTCACAAAGGGCATCTAGAGTATTTTAATAACGCGAAAGCAGTAGCAGACGAGCTTTTTGTAATCGTGAATAATGACCATCAAAGAGCCCTGAAAGGAAGTAAAGAGTTCCAAAGCGAGGAGGAGCGCACGATTATTGTCTCAAACATTAAAGCAGTGGATCAAGCGATTCTTTCAGTAGATGAAGATCGTATGGTGTGCGCGACGCTTGAAAAAATCGCCAAAGAGTACGGTAATAGCTATGAGCTGGCTTTCGCCAACGGCGGCGATCAAAACAATGACACCATACCAGAGCGCCCAATCTGTGAAAAAATGGGCATCGCCCTCATCGACGGGCTAGGAGATAAAATTCAATCGAGCAGTTGGTTGCTCAATAAGCTATAAAGAAAAGTTATGAGTAAAGTAGCACTAATCACAGGTGTAACCGGACAAGACGGGGCTTACCTAACAGAGTTTTTACTTAAGAAAGACTATGTAGTGCATGGTTTAAAACGTAGAACATCATTGTTCAATACGGATCGTATTGATCATTTATACCAAGACCCGCATATTGACGGTGCTAACTTCTTCATGCATTATGGAGATATGACCGACAGCACGAATCTGGTTCGATTGATTCAAGAAATACAACCGGATGAGATTTATAATCTAGCAGCAATGAGCCATGTTCGAGTTTCTTTCGATGTGCCGGAGTACGTAGCAGATGCTGATGGTATAGGAACCTTACGACTATTAGAAGCCATTCGTATTCTGGGTCTAGAGAAGAAAACGCGTATTTATCAAGCCTCTACTTCTGAATTGTATGGTAAAGTACAAGAGGTGCCTCAAACAGAGAAAACGCCTTTCTATCCGCGCTCCCCTTATGCGGTTGCCAAAATGTATGCCTATTGGATTACGGTTAATTACCGTGAGGCTTATGGAATGTTTGCTTCCAATGGGATCCTCTTTAATCACGAGAGTCCTATACGTGGAGAGACTTTTGTTACACGTAAGATTACCCGTGCAGTTTCCAGAATTGCATTAGGGCTACAGGATAAATTTTATTTAGGGAACCTAGATTCGAAGAGAGACTGGGGACATGCTAAGGATTATGTTCGTATGATGTGGATGATTCTTCAAGCGGAAGAATCGGAAGATTGGGTCATCGCTACGGGAAAGACCACCAAGATTCGTGATTTTGTAAAAATGGCTTTTGACCATGTTGGTGTCGAACTTGAGTTTAGCGGCTCAGGGGTTGATGAGGTGGCGAAGGTTGCAAAATGTAATAACCCGAATTATCAACTAGAAATAGGCAAAGAAGTTTTAGCGATTGATCCAAAGTACTTCCGCCCAACAGAGGTCGATCTATTGATTGGAGACCCTGCAAAAGCCAAGGAGAAACTGGGTTGGGAACCACAAATTCAGCTTGCGGAGCTTGTAGAGGACATGATGAACTCAGACCTTAAGCTTATGCAAAAGGACAAATACCTCGAGGACGGAGGCTATCAAACTCTAAATTACTTTGAGTAATGATTAAAAAGTCTGATAAAATATATATAGCTGGCCATCGCGGGATGGTGGGGTCTGCATGTTGGAGAGCGCTTGAAGCAGAAGGGTATACTAATCTTGTCGGAAAGACTTCTAAAGAGCTGGACCTACGCGATCAGAAGGCTGTTGAGGGATTTATTAAAGATGAAAAACCAGTCGCTATTATTGACGCCGCAGCAAAGGTTGGAGGCATTTTAGCAAATGACACCTATCCATACGAATTCCTAATGGACAATATGCTCATTCAGAACAATCTTATTCGTTCTGCTCATGACAATGATGTTCCAAAATTTATTTTCCTTGGATCGAGCTGTATCTATCCAAAGTTTGCTCCTCAGCCATTAAAAGAAGAGTATTTGCTTACAGACTCTTTAGAGCCGACCAACGAATGGTATGCAATTGCTAAAATCTCAGGGGTTAAGTTAATCGAAGCTTTACGTAAGGAATACGGCAGAGATTATTTGTCTCTTATGCCGACAAACCTGTATGGTCCAAATGACAATTTTGATTTAAAGTCTTCGCATGTGTTGCCCGCAATGCTTCGAAAGTTTCATGAAGCCAAGTTGAATGGTAATTCTCCTGTTGAGCTTTGGGGAACGGGTTCTCCTATGCGAGAGTTTTTACATGTTGACGACCTTGGTCAAGCTGTATTATTCGCTCTAGAAAATAAGCTTGACGAACACCTATATAATGTGGGTACAGGTGTAGATTTAACCATTAAAGAACTAGCAGAGTTAATTCAGTCAACTGTAGGGCATCTAGGAGAAATAGTTTGGGATAGCACGAAGCCGGACGGGACGCCTAGGAAACTAATGGATAATTCTAAGATTCATAAGCAAGGCTGGAAGCCTCAAATTCATTTAGACTACGGTCTAGACTTAGTTTATAATTGGTATTTAAAAAACAACATTAATACAATATGAAGATTACTATAGTAGGAACTGGGTACGTAGGATTAGTGACCGGCGCATGTCTCTCGGACGTGGGTATAGATGTAACGTGTGTAGACATTGATCAAAATAAAATTGACGGCCTTAAAAACGGAATTCTCCCGATCTATGAACCGGGTCTTGAGGTGATAGTTAAGCGCAACTACAAGAAGGGTCGGCTAAACTTCTCAACGGATCTTGGCGATGCCATTCGTGGTGCTGAGGCAGCTTTTATTGCGGTGGGAACGCCTCCGGGTGAGGACGGCTCAGCCGATCTGAAGTACGTCTTGGGCGTTGCTCAGGAGATTGGCGAGAAGATGACCGACTACCTCGTGGTCATCACGAAGAGTACCGTTCCTGTGGGTACTGCCGAGAAAGTTCGTGGCGCTGTACACAATGTGTTGAGCATGCGCGATGTGGACTTTGGTTTTGATGTGGCTTCCAACCCTGAATTTTTGAAAGAAGGTGCGGCCATTGAAGATTTCATGAAGCCGGACCGCATTGTTGTGGGTGTGGATAGCGACCAGGCACAGCAGATTATGGACAAACTCTACCGTCCGTTTACATTGAACGGTCACCCGGTGATCTTCATGGACATTCCATCGGCGGAGATGACCAAATATGCGGCCAACGCGATGCTTGCTACGAAGATTTCGTTCATGAACGACATTGCGTTGTTATGCGAGAAGGTGGGTGCGGATGTGAACGCGGTGCGCAAGGGAATTGGTTCCGATCCGCGTATCGGGAATCGTTTCATCTATCCAGGAATCGGCTACGGGGGATCGTGTTTCCCGAAGGACGTGAAGGCATTGGCTAAAACGGCTCGTGAGTACGGGCATGTGATGCGTATCCTTGAAGCCGTGGAAGAGGTGAATGACGATCAGAAAAGCGTGTTGTTCAATAAGATCAACGCCTACTTTGGTGGCGATCTGAAGGGGAAAACCATTGCCTTCTGGGGCTTGTCGTTTAAGCCAAATACGGACGATATGCGTGAAGCGCCATCCATTGTCATTGCCGAGTTGTTGATGGAAGCTGGCGCTAAGGTTCGTGCCTACGATCCGGTAGCCATGGAGGAAGCCAAACGCGACCTTGGTGACCGCATCACCTACTGTCAAGACGAGATGGAAGCCTTAAAAGGTACCGATGCCTTGGCGTTGATTACCGAGTGGACGGAGTTCCGTGTACCAAACTGGGAGAAAGTGGGTGCGTCTTTGAGCCATAAAGTGGTCTTTGACGGACGTAACCTTTACCGAAAAGAACAACTCATCGAAGCAGGGTTTGATTACTTCGGTATCGGTCAAGGAGAGAAAATCGTTGAAAAGGCAAAGGCATATTAGAAGATGGCTAGAGTATTGATCACCGGTGCTGCTGGATTTTTAGGATCGCACTTGTGTGACCGGTTCATTGCCGAGGGCTATGAAGTGTTGGGAATGGACAGCCTCATCACGGGGAACATGGAGAATTTGGAACACCTCATCGGCAATCCGAATTTCACCTTTTACCACCACGATGTGAGCAACTATGTACACGTTCCAGGTAAATTGGATTACATCCTGCACTTTGCCTCGCCAGCCTCGCCTATTGATTATTTGAAAATACCCATTCAGACCTTGAAAGTAAGCTCCCTCGGGACCCACAACCTTCTGGGTCTGGCATTGAATAAAGGTGCCCACATCTTGGTAGCCTCCACCTCCGAGGTGTACGGCGACCCGTTGGTGCATCCGCAAACGGAAGAATACTGGGGGAACGTGAACCCCGTTGGACCGCGTGGGGTGTACGATGAGGCGAAGCGCTTCATGGAAGCCATGACCATGGCTTACCACACCTACCACGGGTTGGAAACGCGCATTGTGCGCATCTTCAACACCTACGGACCTCGAATGCGTTTGAACGACGGTCGTGTGTTGCCTGCCTTCATCGGCCAGGCGCTCCGCGGGGAGGATTTAACCGTCTTTGGCGACGGCTCTCAGACGCGTTCGTTCTGTTATGTGGATGATTTGGTGGAAGGGGTTTACAGGCTGCTATTGAGTGATCATGCACAGCCGGTGAATATTGGTAACCCGCACGAGATTACCATCAACCAATTCGCCGAGGAGATCATTGAGCTCACGGGCACGGATCAAAAGGTCGTTTATAAAGAGCTGCCAGTGAACGACCCGATGCAACGTCAGCCAAACATTACGAAGGCAAAGGAAATTCTGAATTGGGAACCTAAAGTCATGCGTGTAGAAGGCCTGAAACTCACCTACGAGTGGTTCAAGAGCTTGCCGGAAGAGCGCCTTTTCATAAAAGAACATAGAGACTTCATAAATTATATAAAATAATGAAAATATTAGTTGTTGGAGCAGGATTTTACGGCTCAATAATGGCACATCTTTACTCTAATACGGGTAACGAAGTAACGGTAATAGACAAAAGGAGTCATATAGGAGGCAACTCTTATACTAGAAACCAAAAAGGTATTCATATACACGAATATGGCCCTCATATTTTCCATACAAATGATCAAAAAATATGGACTTGGATTAATAGATTCTGTCAATTTAACAATTTTACCCTAAGACCCTTCACTGTTTCAGGGGGAAAACTCTATTCGCTACCTTTCAATATGTTGACATTTAATCAATTATGGGGTGTCAATACACCAGAAGAGGCATTTGATATAATCGAAAAACAAAGGTATAGAGGTAAAGTTACAAATCTTGAAGAGCAGGCCCTGTCACTAGTAGGTAAAGACGTATACGAAAAATTAATAAAAGGGTATACTATGAAGCAATGGAAAAAGGATCCGAAGTTGCTTCCTTCAAGTATCATTAGAAGACTTCCTGTAAGGTTTACTTATGAGAATAATTATTTTAATGATAAATATCAAGGCATACCTATTGGCGGATATACTCAAGTTTTCGAAGAATTATTAAAGTCAAGTGAAGTTTATCTGGAAAAAGACTTTTTCACTATGGATACAGGTTCTTATGATCGAATAATTTACACAGGCCCAATTGATAAATACTTTAATTTTAAGTATGGTCGACTCGAATATCGTTCGCTAACCTGGAAACATAAAGAACATCAAATACCCAATGTTCAAGGGATATCAATGCTAAACCAAGCGGATTTAAACATAGATTACACTAGAACCATTGAGCATCGTCATTTTGATGAATCAGAAGCTCCGAATGATTATTCTATAACAACACAAGAGTTTCCTTCAGATTATATTGAAGGGCTTAATGAGCCTTTATATCCTATAAATGATATTAATAATTCAGAATTATACAAAAAATACAAAGCGCTTACAAAAAAAGAGACAGGAGTAATGTTTGGAGGAAGATTAGCAACTTATAAATATTACGATATGCATCAAGTGATAGCGAGCGCACTCAATGATTTTGCGAAGGCAGAGCTTGAAGGTGACTTGGCTTCCGCATTGAAGATTTAAGTTAGTTTTTGAATTGTTCAAATATGGCCTTTAACGCGAGAATAGATAGTGACTATAGGTACGACAAAGAGCAGGTAGTTTGAGTGTAATCAGAGATAAAATAATACAAATTATAAGACATAATAAAATTCTTATCTCGAATTTTTCTTATCTCACTGTATTGCAATTTGTCAATATCGTTGCTCCATTAGTTACCTATCCGTACTTAATAAATTTGTTTGGAGCGAGCGTTTATGGTGAATTAATTTTTGCTCAATCAATAGTCAACTATCTGCTAATAATCGTGACATATGGCTTCGATATCATCGGAGCTAAATATTCCTCTCTTTATTATAAAAATAAGGAAAAACTAGAGGATTTAATGATGAGTATATTTGTGATAAAATCATCTTTTTATGTGGTAATTTTGTTACTGTTATTTTTGCTATACGCGTTTAATATTATTGACTCGGATTCATTTATTCTCATTACACTAACTACATGGGTATTATTGTATGATATACTATTTCCTAAATGGTTTTTTCAAGGCATGGAAAAAATGAAGGTAATTACGTACATTGGTTTTGTGAATAAGGTGGTATTTGTTGTTGCGGTATTTTTTGTTATTCAGTCTGCAGAAGATTATTTGCTTGTGCCGGTTATTAATTTGTTTAGCACGATATTTATTGGTTTAGTTTCTATATATATTATCCGTAATAAATTTCACATCAGATTCAGTTTACCGTCATATCTTAGTTTAAGATTTTACATTCAAGATGCCTGGAGTATATTCTTCTCAAATATAGCTATCAACCTATTTAAAGGATCGAATAGTTTGTTAATTGGTTCATTCCTGGGCATGAAAGAATTGGCCTTCTACGATTTAGCTGAAAAAATTGTAAGCTTAGCAAAAACGCCGCTTAACATTTTAAGTCAAACAGTATTCCCTAGAATAAGTAGAGAAAGGAATAAGGAATTTATCAAGGGATTAATTAAAATATTTATACCTGCAAATATCGTTCTATTTCTTTTTTTGTTTATAGCGTCTCCTTTTTTGATTCTGGCGTTAGGGGGTAATGAGATGTTACCTTCGACAGTTTTATTAAAGATTTTATTAGTTACAATTCCTATACTGGCTGTAGGTAATCTTATTGGCATTCAATTTTTAGTAGCTTTTGGGTATAAAAATGACTTTGTAAAATCAATTTCGGGGGGGCTTGTGTTTTATTTGTGCTGCATATTGGTTTTGAGCCAATTAGATTTATTTTCCAGCAGAGCTTTGGCAATTTCAATTGTATTAACGGAGATTGTGACCACGATTTTTTTAATTCATTTTGCACGCAAGAGAGATTTTTTTATCGATAAGTAAAGTTAAACTATACTAATATGATTTTGAATAGGTTGGGGACATTCCACGGAGCGCCTTACAGGTATATTAATTACCTAAAAGATAATCCAGATACTGTTATCCGTTGGTTTCATTTACATGGTGATCCTATGATAGAGTCGCTCATGAGTGAGTTAGAGTTACTGGGTTTAAATAATATATTATTTTATTCCCTAACTGAGGCCACATCAAATAAATTGAGACTAGCACAGCGTATTGCTCTATTCACTAAAAGAAATAATATTTTACAAAACAGATTAGGTGTAGCCTTGTTAAGAATTTATTTGAGAAGTATTCGAGTGAATCGAAATCTTTTAGCGTTATTCAAAGAAGAGGTTGATTTAACTTGGTGCGGAAATAACGATTTAGATTACTCATTAACTTTTCTGGCTTGGATAAAATTAAAATTACCACATCTCTTTATTCACTATAGTTATAAAGAGCATAGATGTACTTTTAGATTAGATGAAAGTCTTGGTCTGTCGTTAGCCGATGGTTTAATTATTCCATCAAAATCATCTCTATTAGCTTTAAATGAAGTTTATAAGACGGACTTTTCGGCTAAAACATTCTATGCAGATGAGGATTGGCGTTCTCGAAGTATTTCAGAATTTGTTAGAGAAAACAAGAAAATTAAGTTGTCTAAAGAAGATGAATGTCCTCACGTTATTATATTAACGCGTTATGCTGAATATGGCAATCAAGTTGATCCTCGCCGGGGTAGTAGAATAAACTTTCTAAGAATCATGAAAGTATTTGCGGAAAAGGGCCTAAAAATTCACTTGAAATCAATGTGTATATGCGATAATATAGGAGGGGTTTGTATGACGGAAAATACTCCATATCATGATTTAAAGATTAAGTATCCTGATAATATTTTTATTGAAGAACCAATTTCATTAAATAGGGACGCAGATTATCTCGATTTATCTGTTTATGATTTTGGAATAATTCATAATTATGAGGAAGGGGAGGCAACAAACTCATTTTCTCGTATAAATATACCAAATCGATTGTTTGAATATTATGCTTCAGGTGTTATGCCGATTGTTTTAAGGAATACGTTAATGGAGGTTGAGCAGATTATTGAAGATTCAAACTTTGGACTTATAGTGGATAATTACAAAGAAGCTGCGAGTAAAATGAATGATTTTATACGAAATGATTATTCCAGCGAACAAGCGTTTGTTTATGAAAATAGTTTCGAAACGTTTATGATGGTGCTATTACGCGGAAATAACAACCTAAATAAAAACAGATAAACCAAAAATTATAAATTATGAATAAAATCAATATTTCAAGCATGAAGGTTGTTATTCTTGCAGGTGGTTTTGGAACGAGAATAAGCGAGGAATCAGTTTCTAGGCCTAAGCCCATGATATTACTAGATGACAAGCCCATACTTTGGCACCTGATGAAATATTATGCAGCACATGGGCTTGTCGAATTTGTGATTTGTGGCGGATATAAATTTACGGAGATTGCTGAGTATTTTCTAAATTATCAGCGAAATTTAAAATCGTTTACTTTGGATATTGGCTCCAATTCTTTGGTGATTCATGAGGCTCATGAAGAGAGCTGGCGAGTCACTGTTGTTGATACGGGTTTGAGTACAATGACTGGCGGTCGTTTAAAACGAGTTCTTCCTTACATTCAAGGCGATGATGCATTTTGTTTCACTTATGGAGATGGTCTGTCAGATATCAATATAAATGAATTGATTAATTTCCATTTCAATCATGGTAAGCTTGCCACTATGAGTGCGGTTTACCCGCCGGCTCGGTTTGGGGCACTTAGTATAGAAGATGATAATAAAATCACCTCTTTCGAGGAAAAACCTAGAGGCGATGGCGGAAGGATAAATGGGGGTTTTTTCGTTTTATCCCCGAAAGTAGTTGATTTCATAGATGGCGATACGACTGTTTGGGAAAAGTTTCCATTAGAACATTTAGCTTCTAATGGTGAATTGATGGCTTTCAAGCATAGCGGATTTTGGCAGCCAATGGATACATTGAAAGATAAACGAGATTTACAAGAGATGATTAAAACTAAAAAAGCTCCTTGGATGATATGGTAAGACTATATGATTTTTGGAAAGGAAAAAAAGTATTTATAACGGGCCATACCGGATTTAAAGGATCATGGTTATCTTTAATTTTGCTGAAACACGGTGCGGAAGTTAAAGGTTATTCGAAGGATGGCTTTGAAATAGGTTCGTTTTATGATTCTTTAAAACTTTCTGATGATATTGAATCGATCAAAGGTGACATTACAGATTATAGTTCCCTTGAAAGGGAAGTTACGCTATTTTCGCCTGACATAATCTTTCACTTAGCCGCACAACCCTTAGTACTAGAGTCCTACTCTGATCCAAGAGGTACTTTTTCGACCAATGTAATGGGAACACTTAATGTTCTTGAGGTGTCGCGCTCAGTTGAAAGTGTAAAGTCTATAATTTCTGTTACTACAGATAAAGTTTATAAGAACAATGAATGGGATTATAGCTATCGAGAAATTGATAGTTTGGGAGGTTATGATCCGTACAGCTCAAGTAAGGCTTCTGCGGATATCTTGACAAACTCCTATAAGCAATCGTTTTTCAACGAACGTGAAGTTGGAATTTGTTCTGTTCGAGCTGGAAATGTTATAGGGGGGGGTGATTTTTCTGAGAACCGTTTGATACCTGATATTGTTCGATCTGTAAATTTAAAACGCTGCTTAGATGTCAGGTATCCATCTGCTATTCGACCATGGCAGCATGTGATTGAGCCGCTGAAAGCATACATGGAAATTGCGAAAAAGCAGTTTGCAAACCCAGATTTTGGATCTGCTTATAATGTTGGACCGGATTCAGAGAACGCTTGTAGAGTAGAATACATTTTAGAGTTTTCTGAAAAATTTTGGGAAGGCGAATTTATATGGCAGCAGGTATCTTCTGAAAAAATGCATGAGGCAGGCTTATTGAAATTGGATTCTTCATTAGTTCGTTCGAAAACGAATTGGAGACCAATGCTTACTATTGACGAGACATTAGAGAGGACACTAAATTGGTATAAGAAACAAATGCAAGGTTGTGATACGCGTTTTTTGTGTGAGTCTGACATAGAATTCTATTTCAATGCTTAACGTATTAGTTTCAGGCTCGACAGGTTTTATAGGTTCGCACTTGGTGAATTTCTTGTCATTACAAGGTTATAATGTTTACCGTTTACAAAGAGATGTTCAGACAGATCTAAGTAATGGACGCCTAGAATATCGGAATGATGTGGGAATATGCAAATATGCCTCAGAAATTAATTTTGATGTAGTAATACACCTTGCAACATTGTTTTTAGGTAATCATACACATGATCAAATTGGCCATTTAATTGATTCGAATGTTAAACTTGGTGCCAGATTGATTGATTTTGCTGTCAACAACAAAGTGAAAAAGTTTATCAATGTATCGACTTATGCGCAATCAATAAATGGGTTTGAATATATACCTCAAAATTTATATGCATCGACAAAAGAAGCTTTTGTCAATATTCTTCAGTACTATGCTTACGAGCATGATATTGAGATCTACAATTTAGAAATGTTTGACTCGTATGGCTCAAATGATCCCCGTAAAAAGTTTTTAAATCTTGCTAGTGCCTCATTATTTAATAACGAAGATTTCAAGATGTCAGGAGGCGATCAAATCCTTTGTATGCTGCATATAGATGATATTGTCAGAGCATTTGATGTATTACTGCAAAGGGATGAGACGTTATATAGTGGAGTTAATAGCTTCACCTTATTACACGAGGAGTTGTTTATAAGTTTAAAAGATATTGTCTCTACAATGAAAAAAGTTTACAATAGTCATTCGGAGATAGAGTATGGTTATTATCCGTACAGAAAAAATGAAATATTTAAACCGAAATCTAGATTCAATATATTGCCGAAATGGTCTCCTAAAATCACACCTGAAATGGGTATAAATATGATTTATGAATCTTTGGTTTCTAAAAACAAGATTTGATATGAAAAAAACAGATATAGATGAAATTGAAGGCGCTTTTATTCTTGAGTCTAGTGTTTTTACTGATGTTCGTGGAAAACTTCTCAAGCCATACATATATGAGACTTTAGATAATACATGGGGTTTTCAACCTATGGAATCATGGTTTACTGTAAGTCACGCGAACGTTATTAGGGCTATGCATATGCAGCTAGGTGAGAAACCAGGACGCAAGGTGGTATGTTTAATTTCTGGCGAAATTGAAGATGTTCTCTTAGATACGCGAAAGGGTTTTTCAACTTATGGGAACACTTTCCGCATCAAGCTGTCTTCTCTATCTAGCGAGCTAAAAATTATTTGCATACCTGTAGGGGTGGCGCATGGATACAGAACATTTGGAGACAATACAGTTGTAATGTACATGTCTGATGTGGTTCATGATTCAGATTCTGATATTGGGTATAATTGGAATAGTATAGGTATTGATTGGCAGATTGAAAACCCGATAATCTCAGAACGGGATAAACATTTACCACATTTTATTCCGACCGAATTGTAGGGCCATAGCGGGCAATATGGCAGATAATATTGATTCAATTTTTATTGGGAAGCTCAAGCAAATATTTCTCTTGAATCAATCCACCGTGGATTTTTTGTTCGTTGGTTTAATTGGAAGCTATGGTAGAGGAGAAGGGAGGATTTTTTGCGAAGGAGAGCTGTTTACCTCTCTCAATGATCTTGATATATTAGTGGTTACAAGGATACCTTTAACTAGTTTGGAGAAGGAGTCTGTGCTGGAGGCTGTTCGGAAAGTTTACAAAGGATGGCTAGACATCGACTTCTTGTTGCCAAATTCTAAACGCTTCAAGACTCCGAGCATTTGGTTGACCGATATAATCAATTCACACGTAAGAATAATAGGCAACATAGAAAGTATTGATGAACTAGAAATAGTAGACACGAATGTTATTCCGAAGAAAGAAGCTCTGATATTATGGAGGACTAGAATGTGGACTTTTTGGTCTCAAGATTATTTTGTGGAGTCTCGCCCAAAATCTGACTACCAGTTGGCAAAGTTGGTTTTTGCAATTATAGACATTACATGTTTGCCTAATGGTTACAAGTCTACATATTTAGAAAAGAGTAACTCTGAAAATGCACGAAAAATATTTGATGAAGTATTATTATTTGAGGCGTTGAGTGTGAAGAATGGTGAACAAGTGGCTTTTGAAAATCTCATAAACACTAAATACCTCATAAAAATTATGCTGATCGAAATTGCTCGTTTGTATACTAGGGTAGGTAACAAATCGATAGGTTTTGTCATTACTTGCTTTCACCCGAATGTCTGGATAAGTTTAGCTTCTAATTCCGTAAGTAATAAGTCAGTTATCCCGTTTATTTTATATGCAGAACAATTGCTGGCTGTATATATGTGGGTGTTCTGGAATAAAAGAATAGGTTTTTTTAATAAGTACCTAGCTGAAAAAAGTTTACAATGTCAGAAAAAAAATTAATTGTAATTCTATTAGATGCTTTTAGAGCTGACTATCTAGATAAAGATGAAACACCATTTTTATATTCCTTGAGCAAAAGGCACGGTGTGCGAAAAATAAGGCCTAGTTATGGCTTTTGCGAGAGAACTGAAATATTACACGGAAAGGATTTCAGCAACAGTGGATTGTTTACGGCGATATGTTTAAAAAAGAAGCCTTCAAGACATCGTACAAATCTTCTGAGGATTTGGCCTCGAATGAAATCCAATTATTTTTCAGTAATTGCTCGGAAAATACTAAATAAATTTGCATCAATCTTGCAGATTAATTTGCCCATTTATTTAATACCCTTGGAATTGCTAGGTTTGTGGAATTATACTGAGGATTCAGAGGATATTACTGATCCATTTATATACAATTCTGGCTTTTTATATGAGAATAGGCATAGGAGGCTAAGCTTCAATCATTTTACTGCTCTTGGTAAAAGAAGTCTTATTAAAGATGAAAAAGCCAGATTACATGCGGCCATTGCCGAACTTGAAGATAACGATGTTGTATTTGTTTATCTTGGTGAATCCGACTGGCTAGGACATGTATACGGTCCTGACAGTGTAGATTTCAAATCTTACTTATCTAGATTAGACACTTATTTGGCTGAGGCTTACCATAGTTATGATCATGATGATGTGGAAACGATATTCCTTGGGGACCATGGTATGGTTCAGGTCGAACGTTACGTAGATATAGAGAATATTTTGTCAAAAGAATTCGCTCAGCACGGCTTAAGACGTAACATCAATTATTTCTTGTTTATTGATAGTACGATCGTTCGTGTGTATTTTTTGAATAATTCAACATTGGATCTGATGTTGATTAAGGGCTTTTGCGAAAAACATGAATTAAACTTCGTTGAAAATATTGGTAAGGAGTATGGTGATATAATTTTAGGTTGTAATGCTGGTGTCATGTTCTTTCCCAATTATTTTAATTCGCAAAAGTTAAAAGGAATGCACGGTTACAGAGATGATATCACTGAAAATCAAGGTATGATAATTAGAGATGAGGGATATTACACTCCGGAAGTAGTGAATTTACACGAGGCGTTGGCATGAAGTTAACCATAATTGTATGTTACTATCGTGGGCACCGACATATAGAAAAATGCTTAAGAAGCTTGGTTCCGCAATTAATTGAAGGAACCGTAGAATGTTTAGTAATAGAAAATGGTGTTGATGTTGATGCAAATGTTAAAAACAAGTTCCCAGCTGTCAATTATATAGGAATAGAGACTAATTCGGGTCTTGGGCCTGCCAGAAATTTAGGGCTACAATTGGCAAAAGGCGAGTTTGTATGGTATATCGACGATGATGCCTGGGTTCCAAATGGAACGATCAAATACTTATTAGAATCGGTATTGGTAGCGGATTGTATTTATGGTGGTGGATTAGTATTAAATGCGAACAATCAATACACTCTTTCGAAAGTTTATCATGACTTTTATTATAGTCCTCTGCAAAAGGCCCTGAAGTTAATTATAGGTACTAATATGTATTTCCGAACTTCTGCGTTAAAAACTGTCGAGGGATTTCATCCTGATTTGAATAGGGCAGATGAAGCATATGTCGTCAGGAAATTAAGTGCGAAAGGATTCAAAGGAAATTTTATAAGTAATGTTGAAGTGTTTCATAATCAACCATCTGATTTTAAGAATATCCTAAGGGTTTTTATCGATAATGGTAGATATCGATGTAAAATGTCGCAAGGAATATTTGCTAAATTTATTAGAACTGGTCTACATTCTGTCACTTTTGTGTTTCCTGTAGTTGCAATTTTCTCATTGCCTTTGGCGTTGTTACTAGTATTCATTAGGTTTATTTATAGTAAAACACATCTGATATTGATTAAAAATAGATTATATTATTGGCCCATCATTATTTTATTAAATACTTGGCGAATAGTTCTGGAGGATTATGGGTATACCAAAGAATTTGTTGGAAAATTTTTTTAAGTTAGGTTTCCTAGCTTTGGTGGTATCTAACATCCCTGATGTCTATGATTCGTATGTTAATCAAGTTAAGCATGGTACTCTTAATATAATAAAGATAGTTCGAATAATATTGTTATTTGCATTGCAAATTACATTGATATTCCAAGTGGTAATAGATTGGAAAAAAAGAAATGCTAACCCAGGAATGAGCATATTAATATCGAGACTGTTATTGTTAATGTTGCCACTTTTTGTTTTACTATTGCCTAATTTTTATTTTTTTACAAGGCAATATGTAGGACTTACATTATTGATGATTTCCGGGTCGCTTAATCTGAGATTTTCTTCCTACAATTTCTTTAGGAGGTTATTTTTTATGCATCTATCATTGCAGATAATTCAGTTATTGTTTCTTAACAATCATCAAGGTCTGTTATTTGGCATGTTAAATTTGCGAAATACAGGAATATTTCTAATGCCAAGTACTAGTGCGATATTTACAATATTAATGCTATTATTATTTGATTCGATCGGTTCCTTGAAATTTTCTTCTTGGATTTTAATGATTTTGAGTGTCGCTTTGTCGGCAAGTGGTTTAGGTGTAGTACTATTGTTAGTTTATATTATGTGGAAATTGCGTTTTGATAAAGTTGTGTTTTCTATCTTAATCGTTGGAACCTTCCCCCTAGTATACTATCTCCTTCCAATAGTCCTCAGTAGGCCCACACTTTATATAAGTATAATAGATAGGTTTGAAAATTGGTCTGATAAAATATCAGTTCTTGGTTTATTTCCTAGTTTTTCTTCGGGAATGTACACAAACGCTTATGCTACCTTGGCTAAGAATAAGGGTGATATGATTTGGCGAAATTTTATTGTGGATGGTGATTTAATCAGTATTTTTTTAAATCTAGGGCTGATTCTGGGGTTGCTATTTTATTCGCGAATAATTTACAAATCTTTCTTAAAGGAAAAAGGAATTATATACTTTATTTTCTTTTTAGCTTCACTGACTGTTTCTATATTGGAGATGCTTTGGGTTCCTTTGATTTTAATATTAATAATTTCGGAAACGAATGAGCGGAAAATGGCTTATAGGTAACCTGCCGCCGCCTGTAGGTGGTCAAAGTTTAATAACATTATTGGTTGTAGAGAATATTCCTTTTGATAGAGTGATTAATACATCATATCAAGGAATAAGAAGTGTTATTAAAATTCTATATAATTTAGTTTCAATTAAATTTCTACATAACACGAGTAATACGCTATATATTATTCCATCCCGCGGACGACTAACTATTTGGCGGGAGCTTTTGTTTTGTGTATTGTGGAGTGGTCCTGTTGTAGCACATATGCACGGTAATGATTACCATTGGATTTTAGGAAAAGGACAATATAGCAGTTTTATTAGAGTTTTGTTACGGAGTAGTATTACGAAAATGATATGTGTGAATGATGTTCAGCAGCAAGATTTTCTTCAGATAGGTGTTGATTCTTGTGTTATTAGTAACCCAGTCCTTCTTGATGCTATTGATGTCAGTCCGAGCTATAATCGTGAGTTTGATTTTGGTTTTATTTCCGTTATAATGTCGAGCAAGGGTATCTTTGATTCGCTTGATTTGTTTGAGTATGTTTTGCGAAAGCGTAGTGTTAGGATGATAATAGCCGGTCCTTTCCGAGGCGATGATGAGATGAGTGAAGATATGGTTCGGAAAACTTTTTTTAAACGTGTAGCGTCTATTAATAATATTGTAAGAGATTCTGTGATTTATATAGGTGAAATTCACGGCGATAGTATCGTTCGTTTTTATGATTCTATAAAATTTTTATTATTTCAAAGTCGCTTCCGCTCCGAATCGTTTGGTTTAGTGTTAATAGAAGCATTATCAATGGGGGTAATACCAATAATATCCAATAATCCAGTTTTGAAAAGTACTTTAAAGGAATTTTATTATTTATTGGATTCTGATGATATTGATAGTTATTTGAATATAGATATGTCCCTTGAGATAAAGGAAAATAGGAAGAAAGTGTTAGAGAAATATTCTAAAGACATGTTCCTTAACAAAATTGAAGACGAGATATATGCGAATTTTAATAACGGGTAGTAAGGGCTTTATTGGTGGTGCCATAAAGCTACATTTTCAGGATGGCAATGAATTACTTTGTATTGATAAATTAGAAGATGAAAGTGATCCACAATGCCGTAGGTTAAACCTCTTGGATCGTTTCAATTTAGAGGCTGAGATAACTTCATTTAGTCCGGAAGTAATTATTCATTGCGCTGCAAGAACTGATTTGAGAGGCATTTCGTTAGAGGATTATGAAGACAATCACGTCGCCACTCAGAACCTAATAATTGCTACCGAACATTTAGAAAAGAAACCATTTATATTATTCTTTAGCTCAATGTTGGTCCATAGCCTGGGTAAGCATAGTCGAGTGTTTGGTGATTATAATCCGCATACAATTTATGGAAAGAGTAAGGTTTTGGTTGAAGAATTAGCAACCCATTATATCGGAGACTTCGTTGTGGTAAGACCCACGTCTATATGGGGTCCTGGATTTAAAGAACCATATAGAGATTTTTTTGATTTAATAAGGTCAAAACGATTTGTAGGTATGCCCGTTTCGTCGATGTCAAAGAAAACATATGGTTTTATTGAGGATATACTCAAGCAGATAGAATTTATCATAGGTAATAGGAAATTATTTATTAAAGACCCTCTAGTCTATTTATCGAGTGACTATTATATCGATATAGGTAATTGGGCGAATTTAATATATAAATTTTATCATAATCGGCATTATCCGATATTGCCGTTGGCTGTTTTTCGTTTAGTAGGCTTTGTTGGTGACACACTTGTTCGATTAGGAATAAAATTTCCCATGACATCTTTTAGACTCAAAAATATGACGAGCGATAATATGATTCCGTTTGATGAAAGATTCAAATCACTGACGTCTATTAGTTTAGAAGAGGCAACACTTAAAACCTTGAGATATTTAGATGAAGAATAGTCCATTAATAACGGTTATCACAGTTTGTTTTAATAGTGAAAAATATATTTCAGATTGCATAAATAGTGTGAACCACCAGACCTATGAAAAAATAGAGCATATATTTATTGATGGAGGTTCTACTGATAAAACTCTAGAAATTATACAAAATCACGCGAATAGGAATAGTGTTGTAGTTTCTGAACCAGATAGGGGTATATATGACGCGATGAATAAAGGTTTAGAATTATGTACAGGAGAAATTATTGGGTTTCTAAATTCTGATGATCTTTATTCTAATAATAATGTTTTGAGTAAAATAGCAGAAATATTTAATAATTCTAACGTTGACATTGTTCATGGAGACTTACAATTCATTAACGAGAATAATGAGGTAGTTCGTTCATGGAAAGGAGAAAGTTATTATTCCGGTCAATTTGCTAGATCAATGTCACCGGCTCATCCAACATTCTATTGTAAACGTGCGGTGTTTGATAAAGTTGGTCGTTTCACTCTAGACTATAAAATTGTAGGGGATCTTGAATTTATGTTTCGGTCATTAGAGATATCGAAAATGTCGAGTTCTTTAATAAGTGAAAACTTGGTTATAATGCGTTTAGGAGGGATTAGTACAGAGTCTATCTACACGAGTTGGAGTATTTATAAGGAAGTAAAAAATTTCCACTTATATCATGGTGTCAGTTTTAATTCATTTGTCTATTGGCGGGGCAAGTTTCTGAAATTTCTTAAACAAAAAGTATTTAACAGATGATATTATTAGCATTTAACGAACTAAACCTTGACTACATAAAAGGATACGTAAGTAAAGGTAGTCTAACCAACTTTGGAAAATTATTGGAACATGGAGTTGTCAATACCACAAGTGAAAGAAAATATGAATTGCTCGAGCCTTGGATTCAGTGGGTAACTGTTCAAACAGGTAAGACTTATGAAGAGCATCAAGTATATCGTCTAGGTGATATGGTTGATAGGCCAGAACTACATCAAATTTTTGAGGAGTTAGAAAAGTCAGGTCTTTCAGTTGGTGCTATCAGTCCATTCAATGCAGACAATAGATTATCTAGTTCGAAGTTCTTTATTCCAGATCCGTGGACGCAAACCAAAGCTAGCGGTGGTTATATCATCGAAAAATTGAGCAGAACAGTTTCTAGATTCGTTAATAGTAATGCCTCCGGAAAAGTAGGCCCTGTAGATCTTATTTGGTTGCTACTTGGCTTCATAGTATACGTTCGAGTAAAAAGATGGCTTAAGTTCATTAGGCTGGTTTCTCTTCGAAAGAAACCAGGAGTAAAAGCAGCTATTCTTGATATGATTCTACTGGAAGTGTTTGTCACTCTTCAGAAAAAACACAAACCAGACTATTCTCACCTCTTCTTTAACGGAGGAGCTCACGTACAACATCATTACATGTTTAATTCTTCTCAATACAAAGGAAATTTTAAGAATCCGGAATGGTATTGTCCATCTGACTGGGATCCTATTTTAATGATGCTCGAAACCTATGATACAATTATTGGGGATTTATTAGAATCAGGAGAAAGAATAATTGGAGTAACTGGATTACATCAAGTGCCTCATGAAGAGCAAACATTTTATTGGAGACCTGTAGCTCATAAAGACTTCTTGCTAGAATGCGGTCTCAAAGGAGAGTTTAAGGTGATCCCAAGAATGTCACGTGACTTCCTCATTGAGGTTACAGATGACAAACAAGCATCAGAAATAGAAAACCATCTAAATCAATTTACGGATTCCGTAAGGTCTAAGCAGGTCTTCAACGTTGATAATAGAGGAACGTCGTTATTTGTTGAAGTGATATACGATGATGATTTAGTTGAGGGTATGAGCTTTGATGGCCCTAATGGTGTTTCAATAGGATCATTAAGGTCAAAATTGGCTTTTGTTGCAATCAAGAATGGTAAACACGACGGAATAGGTTACATATTTAGTAATATGCCTATGGATTTACCTAAAGAGATCAAGCTTACTGAGGTTTATGACTTTATAAAGCGAAACGCGTTAGCCGATGCTAGAGTAGCCTAGGGCGACTAATATAATTACTTGAAAGCCGGCTCATTGAGCCGGCTTTTCTTTTTATGTCAACCACGGATTTGACATAAATACGACATCTATTGCTAAATAGATATATCAATAATCTATGTTATTTCATGCTACTTTAGCATAAATCATTGTTGTTTACAATGAAACCATGTATACCGAATGACTGCGGGCTGCAGTCGTAAAAATAAAACAGGTTCCTCTAATTACTTATAAAAATCCGAGTAAATTTCGAGTTGAAGCACTCATAACATCTACAAAACGTATCTTCGTTACCCGTTGATAACACAGGAAAATAAAATAGCAATTCTTGGGCTAGGTTACGTAGGTTTACCCCTGGCAATCGAATTTTCTAGAGTCTTTGAAACCATTGGTTACGATATAGATGAAGAAAAAGTAAAAAACCTTCAAAAGGGTAGAGATACTACGAGAAGTATACAAACAGATGAATTAGTTCGTGCATTAAGTAAAAATCTCTCCTTAACCAATGAAAATAGTGCTACCGCAGATTGTAATATTTATATCATTACCGTCCCTACGGACATCAACGAAGATAAAACGCCCAATCTATCACCGTTGATCAGGGCTAGTCAAATGGTTGGTGAGGTTTTAAAAGAAGGAGACCTCGTGATATATGAAAGCACCACCTATCCGGGTTGTACAGAAGAAGTGTGTGTTCCGGTTTTAGAGGGTACAAGTGGTCTTGTATTCAATGAGGATTTTACCATAGGTTACAGCCCAGAGCGCATCAATCCAGGTGATCGCAAAAGGAACTTAAAAAACATCATAAAGGTGACGGCAGGTTCCACACCTGCAACAGCTGAACGAGTGGATGAATTATATAATCAAATAGTACATGCAGGTACATTCAAAGCATCCAGTATTAAAGTAGCTGAAGCTTCTAAAGCAATTGAAAATGCACAGCGTGATTTAAACATTAGTTTTGTGAATGAATTGGCCATTATCTTCGATAAGTTGGACATAGACACATCCGAAGTTTTGGAAGCTGCACAAACCAAGTGGAACTTTTTACCCTTTAAACCAGGCTTAGTAGGTGGTCATTGCATAGGTGTTGATCCATATTATTTAGCGCATAAAGCACAAGCCCTCGGTCACCATCCTCAGGTTATTTTATCAGGTAGAAAAATAAACGACAATATGGCATTGTTTGTAGCAAGCAATGTGGTGAAATTGATGAGCCAAAAAGCAATACCTGTCAAGAAATGTAACATATTAATCATGGGTTTTGCATTTAAAGAAAATTCATCAGATTTTAGAAACACCAAAATATGGGACCTTTATAAGGAACTGATTGATTTTGGAGCAGCCGTAAATGTTTACGACCCCCTGGTTGATGATCAACGGGTAAAGAAGCAATACTCGCTTGATCTCATCAAAGAGTGTAGTATATCTGATTATCAAGTAGTTATATTGGCTGTACCACACGATGCTTTTCTCAAGATGAACATTCAAACCACTCCAAACTCAGTGGTATACGACCTCAAAGGAGTATTGCCAAAGTCACATTCAGATAAGCGGCTTTAGTTTGCATACGAATAACACGAGTTTAACGCTAAACCAATCCAAAGGTTAATTCGTGGCATGATTTTTGATAATCTCTAAATGACCCATAAACTTTGTGAATAACGGTTTAAGTTTGTGAGTGAAGTCTATTGTCGAAATGGAACAGGTAAATTTGAACATACAAAAACAGTTTAATCCCAAAGTTGCGATACCGCGGGAATTAAAAGATACCAATGTTAAGGTTTCATCTATGATAGATAGAATAATTGCAGTTCTTTTACTGCTGCTTTTCTCTCCCACATTGATAGTAGCTTTTTTGTTATTATTTATTGAAGATGGATTTCCTTTGGTTTTCAAACAACAACGGGTCGGTAAAAACGATAAAGATTTTTACATTTATAAGATTCGCTCAATGAGAAGGAATACGCCACAAGTGTCTACCAATGAATTGAGTAATCCTGAAAAATACCGCCTGAAAACAGGGAAATTCTTTCGTAAATATTCCATTGATGAGTTACCTAACTTGTGGAATATCATCAAGGGGGATATGCACTTTATAGGCCCTAGGCCGTTGATGAGAAGAGAAAAAGAGCTACATGAGTTGAGGTTGAGGTATAAAATTTTAGAAATTAAACCCGGAATCACAGGTTTTGCTCAAGTGAATGGTCGAGACATTTTGTGCGTGCCCCGCAAAGTAGCTTTAGAACGCTATTACACTAAGAACAG
>Ga0181606_10001154_pt1 | contig 22959 bp, 23 predicted proteins | sample 041ome_10_FD_132994 | JGI IMG/M metagenome (GOLD analysis project Ga0181606, IMG submission 132994) | Coastal salt marsh microbial communities from the Groves Creek Marsh, Skidaway Island, Georgia - 041412US metaG (megahit assembly) | ecosystem: Environmental > Aquatic > Marine > Intertidal... | reverse complement strand
CCGCTGGTGCGCGAAGCCCGCAGCGGCGCCGATCTGTTCTACTTTGATCGCGGCGATAAAATCGATGTGGCAGCCGATGTCTTTTCCAACGAGGTGCGCAGGCTTTTGGCCGAACACGCGCCCGGAAATACGCGGCTGGCGGTGGACAAAATCATGTTGCACGGGCTGCGCGCCCTAGAGGCGCAGGGCCTGCAGGTGATGGAGGGCGAAGAGCTAACCGAGAAAACCCGCGCAATCAAAGGCATAGACGAGATTAAGGCGATGCGCTGCGCGGTGCATGCCTGCGAACAGGCCGTGGCCCTGATGGAGGATTTCGCCCGCACCCATGTGCCGCAGGGGGGGATCAGCGAAGATGATATCTGGGCTGTGCTGCATGCCGAAAATATCCGCCGCGGTGGCGAATGGATCGAAACGCGGCTGCTGGCGTCGGGGCCGCGTACCAACCCGTGGTTTCAGGAATGCGGCCCGCGCATAGTGCAGCCCAATGAAATTATCGCCTTTGATACCGATCTGGTGGGCGCTTATGGTATTTGCACCGATATTTCGCGCACGTGGTGGGTGGGCGATGCCGCGCCACGCGCCGATATGGTCTATGCCATGCGCCACGCCTATGAGCATATTCAAGAAAACATGCAGCTGTTGAAACCCGGCGCCATGATCCCCGATATCGTTGCCGCCTGCCACAGGCTGGATGCGCCCTTTCAAAAGCAAAAATACGGCTGCATGATGCATGGCGTGGGCCTGTGCGATGAATGGCCCTTGGTGGCCTATCCCGATCAGGCGGTGCCCGGCGCCTTTGACTACCCGCTCGAGCCGGGCATGGTGCTGTGCGTCGAGGCGCTGGTCAGCCCCGAGGGCGGGGATTTCTCGATCAAGTTGGAAGATCAGGTTTTGATCACCGAAACCGGGTTTGAAAACCTAACCCAGTATCCGTTTGACCCGGTGCTGATGGGCGCCGCCTAAACGGGCCAAAACCGCCCCACCCACATAGGATGACGGGCATTCGCCCAGCTGCCCCTATTCGCTTGAATAGGGGTCTTTGCCTTCGGCGTGGGGTCGCTCGACCAATGCCTTTGGCACAGCCCCTGCAGGCACGGCGCGGGTTGGCCTGCAATCTGCACTGTGTTGCCCAACACCTATGGGCAGCAGGAAAAATCCATGCAAGGCATCGCAGCAGAAAGGCTGTTAGGGCAAGAAATTGGCCCATCCTATTTTGGTGCAAATATTTTGGCCACCCGCGACAGGCTGGGGCCAGATGGCACCTATGATGACATGGCCAATCAGTTGGGCATCAACGCTGTGCGCTACCCCGGCGGCTCGTTGACCGAGCGGTATTTTGACATCACCAACCCAGACCAAACCAGCACGCTGCATTATATCACCGGCCAACCGCAGCCGCTGCTGCCTTTTTCGGAATTCATGCAATTCGCCGCCGACACCGGGCGCCCGGCGTTGATTGTGCTGCCCACCCGCCCGCGCTGGGCGACGAAACCGATGCATTGGGCCACCGCTACCCCAGTATAGACGAGGCCGCGCTACGCGGCTTTGTGCGCGACACGCTGGATGGCGTCTATGGGCAGGCCCCAATCGCAGGGTTTGAGCTGGGCAACGAATACTGGGGGGCCGCAGAAATGAGCGCGGTGGAATATGGCCGCGTTGCCAGTGAAATGGCGTTGATCGTCAAAGACGAGCTGGTCCACCATCCCGATTACGACGCCCGGTTCCAAGAGACCGAAATCTATGTGCAGATGGGTATGAATTTCGGCCACTCGCGCCTGTCGGCCGCCTATGACAGCACAGATCCGGCGCAGGCCTTGGCTGATTTCGCCCAAGATTACGGGCTGGATCTGGGGCCCCCTATACCTATGGCAATGGCGGCGTCGCTTGGCCACAGCTGAACAACCTATTGATTTTACGCGAATTTGACACCCAAGAAGAAATCGACAGCATCGATGGCGTGGTCGCCCATATCTATGCCAAGGGGCTGGACAACCCAGAAAGCCAGCATTTTGCCCTGCGCACGATCGAGGCCACATGGCCCTTGCAAGAAGAGGGGCTGAAAACCGTGGTCACCGAATGGAATATTCGCAACCACGGGCGCGACGCAAACGAAGACTACGGCTTGGTTCAAGCCCATGAAATGCTTGATACGCTGGCCGCGATGGCATCCCATGGGGTGGATCAGGCCTATGTCTGGCCCATGCAACAAGGGGCGATGTCGTCTTTGGCGGGAAACGAGGGCGACGGCGCCCCGCGCGTGCCCGGCGCCTTTTTCAACATGTTAAGCACCTCCCTGCCCGGCACCCACCCGGTTGTGCTGGAAGGTGCCGAAATCGGGCAAACCGAACTGGTGGCGCCCGCCACCACCGTGCATGCCTTTGCCGGCCCAGATCATGCGGTGCTTTACACAGTGTCCACCGATGACAGCCAAACTGTCACAGATGCGTTGGATCTGCGGGGGCTGGTGCAGGATTGGACCAGCGCCGAGATCACCCGCCTTGGCGTGGCAGACGGCGAATTGCCGGGCGCTGCACGGGCCACGCCGGTGCTGAGCGAACTGCCCGCAGACCAAGTGCTGCAAGATGGGGTGCTGACGGTTGAACTGGCCCCGCGTGAAATTTTGCAGGTGGTGTTGCGCGGCGTCACCTACACGCCCGACACCCAAGACGCGCTGGATCAACTGGATATCCCCTATTTCGCCCCCGCCAGTTTCGACGCCATCCTAGGCTTGGACAGCGCGGGCGATATCGGCGCGGCAGATCTGAGCGATCTGGCCGGTCTGGGCGCCTCGAAGCTGCTTGATACAGGGGGCGATACGGCGCCCCTGCCCCTGCCCATCCTTGCCCCCGAAGACCAACCCACGGCAGACCCCCCAGCAGATGATGCCCCCCCACCCGACGAGGCCGAGGCCGCCAGCGCCGGTGCGGATTTCGGCCTGTTGTTGCTGTTGCCCATGCTCTTTCTGGCCATGGCATTCTGACGCGTGGGCAAGAAATGCGCGTGGCATTGCCTTGCCGCGCGCCGCGGTGGCAGGTAAGAGGCTGCATCACGCTAAAAAAGAGGGCTGCCGATGATCCCCCGCTATTCCCGCCCGCAGATGGTTGCCATCTGGGAACCTGCCACGAAATTCCGCATTTGGTACGAGATCGAGGCCCATGCCTGCGACGCCATGGCGGATCTGGGTGTTATCCCGCGCGAGAACGCCGATGCGGTATGGCGCGCGAAAGATGTCGAATTCGATGTTGCCCGGATCGATGAAATCGAGGCCGTGACAAAACATGATGTCATCGCGTTTCTGACCCATCTGGCCGAACATGTGGGCAGCGAAGAGGCGCGGTTTGTGCATCAGGGTATGACCTCGTCCGATGTATTGGATACCTGCCTGAATGTGCAGCTGACCCGCGCAGCAGATATCTTGATCGAAGATATGCACGCGCTTTTGGCGGCCCTGAAAACCCGCGCGATGGAACATAAAATGACTGTGCGCGTTGGGCGCAGCCATGGCATCCATGCCGAGCCAACCACCATGGGCCTAACATTTGCGCGTTTCTACGCCGAAATGGACCGCAACCTGACGCGTTTGAAAATGGCCCGCGACGAGATAGCAACCGGCGCCATTTCCGGCGCTGTGGGCACCTTCGCCAATATCGACCCCCGCGTAGAAGAACATGTTTGCGCCAAGCTGGGCCTACAGCCCGAGCCGATCAGCACCCAAGTGATCCCGCGGGACCGCCATGCGATGTTCTTTGCCACGCTGGGCGTGATCGCCAGCAGCATCGAAAACGTGGCCATCGAGATTCGTCACATGCAACGCACCGAGGTGCTAGAGGGGGCCGAATTCTTCTCGATGGGGCAAAAAGGCAGCTCTGCCATGCCGCATAAGAAAAACCCGGTGCTGACCGAAAACCTGACCGGGCTGGCGCGGCTGGTGCGCATGGCGGTGATCCCTGCCATGGAAAACGTGGCGCTTTGGCACGAGCGCGATATCTCGCATTCCTCGGTCGAGCGCGGCATCGGCCCCGACGCAACCATCACGCTGGATTTTGCCCTGCACCGCCTGACCAGCGTGGTCGAAAAAATGCTAATCTTCCCGCAGAACATGCTGGATAACATGAATAAATTCCCAGGTCTGGTCATGTCGCAGCGGGTTCTATTGGCGCTGACGCAGGCCGGCGTGAGCCGCGAAGACGCCTATGCCATGGTGCAGCGCAATGCGCTGAAGGTCTGGGAGGACCGGGTTGATTTCCGCGAGTTGCTTTTGGCCGATGCCGAGGTTGTGGCGGCCTTGGGCGAGGCGCAGATCAACGAAAAATTCGACATGGACTACCACACCAAACACGTGGATACCATTTTCAAGCGGGTCTTTGGCGAAAGCTAAGCCCCCAAAAAGCGCCCTTCGGGGCGCTTTTTTATGCGTCCAGCTCGGCATCCCAATATAGAAAATCCAGCCAGCTTTCGTGCAGGTGATTGGGCGGAAATTTGCGGCCCAGATTGCGCATTTCCTCTGACATCGGCGCCCGGGGCGGTTTGCGCAGGTGCATATTGGCCTGCGACAGGCTTTTGGACCCTTTGCGCAGGTTGCACGGGCTGCATGCGGCCACAACGTTTTCCCAGCTGGTCACGCCACCGCGCGCGCGCGGCACCACGTGGTCAAAGGTCAAATCCCCCTTGGCGCCACAATATTGGCAGCGGAATTCATCGCGCAAAAAAAGATTAAAGCGCGTGAAGGCCACGCGCTTTTGGGGTTTTACGTAATCTTTCAGCACAACAACCGACGGTATCTTGATCCTGGTCGAGGGGCTGCGCACCACATCGTCATATTCGGCCACGATGCTGACCCTGTCCAACCAGACCGCCTTTATCGCATCCTGCCATGGCCATAAGGACAAAGGATAATAGGAAAGCGGCCTGTAATCGGCGTTCAGCACCAGCGCGGGGTGGCGCCTAAGCGCGCTGGGGTCTCTGGTAAATTCGGTTCTAAAGTCGCCATCCATTCGAATTGCCCTTTGCCCTGTCTGCCCATGAGGCACCAAGGCGGGACGCCCCGCCCCAGATACTACCACTATATCTCGTGCATTTTATCCGGCAACCCCCATATCGTGGGGCCTGCCGCAGGCTTGCACAGGCAGTTAACAGGCATATGACGCAAGGGCCGCTTTAAGCGGCTGCGCTTAAAGCCCACATTTATCGCGCATAAAGGCCAAGGCCACAGACAGCCCATCGGGGGCAATGCCATGGGCTGTGCCCTTCATGATATGGGCAAACACGTCTTGCCAGCCCGCCTCTTGCAAGGCTTCGGCCGCAGCGGGCAGCGATTGCACCGGCACCACGTCATCAGCATCGCCATGCACCAGCAAAACGGGCGGGCGCACGCGGGTTTCATCGGCCAGCGATTCAGGCGACAGCAAGCGCCCCGAAAAAGCCACGATGCCTGCAACCGGATCTTCGCGGCGCGGCGCCACATGCAGGCTGATCATTGTACCTTGGCTAAAGCCGAACAGCACCATTTGTTCGGGCAGCAAATCTTCGTCCACCAACAGCGCATCCAAAAAGGCGTTCAAATCATCGCTTGCCGCGCGCAAACCGCGTTCGGCCTCTTCCTCGGAAGAGCCATCAAGCCAGGGAATCGGAAACCACTGGTAGCCATTTGGCAGGCCCGCAATGGTTTCAGGCGCATCGGGGGCCACAAACAGCGTGTCGGGCAAATGTTCGCCCAAAACATCGGCCAGCCCCAATAGATCGGCGCCATTGGCACCATAGCCGTGCAAAAACACCACAACCGAGCGGGTTTCGCCAGAAACCGGCTCTTTGCGGCCAGCGGTCAAGACGCGTGTCATAGGGTTCCCTCGCGTTGTTTTTCTATGTGGTAATATTCCCAAAGCAGCCGTGCCGCAACGGCGCGCCACGGCGACCAGCGCTGCGCCATATCGCGCAAGGCGCGCTCTTTGGGGCGCTCTGGCAGGGAATAAAGCAGGCGTGCCGCCTCTTGCAGCGCCAAATCGCCCGGGGCAAATACATCGGCATGACCCAAGCTGAACATCGCGTAAATTTCAGCTGTCCAAACCCCCACCCCTTTGACCTGCACCAGCCGGTCAACCACCTGCTGCGTTGGGGCGGTGCGCAGCGCCTCGAAATCAATGCCGGCGTCGGCCAAAGCATGGGCATAGGTGGCTTTTTGGCGGCTCAGCCCAAGGGCGCGCAAATCATCGATTTGCGCCGCCAAGATGGTCTCGGGCACAACCATTCCGGCGGCCTGCAGCCGCCCCCAAATGGCGCGGGCCGAGGCCACGCTGACCTGCTGGCTGACAATCGCGCGCAGCAGTTGGGCAAACCCATCGGGGTTGCGGCGCAGCGGCAAGGGGCCGGTCAAGCCATAGGCATGGGCCATGCGGGGGCAATTGGCCGCCAACCACTCGGCCCCTTCGGCCACGTCTTCGGGGGTGACGATACGCCCGCTCACGCCGGCAAACTGCCATCCAGCACGTAGCGCAGCATCTGCACCACCTGCGCGGGGCTGCGCGCCACGGCCAAGGCGGCGGCGTCTACCTCTTTGAGGGCGTGGTCATGTTCGGGCGGCTGCAAGATGATCAAGGATTTGCCCAACGCGCTGGCATAGCCCGCATCGAATGCGGCGTTCCATTGCTTATATTTATCGCCAAAGCGCACCACCACGATATCGGCATCCATAATCGCCTTGCGGGTGCGCATGGCGTTCAGCTTGGCGCCTTTGTGATCGTGCCAAAACTTGTCGGCTTCGGCGCCTAAAATGGCCACGCCACAATCGTCGCTGGCGGCGTGATCGGTAACGGGGGCGCTAAAGACAACATCCAGCCCCTGCGCGCCATGGGCGATTTCCTCGCGCCAATTGGTGTGAATTTCGCCCGAAAGATAAACCCTAAGCATGCCTGCCCCATTCCATTGCTTGGCCCACCCTATCGTGGGGCGCGTGGCATCTCAACCGTGGCTTTGGTGCCGCGCAAACCCACCGGCCCCAAGACAGGGCCGGTGCATTGCGCCCACCCCACCTTAGCCGCGCAGCGCGCCGCCGGTGGCTTTGGATACTTTTTCAACGATCTTGGCGCTGACCGCTTCGATATCGGCCTCTTTCAGCGTTTTTTCGGTGGGCTGCAGGCGCACTGTAATGGCGATCGATTTCTTGCCCGCCCCCATCTGCGCCTCGGCCTTGTCGCCGGTGAATTCGTCGAAAACGCGCACGCCCGCGATCAGCGCCTTATCGGCGCCCGCTGCAGCATTGACCAGCGTCAGCGCTTCGACATCGCGATCCACGACAAAGGCGAAATCACGCTCGACCGCCTGCAGATCGTGCAAAGTCAGCGCCCCACGGCTGGCCGATTTGGCCTTGGGTTCAGGCACTTCGGCGGGGAAAATGGTAAAGCCCACAGCCGGGCCTTTCACGTCAAGCTTGGCCAAAACCCCCGGGTGAATTTCGCCAAAAACCGCCATCCGCTTTTTCGGGCCCAAACACAGCACGCCATGGCGCCCCGGGTGGAACCACGCCGGACCATCGCGCAGGATTTGCATTTTTTCGGGGGCACCAATGGCGCTTAACAGCGCTTCGGCATCGGCCTTGGCGTCAAAGACATCTACCGCGCGGGTGCTGGCATGCACATCTTTGGGGCCGGTGCGCCCCACCAACAGGCCGGCGACCTGCAAATGCTGCTGGCCCGGTTCGCCCCCGTGAAAGGCGGGGCCCACTTCGAACAGCGCCAGATCCATCTGCCCGCGCGCCTGATTGCGCGCCGCCGCCTGCAGCAGGCCGGGCAACAAATCGGGGCGCATATGGCTCATCTCGGTCGAGATCGGGTTGGCCAGCATTGTGGCCTCGGTGCCGCCCCCAAAAAGCGCCGCTGCAGCCTGATCGATAAAGCTGTAGCTGATGCATTCGTTATAGCCCAAGGCGGCGCTGGTGCGGCGCAGGGTTTGTTCGCGCCTTTGCGCAGGCGTCATGGTGGGGCGCGGCACGCCGGGCTGCATGCGCGGCAGCGGCTTGCCCTCTAGTTTGGTCAACGAGGCAATGCGTGCCACCTCTTCCACCAGATCCGCCTCGCCCAACACATCGGGGCGCCAGCTGGGCACCCAAGCCATATCGCCCTCTAGACGGAAGCCCAAGTTGGTCAGCGTCTGGCGCTGGGTCTCGGCTGGGATAGACATGCCCACCAAGCTTTCCACGCGCGCAGGGTTTAACGCATAGGCGCGCGCCACATCAGGCACCGCGCCGGCCACCACCACATCAGATGGGGTGCCGCCACACAGCGCCATGATCATCGCGGCTGCGTCTTCTAGGGCTTGCATATTATAGGCCGGGTCGATGCCACGTTCGTTGCGATAGCGCGCGTCAGAGTTGATTTTCAGCGCCCGCCCAGTGGTGGCAATTTGCACCGTATCCCAAACTGCAGCCTCTAGAAACACGTTGACCGTATCATCGGTGCAGCCCGTGGCATCGCCCCCCATGATACCCGCAATGCTTTCCACCCCGTGATCATCAGAAATCACCACCATGCCCGGGGCAAACTGATAGGTTTTCTCGTCCAGACCCACAATCGTTTCGCCGCCCTCGCTGCGGTGAATGCGCAGATTGCCCTGCACCTTATCTGCATCGAACACGTGCAAGGGGCGATTGCGGTCGTAGGTGAAAAAATTGGTCACATCCACCAGCGCCGAAATGGGGCGCAGGCCGATGGCGCGCAGCTGGTTTTGCAGCCATTCGGGGCTGGGCCCGTTTTTGACGCCCCGGATCAAACGCCCGGCAAAAACATGGCAGCCGTTTTCACGCGCATCTGCGGCAATTTCCACCCCTATGGGGCAGGGAAATTCGCCTGCAATCGTTGGGGTTTCCAAGGGTTTCAGCTGGCCCAAGCCGCGCACGGCCAGATCGCGGGCAATGCCGCGCACGCCCAACGCATCGGGGCGGTTGGGGGTGATGGCAATCTCAATCACCGGGTCCACCCGTTCGGGGCGGTGTAGGGCCAGCCAGTCAACAAATTTCTGGCCCACTTCGCCCGAGGGCAATTCGATGATGCCATCGTGTTCGTCCGATAGCTCTAACTCGCGTTCCGAGGCCATCATGCCGTGGCTTTCAACGCCACGGATCTTGCCAACGCTCAGCGTGACATCAATGCCGGGCACGTAATCGCCGGGTTTGCACAAAACCACCGTAATGCCGGCCCGCGCATTGGGGGCACCGCAAACGATTTGCTTGATACCCTCGTCGGTTTCCACGGTGCACACCCGCAGCCTGTCGGCATCGGGGTGGGGTTGCGCATCTTGGACCTTGGCCAAGGTAAAGCTGGCCAGCCGAGCGGCGGGGTTTTCAACGCCCTCTACCTCAAGGCCCAGATCTGTCAGGGTCTCTACAATCTCGTCCAGCGTCGCGGTGGTGTCGAGGTGGCGTTTCAGCCAGGAAAGCGTGAATTTCATGGGCCTGCTACGGGTTGCTTGAACTGTTGCTGCCGCTCTTAGCCGATCCTTGCAGCAGACGAAAGGGTTTCGGCCATGCCAATATGCACCAGCCAGTTTGTCAATTCGCGTGCGCGCTGCGGCATGGCCAAATCGGCGGGCGCGCCCCCCAAGCTGGGCGCGGCATCTGGGTTTTGCGCAACCGCCTCTAGCTGCGCCAAGGCCGTGCCGTGCTGGGCAAACACCCCATCGCGCTGGCGCAGATAATCGGCGATATCGGCAAGGCTTAGTTCGGGGTGGTACTGGCTGCCCCAAAATTGCACGCCCTGCCCTTCGCAGACCGCCATTTGCACGGGGCTATGGGCGTTGCTGGCCAAAACCACCATGGCAGGGGGCAGCGCTGTTACCTCGTCGCGGTGGATGCACGGGACCGAAAACCCGTTTTCGCGCCCCGCCATCGCCGGGTGGGTGCGGCCTGCATCGCTCAGGCGCATGTCGCGCGCCAGCCCCAGCTCGACCCCCCGGTCAGAGGGGCCAACCGCGCCCCCCAGCATAAACGCTGCCAGCTGCAAGCCATTGCAACTGCCCCACATGGGCAGGCCCGCCGTGGCCACCAGATCAAAGGCTGCGCGCAGCGGTGCGGCTTGGTGGGCGTCCACGCCCCAGCCCACGCCCGAGCCGGTGAAAACCACGGCCTGACAGCCCTTTAGCTGATCGGCATGCACTGGCTGCGCATAGGGGGCAGCAACGCGGGCCTGCAGACCGGGGGCCAAGGCAGAAAAACACGCCACAAAGGGGCGCGCAGCAGACTGGCCCGCTGCCACCATATCGGGCGTGTTGCTTTCGATGATCAAAACGGTGGGCATGGGCGGCATCCTTGCACGGCTGGCCCAAGGCCTAGCTTATGGCCAAAACCCCGCTGGCCAATCCGCGACAAGGGGCGCGCGGATTGCGGCAAAGCGATCAGCCGCGCAGCGCCGCCCCGCGGGGTAGGTTGGCGATGCACGGGGGCCTACCGGCCTTGTTTCGCGCTGGACAAACCCTGTGATCCCATCAGAAAATGCTAAAATTAAGGGCTTTCTAGCCGTCTTTTCAGCCAGCACCCCAGCGCATCTATTTGCTTGATGCGTCTTTTGTCATTCGAACAATGCGAATTGTGGTGTCGATGTCTTCTAAGCCAAGCTCTTTGCGTAGGTCGTTTCGCAGAGATGACAGAACAGGTTTAACATCGCACCCTGTCCCGCTTGCGACCGCCTCGGTAAAAACACTTGCCGCAAACTAAAAAATAGAAAGCCGTGGGTCCACTGACCCAGCGCCCCCCTGTCAAAAGCACTTCAATTAATAAGCTTACCTGCTCAACCCGCCGCGAATGGTGGGCACGTCCAAAGACGCAAACCCATAATGGCGCAGCCAGCGCAAATCGCTGTCAAAGAAGGCGCGCAGATCGGGGATGCCGTATTTCAGCATGGCAATCCGGTCGATGCCCATGCCAAAGGCAAAGCCCTGCCATTCGTTCGGGTCAATGCCGCCCGCGGCCAGCACCTTGGGGTGCACCATGCCGCTGCCCAGCACCTCGAGCCAATCATCGCCCTCGCCCACCTTGACGGTGCCGCCTTCCCAGCTGCACTGGATATCCACCTCGGCCGAGGGTTCGGTAAAGGGGAAGTGCGAGGCGCGGAAGCGGGTTTTGACCTTGGTGCCGAAGAAGACGCTGAAAAATTCCTCTAACACCCATTTCAGCTGCGCCATCGAAATATCGCGGTCGATCGCCAGCCCTTCGACCTGATGGAACATGGGCGTGTGGGTTTGGTCATAGTCGGCGCGATACACACCACCGGGGCAGATGATGCGGATGGGCGCGCCATGCGCCTCGAGGGCGCGAATCTGCACCGGGCTGGTGTGGGTGCGCAACACGAACGGCGGGCGATCGTCGCCCTCGGCGCGGTGCATGTAAAACGTGTCCATCTCGGCGCGGGCGGGGTGGTGGCCCGGGATATTGAGCGCGTCGAAATTATACCAATCGGTTTCAATGCGCGGGCCCTCGGCCACGCCAAAGCCCAAATCAGCGAAAATCGTCTGCACTTCTTCGGTGACTTGCGACACGGGGTGCAGGCTGCCTTGGCGCATGGGGCGGCTGGGCAGGCTGACATCCAGCCATTCGGCGCGCAACCGGGCATCAAGGGCTGCATCGGCCAAGGCGGCTTTCTTGGCGGCAATGGCGCTGGTCAATTCGTCTTTTAATGCGTTCAGCGCGGGGCCTGCCACTTGGCGCTCTTCGGGGCTCATTTGGCCCAATTCGCGCATTTTCAGGCTGATCTCGCCCTTTTTACCCAGCGCCTGAACCCGCAGATCCTCAAGCGCGGCCTCGTCTTGCACAGCCGCAACGGCGGCGATGTATGTGTTGCGCAGCTCTTGCATAAACGACCCCTTATTGCGTTTGGCGCCTGACTAGCGGGCCTGCCACAAAAGCGCAAGCACTGCCACGCAAGCGGCCCGGGCTGCGCATGAAAAAGCCCGGTTGCACAGGGGTGCAACCGGGCTGTCTATTCTGTCTGCCTGTGGCGGCGCTGGCTTAGGCCAGTGCACCTTTGGCTTGGGCCACGATGGCACCAAAGGCCTCGGGCTCGTGCACAGCCAGATCGGCCAGAACCTTGCGGTCCACCTCGATACCGGCTTTCGACAGGCCGTTGATGAAGGTGGAGTAGGTCAGCGTTTCGTCGTGCATACGCACGGCCGCATTGATACGCTGGATCCACAATGCGCGGAAATTACGCTTGCGCGCCTTCCGGTCACGGGTGGCGTATTGGTTGGCCTTGTCTACCGCCTGACGCGCCACCTTGAAGGTGTTCTTGCGACGGCCGTAATAGCCTTTTGCGGCCTTGATGACCTTCTTGTGACGGGCGTGGGTGGTGGTTCCGCCTTTTACTCGCGACATGGTTCAGACCTCCTTAGCGTGCGTATGGCATCATTGGCTTGATGATCTGTTCATCAGCCTTTGACAGGACGGTCGTGCCGCGTGCGTCACGAATGAATTTGGTGGTGCGCTTGATCATGCCATGGCGTTTGCCGGCCTGACCTGCTTTGATTTTACCGCTTGCGGTCACCTTGAACCGCTTTTTGCAGCTCGACTTGGTCTTCATCTTGGGCATTTCCGTCTCCTTAGATTTGGGTTCGGTTTTAGCGCGACTCGGCATGCCACTTTGGCCGGACGCGCAACACGAAGCCGCCGTATAGGGGGGGCTGGGGGCTAATGCAAGGGGCAAAAACGGCTGTTTGGGGCCCTTTCCCTAAAGAAAACGGGCGATCACATGCACCAAAACCGTTGGAATATCGGCCAGCCCATAGCCCGTGGGGCTGGCCCAATAGGCCCAGCCAACCGCCAGCACCCCCAACAGGCACAGCAAAACGGATAGGCGCGGAATATACCTGTCAGCATAGGCCGCCACGATCGAAGGAATGGACAAGACCAGCAGCACCAGGCCCACGACCAAAATACCATCGGCATCTTGCCACATCTGTGCACCCCCTACCCAAAAACCACTGCAAATTAGCCCGGATCAGTGGCGAAAATCAAACGCTCTTCGCAGGGGGCCACCCGCAAGATATTGGTGGTGCCGGGCACATTGAATGGCACGCCCGCGATGACCAAGATCTGGTCTGCCTCGGTGGCATAGCCGCCATCGCGCGCGGCCCGTGCGGCATTGACCACCGCCATCTTAAAGCGTGTCATATCGCCGGTCATCACGCTGTTTACCCCCCATGTCAGCGCCAACCGGCGCGCGGTGGCGCGCACCGATGTCATGCCGATAATGGGAACGCGGGGGCGCTCGCGCGCGGTTAGGGCGGCGGTTGTGCCGCTTTCTGTGTAACAACAAATCGCACGAATATCGGTGGTTTCGGCAATTTCGCGTGCCGCAGCCACAATGCCATCGGCCACGGTATGGCGATGCACGCGGCGGCTGGCCTCGATCACTTCGCGGTAGGTTGGGTCGCTTTCCACCTCGATGGCCACGTTATTCATGGTTTCCACGGCCTCGCGCGGGTATTGGCCTGCCGCCGATTCTGCCGACAGCATGATGGCGTCGGCCCCCTCGTAAAGCGCGGTGGCCACATCCGACACTTCGGCGCGTGTGGGCATGGGGCTTTCGATCATCGATTCCAGCATTTGCGTGGCCACGATCACGGGCTTGGCCGCCGAACGGCATTGCCGCACCAGCCGCTTTTGAATGGGCGGCACGTTTTGCACCGGCAATTCAACCCCCAGATCGCCGCGCGCCACCATGATACCATCGCTGACCGCCAAAATCTGATCAAAGGCCTTTACCGCCGCGGGCTTTTCGATTTTCGACAGCACCGCCGCGCGGCCCGCCGCCAAGGCGCGCGCCTCTTGCACGTCTTCGGGGCGCTGCACGAATGACAGCGCCAGCCAATCCACGCCAAGCTGGCAGACAAATTCCAGATCTGCGCGGTCTTTTTCCGACAGCGCCGCCAAAGGCAGCACAACATCGGGCACATTCACCCCCTTGCGGTTCGAGATGACGCCCCCCACCAAAACGGTGCAATTGGCAAAATCTGGACCACATTCAATCACTTGCAGGCGGATTTTACCATCGTTCACCAGCAAGGTTGCCCCCGGCTGAAGGGCTGCAAAAATTTCTGGATGGGGCAGGCACACGCGGCTGCCATCACCCGGGGCGCTGTCAAGATCAAGGCGGAACATCGCCCCTTCGGCCAAATCTTCGGCGTCGTTTGCAAATGTGCCAACCCGCAGTTTCGGCCCCTGCAGATCTGCCAAAATGGCAATCGGGCTGCCCAGATCGGATTCGACCTTGCGAATGGCCGCGTGGCGGGCGCGTATCTCGTCATGGCTGCCGTGGCTCATGTTCAGGCGAAACACATCCGCCCCCGCCTCGTGCAGGGTGCGGATCATCTCGTAGCCATCCGATGCCGGGCCCAGTGTGGCCACGATTTTGACATTGCGATTGCGTCTCATATCAATTCCTTTTGCCTTACAAACGGCAGTGTGGTGCCAAAGCTTGAGCGCAATTTTCCGCGCGCCCGCGATTGGCGGTAGTTCCAATTTGCTGCGTTCTGTCCTAGAGCCTGCACAAAGGAAAAGACAGCCCTATGACATACGCACCATTCGAAATTGTGAATGAAGCCGCCAATTCGCGCTGGTTGATCACATGCGACCACGCGGCAAACACCGTGCCAGCCTTTGTGGGCGGGGGCGATTTGGGCATTGCGGCCGAAGATATGAACCGCCACATCGCCTATGACATAGGCGCAGCCGGGGTAAGCCGGGCCTTGGCGCAGCATTTGGGATGCAGCGCGATCTTGTCTAATTTCTCGCGCCTTGTGATCGATCCGAACCGCGGCGAAGATGACCCAACGCTGCTGATGAAACTGTATGATGGCACCATCATCCCCGCTAACCGCCATGCCGGCCCCGAGGCGCTGCAAGAGCGGCTAAACCGCTGCCATCGCCCCTATCACAGCGCATTGGCACGGCTGGCCGCGCGCCGCCCCGATACGGTGATTGTGGCCATCCACAGCTTTACCCCGCAGCTGCGCGGGCGCCCGCCCCGGCCATGGCATGTGGGCATCCTTTATGCCGCAGATCAACGGCTGTCACAGCCGCTGTTGCAAGGTTTACGCGCCCAGCCCGACCTGTGTGTTGGCGAAAACCAGCCCTATTCGGGGCATTTGCCCAATGATGCCATCGCGCGTCACGCGCTGGCCCATCAGCGCCACAACACCCTGATCGAGCTGCGCAACGATCTGATCGCCACCCCAGAGCAACAGCAAAACTGGGCCGCGCGGCTGGCGCCTTTGCTGCAAACCGCGCTGGACCAAGTGGCCCCCTAACCCCATATTCCCCCTATCCCCCAAAGGAGAGCGACATGGACGAGCAAACCCGCATCGAAATAGAGGCCGCAGCCTTTCGCACCTTGCGTGCGCATCTGATGGAAAAGCGCCCCGATGTGCAAAATATCGACCTGATGAACTTGGCCGGGTTTTGCCGCAACTGCCTGAGCCGATGGTATCAAGAGGCCGCAAATGAACGCGGCATCGAGATGGGCAAAGAAGAGGCGCGCGAAATCTACTACGGCATGCCTTATGATGCATGGAAAACGCAGAACCAAACCGCAGCCTCCGAGGCGCAAAAAGCCGCCTTCGATGTGGCTTTTGCCGAAAATGTGGGCGCCGAGGCGGCAGATAAAAAATAAGAACGCTTTCCCCTGCCGGGGCGGGCGGTAGAACGCCATTCGCCCCGGCAGGCCCGATTGCGGCCATCTGCCCCGCGCCTTGGGCCATGGGCAAAAAGCCAGTCTGCAGCGCGGCGGCGCAAACCCAGCGCCCCCCCTTTTCACGCAGCGCATTTCACGCCATCCCTTGCGCCATGAGCGCAGCATTTCCCCTTCCGGCCCATGGATGGCCCCTGTTTCAGCCCGGCCGGGTTTGGCTGGTAGGCGCAGGCCCCGGCGACCCGGGTTTGTTAACCTTGCATGGGCTAAACGCGCTGCGCCAAGCCGATGTGGTTGTGCATGACGCGCTGATCAACAGCGATATTCTGGGCTGGGCCCCGCAGGCGCGCCATGTGGATATGGGCAAGCGGGCTGGCAAAACCTCGGCCCGGCAAGAAGAGATCAACGCGCATCTGGTGGCCTTGGCGGGCCAAGGGCTGCGGGTGTTGCGCCTGAAAGGGGGCGACCCTTATGTATTTGGGCGCGGCGGCGAAGAGGCGCAGGCGCTGGCGCAGGCGGGCGTGCCCTTTCGGGTTGTGCCGGGCATCACGGCGGGCATCGGTGGCTTGGCTGCGGCGGGCATTCCGGTGACGCATCGGGCGCATAATCAGGCCGTCACCTTTGTCACCGGGCATGACCAAACCGGGGCCAGCCCTGCCTCGCTGGATTGGGCGGCCATTGCCCAAGGCAGCCAGATGTTGGTGATTTACATGGGCCTGTCCCATGCCGCCACGATCACCGCCCGCCTGATCGCAGCTGGCCGCCCCGCGGACGAGCCTTGTGCCATTTTGGCCCATGCCACCCTGCCCAGCCAAAGGCTGGTGGAAACCACCTTGGGCCAGCTGCCCATGGCGCTGCAAAACAGCGCCATCACCGCACCGGCGCTGATCTGCCTGGGGCCCAACGTGGCGCTGCGCGCGCAATTGGATTGGCAGGCGCTGGCCCCCCGCATGGCCATGGCCGCCGAATAGCGCGCCCAGCCGCGACCGTTAACATATTCAAAATCTGTCTTGCGTCTGCTGCGCCGCAGGTCTAGCACTTTGCCATGACCTATACCGGCGATACCCCAGACGATAGCCGCGCCAAGCGCAATGTATTCATCCTTGTGATGGCGCAGGCCATTTTGGGGGCGCAGATGCCGATGATCTTTACCATCGGCGGATTGGCGGGCCAGTCTTTGGCCAGCAATCCCTGTTTTGCCACCTTGCCGATTTCGCTGATCGTGCTGGGCTCGATGTTGGCGGCCACGCCAGTGTCGGCCATAATGCAGAAATACGGGCGGCGTGCGGGGTTTTGGCTGGGTGCGGGCTGTGGGGCCATTGGCGGCGCGGTTGGGGCCTATGGGCTGTATCTGGCCTCGTTCCCGATCTTTTTGTTGGGCAGTTTCATCACCGGCGTATACATGTCGGCGCAGGGATTTTACCGCTTTGCCGCCGCCGATACCGCATCGGACGGGTTTCGCCCCAAGGCCATTTCTTATGTGATGGCGGGGGGGCTGGCCTCGGCCATTATTGGCCCGCAGCTGGTGAAGGTAACCAGCCAAGCCATGGTGATCCCGTTTCTTGGCACCTATTTGGCGGTGATTGCGGTCAATGTGCTGGGATCGGTGCTGTTTTTCTTCCTTGATATCCCGCGGCCAAAACCACCCGCTGCCACCGATGACCGGGGCCGCAGCCGCCGTGAATTGCTGGCCACGCCCATCATCGCGGTTTCGGTGATCTGCGCCATGGTCTCGTATGCGCTGATGAACCTTGTCATGACCTCGACACCGCTGGCGGTGGTGGGCTGTGGATTTGAGCAAAATATCGCAGCCGATGTTGTTTCGGCGCATGTGTTGGCCATGTATGTGCCCAGCTTCTTTACCGGCCATTTGATCGCCCGGTTTGGCGTGCGCACCATTGTGGCCTTGGGCCTTGTTATTTTGGGCGCAGCAGGCGTTGTGGCGCTGCAGGGTGTGCAGCTGGAAAACTTTTTCATCGCGCTCATTTTGCTGGGGGTGGGCTGGAATTTTGGCTTTATCGGCGCCACCACGATGCTGGCCGCCTCGCATGGCCCGCACGAGCGTGGGCGCATGCAGGGCATGAATGATTTGATCGTGTTTGGCGGCGTCACCGTGGCCTCGTTGTCATCGGGCGGGTTGATGAACTGCTCGGGCGGCGATGCGATGGTGGGCTGGGCCAGCGTAAACTTGGCCATGGCGCCGTTTTTGATGCTGGCAGGGGGCGCGCTGATCTGGCTGGCGCTACGCCCGAAAGACGCGGCCTAGCGCCCGCGGGCGGGCCTATACCCGCCGCAGCGCCAGCACCGCGTTCAACCCGCCAAAGGCAAAGGCGTTTGACAAGGCCACGTTAACCTTGGCCTCACGGGCCTCGTTTGGCACAACATCAAGCGCGCATTCGGGGTCAAATTCTTCATAGCCGATGGTCGGGGCAATCACCCCATCGCGCAGCGCCATGATGCAGGCCAGCAATTCCACAGCCCCCGTCGCCCCAATCAAATGCCCATGCATCGATTTGGTGGACGAAATCATCAGGTTATCGGCATGAGGGCCAAACACATCGGCCACGGCTGCGCATTCGGTTTTGTCATTCGCGGCGGTGCCGGTGCCGTGGGCATTGATGTAGCACACATCTTCGGGGTTTAACCCTGCGTCTTTCAGCGCCCCGGAAATGGCCCGCGCCGCCCCCTGTTTCGAGGGCATCACGATGTCAGACGCATCAGAGGACATCGCATAGCCCACCACCTCGGCCAGAATTTCAGCGCCGCGCTTTTTGGCATGTTCGTATTCTTCAAAAACGAAAATGCCCGCCCCCTCGCCCTGCACCATGCCATTGCGGTTGGCGCTAAAGGGGCGGCAGGCATCGCGCGACATCACCCGCAGCCCTTCCCATGCCTTGATCCCGCCAAAGCACAGCATCGATTCCGAGCCGCCCGTCACCATGGCCGGTGTCAGCCCTGCGCGCACCATCATAAAGGCCTGCGCCATGGCGTGGTTGGACGAGGCACAGGCGGTAGATACGGTAAACGACGGGCCGCGCAGGTTATATTCCATGCTGATATGCGAACAGGCGGCATTGTTCATAAGCTTAGGCACCACAAAGGGGTGCACGCGGTTTTTGCCCTCTTCATACACCGCGCGGTAATTGTCGTCCCAGGTGCTGACACCGCCGCCTGCTGTGCCCAAAACAACGCCTGCCCGGTCGGCCAGCGCACCAGAAAACACCAGCCCCGACTGCGCGATCGCCTCTTTGGCGGCAAACAGCGTGAATTGTGTGAACCGGTCATACAGGGTGATCTGCTGGCGGTTAAACCGGCCTTCGGCCTCGAAGTTGCGCACTTGGCCGCCAATCGAAATCGCCAGCCGTTCCACATCGCGCAGTTCTAGCTGGCCAATACCGCAGCGCCCTTCGCGCATGGCGGCCATGGTTTCGGCCACCGTGTGGCCCAACGCATTGATCGTGCCCGCCCCCGTGATGACAACGCGGTTCATCCCGCCTGCTCGGCGATCAGGCGCTCGATCCCGGCGATGATGGCGCCAACAGAGGAAATATCAAAGTCGCTGGCCTCGGGCTCGTTGGCGTTGAAAGGCACCGAGATATCAAACGCCTCTTCGATGGCAAAGATCGATTCCACCAGCCCCAGACTGTCGATACCCAGGCTTTCAAGGGTGCTGTCCAACCCCACATCCGAGGGCTCTAGCACCGCTTGTTCGGCGATAATTGCGATAACCTTGTCCTGAACGCTCATGTCTTTTGGGCCTTTCAACAGCTTCTGTCTGCCGATTTAGGTATTGTCTGACGACTTGAAAACCACCCGGCGCAATTCGGCAACCTGCTGCGCCAAGCGGGGCAGACGGCGCAGCGCTTTGTAAGTGTCGATATGGGCATCCATTTTCATCGCCGGATAGCCCAACATCACGCGCCCTGCAGGCACATTGGCCAGCACCTTTGTGGCACCGCCCGTGATGACGTTATCACCAATGAAAAGGTTGTCCGACACGCCGGTTTGTCCCCCAAGCACAACATTATTACCGATTTGTGTCGATCCTGCGACACCCACCTGCGCGCAGATCAAACAATCGTTGCCGATCACCACGTTATGGCCAATTTGTGCCAAGTTATCGAATTTCACACCATTGCCGATGCGGGTGTCGCGCACGGTGCCACGATCGATACAGGCATTGGCGCCCAGTTCGACATCATCGCCAATTTCCACGCCACCAAGGCTGTGAATGCGCGCATAAGACTGGTTTTTCACCGCCCCCTGATCGCCCAAGCTGCTGCGGACCTGTTCAATATTGCTGGGCTCGGGCGTGACAAAGGAAAACCCATCGCCCCCCACCACAGCGCCGGGCTGCGCGATGAACCGCGCGCCGATGCGCACGCGGGCCCCGATGCGCACCCCTTCACGCAAATAGGCCTGCGCGCCCAATTGCGCCCCTGCCCCGATGAAACACTGCGGCCCAATCACACTGCCCGCCCCAATGCGCGCCCCTGCCCCGATCACGGCCAAAGGCCCAACACAGACGTCGCCGGCAAGTTCTGCGCTGGGGTCGATCACAGCGCTGGGGTGAATACCTATGCCAAACCCCTGACCTTGGTCCATCATCGCGCTGAGCCCTGCCATGGCGAACCGCGGGCGCGGTGCAATAATGGCGGCCTGCAGCCCCAAGCCTTGCCAATCGGCGCCGGGCCACAGCATGGCCGCGCGCGCCTGCCCTTGGGCCAAGCCGGCGGCATATTTCGGGTTGGTGGCCAAGGCCAGATCGGTGGCGCTGGCGGTGGTGGGTTCGGCCACGCCGTGCACCTGAATATCCAATGCACCAAAGGCCTCGGCCCCAAGTGCCTGCGCGATCTGCCCGATTGTATAGCCCATGAGCGCCCCCAGATGTTCTTGGGGCTTCCCTTAGCCCCGATACGCGCGCAACGCTACCCCCTCGCGCTCCAGCGCCTGCCAGATCTTGGCATCGCGCCCATAAACATCGCGGCGAAACTGCACCCCGCCCTTTGCCGTGGTAAAGGCGGTGCGATAGATCAAATGCACCGGCACAGGCTGGCGCAGCGGCACGGTTGTTTCAACGCCCGTGGCCAAAATGCGCTTAAACTCGCCCACCGGATCGCTGCTTTGGCGCGCCAGCAAGGCATAGGCAAAATCAAAGGGCTGAGCCAAGCGAATGCAGCCATGGCTATAGGCGCGGGTTTCGCGCGCAAACAGGTTTTTCGCCGGGGTATCGTGCAGATAGATATTATAGGGGTTGGGGAACATGAATTTCACCAGCCCCAAGGCGTTGCTGTTTGAGGGGGGCTGTTTGATATCGAAGGGAAATGTATTGGCCGTGAAAGCGCTGAAATCCACATTTTGGCGCGAGACCCGCTGGCCGCGGCCATCAAACAGCACCAGATGCGAAACTGCATTTGGGTTTTGCTTGAGCTGGGGCAAATATTCATTCACCGCAATCGAGCGGGGCACATGCCATGTGGGGTTAATCACCATGAATTCCATGACATCGGAAAATTCGGGGCTGCGCCGGTCGTTGCTGTTGGCCCCCACAACCGAGCGTGTTTCGAAGGTGATTTCGCCCTGATCCATGATTTTCGCGGTGTAATCGACCAGATTAACCAGAATATGGCGGCCAGATTTATCGATATTTACCCAGCGCTCGCGCTCTAAGGCCACGATCACCGATTTCAACCGCGTCTCGGCTGACACGTTGAGTTCGGCCATGGTTGTTTGGCCGGCCACGCCATCGGCCTCTAGCCCGTGGGCCAGCTGAAATTGCTGCACCGCGCCCTGCATATCGGCATCATAGGTTTTGCTGAAGCTGCGATGTAAATACCCCATACGCATCAGGCGGTTACGCAGTGCAACAACCGCCGCGCCGCTTTGGCCGGGCTTCAATGTTTGGCCCGCCACCGTTTCGCCCCAGCCGCCTTCGGCCACCACGTTTTCCAGCTGCAATTTGGCCTTTAACAGGCGGGTATATTCGTTCGATTGCGGTGCCAAGGCGCGGAAATAGGCGGCAGGGTTTGCCTCTGCCAGCCCCTGCAGCAGCTCGGCCGGGCTTGGGGCCTGCGGGCGGCGTTTGATGTCGTCATCCACGCTGCTGGGCACCAAAGCGCCGCCTTTCATATCGCGGGCATACAGCAAAAAGGCCCGCGTCAGCGCCGCCTCGACAAAGCCTTGGTCCTTTGGGGTGGTGGCGCTTTGCAAGCGCTGCATCAGCGGCACCATCCCATAGCGCGGGGCCGGCAGGCCGTGCTGGTCGGCTTGGTCCAAAGCCACCAAAAGCGCGTTCAAACGGGCTGTATCCTCGGGGCCAGTCCACAGCGGGGCGTAATCGCGGGCGCGGTAAAATTCAGCCACATCCGCCTGCCCCGCAACCGAGGCGGCCACAGCTTGGCGAAAAGCGGTTTGCTGGGCGGCAGCCGCAGGGCCGGTAAAGGCCAAGGTGCCAGCAACAAGGCAGGCAGCCATGCTTGTGCGCAAGGCCGAAGCGGGGCGGAAAAACGAAAGCAGCATTTAATCGAAACCCTTGGGATGGTACGTTTGTTCGCGGAAAGTGGCCCCATTTTTGCGCCATCGGGGGTGGGCAAGTCCACTCACAATCGCGCGGGGTTGGCGGTTTGGTTTGAAATAGATGCAGCTTTGCCGCTGTTTATGATCTGGGCTGCAATCTGGCAACGCTATGCGCAAATTATTGCCGAAACATCTTGAAGTTTTGCATTCACGACAATCAGGGCTTGGCCGACGATTCGCTTTGTGCCATAAAATGCGCAGATCCAGGAACGGATGGCAGGCATCGTGCAACGACACGCAACACAGGTAAGCGACGAAACGGGCGCTGGGACATGACAGAACACACTTCGGCACGCATGTCGCGCCGCGCATTATTGGGTGCTTTTGCCGCAACAGCGGTGGCCGCGGCACCCACGTTTTCTAACGCAGCTGGGTTTTTGCGTGGGGCGGGCGATATTCGGCGGCTGAAAATGTATTCTGGTCGCACGGGCGAACATCTCGACATGATCTACTGGATCGAGGGCGAGTATATCAAAGACGCCGTCAAAGAAATTCACTACTTCATGCGCGATTGGCGCACCGATCAGGTGAAGGCGATCGACACCCGCACCATAGATATCATGACAGCGGCGCATAATCTGATGGATGTAACCGAGCCTTATTTGCTGTTGTCTGGCTATCGCAGCGCGAAAACCAATGCGATGCTGCGCTCGCGCTCGCGCGGGGTGGCAAAAAATTCGCTCCACGTGCAGGGCCAAGCCGCCGATCTGCGGCTGGG
>Ga0181606_10001137_pt1 | contig 23109 bp, 15 predicted proteins | sample 041ome_10_FD_132994 | JGI IMG/M metagenome (GOLD analysis project Ga0181606, IMG submission 132994) | Coastal salt marsh microbial communities from the Groves Creek Marsh, Skidaway Island, Georgia - 041412US metaG (megahit assembly) | ecosystem: Environmental > Aquatic > Marine > Intertidal... | reverse complement strand
GTGATGCTGCAGTTTTTCACACAGATGCAGCCGACCCTGGCCGGTGCCCTGAGCCGTGAGACCGTCGAAGGAGGAGAAGTCCTCGTAATCACGCTCTCTGGCGAACTGATGCCATGGGGAGAGTTTGATCTTGACGAGTACAGCGACGACCCTGACACCGTCGACAAAGTGATCGAGAGGCTGCAGTCGCTCAACCTGGTGATCGGGCTTGGACTGGTCGGCGATCGCTTCGTGATCTCGATCGGCGACTCGATCGACCATCTCTCCAAGCTCTGCCTGACCAGTGGCGGTGAGTGCCTGCAGAGCATCGATGCCTTTGCTCGCTATCGTGAAGTCGAGGATGCCAAAATCACCTCGCTCTCGTATCTCAGCGAAGAACTGGTGACTGTCCTGAGCCCTACTGGCGATGACTTCCGGATGATGGCGAAGTTTGCAGGCGGAATGGCTACCAAGGCCGACCTGCCTGAGGAGGCGGGCCAAGAGGCAGAACGTGGCCTGGAACAGATTGCAGCTGAATACGAGGCCATGCTGCCGGAACCTGGTGCCTGGATGTCATTTGCTCACATGACCGACACCGGCTTCGCAGGTGAGACCTGGAACTGGTCAAGCAACGTCGCCCTGGATGGCTCGCAGCCTCTGAGCATTCTCGCTCATACCGGCGGCAGCCCGTTTGCCGTCGTCGCCTCACGGACCGCTCCTGGAGCGTTGCATCTCGACACCCTCGCTGGCTGGGCTGAAATGGCCTACGGGTTCTACGAGAAGTATCTCGTGGACATGATGGATGAGGACGACCGCGCAAAGCTCGATGAGGCACGCGAGACGTTCGGCCCACTCGCGGAAGAGCTTCTGGAAACACTTACGTCGAAGTTTGGCCCGGCCCTCGCCGATCGTCAGCTGGCCCTCGTGCTCGATGACGAGACCACTGTCGACAGGCTTCATGCAACTCTGCCTTCGTCAGCAGACCCGTTGCCCGTGGTTGAACCAGCGATCGTCCTCGGCCTGGCGGATGCCGACCTGTTTAAGGAGGGTCTCAACGATCTCTTCGAACTCGCTGACAAACTCGTCAACGTGATCCGCGAGAAGGACCCTTCATCGATCCCAGAGGGCTACCGCATCCCCGACCCGGTTGAGACTTCTGTCGACGGTGGCACGGTCTGGAGCTTCCCGCTCCCACAGTCGGGCATCGCAGATGCGATCGCGCCTGCGGTCGGCCTTGGGAAAGATGTGGCAGTCTTCTCCCTGGTGGCTGGTCAGGCGGGGCGTCTGCTGACCGCGACGGACCTTGAGACTGGCAGCACACTCAACGGCTTTGACGCCGCACTCGGAACTGCCGCAGCAGCCGATGTGCCCGCGATGATCGATGTCCTTGAGTCCTATCTGGTTTACGGAAGTCGCTACGCCGCCGTGCAGCAGCGCGAAGGAATGGTGGGTGCGGATGTCGAGCTGTCAGCCGATGACGAGAGCCCGATGATCGCTCCGTTCTTTGAGCAGTTCCAGGTGGTGCTCGAGGCCTGTCGCTGCCTGAAGGCTGGCGTAGCCACGCAGACGATCGAGTCTGGTGTGACCGTCACACGCTGGCAGAACCTGATTGAAGACATGCCCGCCCAGTAGCGAGCACGCTCCCTCAGGTGCGGGTCACACGCCCGCGGAGAAAGCAGTCGTCGCCGAGGCTCTCGATCGACTCGATCGAGAGCCTCGGTGCGTTTTGCATGCTTACGATGCCCCGGCCTGCCACGGCGGCGGCCGCTGCCTGGCCACCGATGATCTTCGGTGCCACGAAAGCATGGACCTCGTCCACCAGATCCGCATCAAAGAGACTGCCCAGGAGCGTTGGTCCGCCTTCGACGAGGAGATTTGTAAGCTGTCGTCGGCCGAGTTCCGCGAGCAACGCCGCCAGCCGGTCACTCGCCTCGCAGGCCATCGACTGCCAGACGTCACAGCCTGCCGCTCGCAGCTGCTCAATCGTCACGACATCCGCAGCGGGTCCGACCGCCACGAGCGTCGGAAACTCACCCGCTGTTGCCACCAGACGACTGCTCAGCGGCAGTCTCGCCTGGGAGTCGAGCACAACACGCAGCGGCACCCGCAGTCCTGGCGGCCGAGCGGTAAGCAGCGGATCATCGGCCACCGCCGTGCCAATGCCGACGGCAACTGCGTCAACACGCCCCCGGAGGGTGTGCACCACGCGTCGCGATGCCTCACCAGAAATCCAGCGACTCTCACCGGTGGCGGTGGCAACATGCCCGTCAAGGCTCATCGCCCACTTTCCGATCACCCACGGCCGCTGCTGAACTGTCAGCATGGCAAACGGTGCGATCAGTTTCTTCGCTTCGTCTTCCGCGACACCCTCGACGACCTCGACGCCAGCAGTACGCAGCCTGGCAACACCGCGGCCCGACGCATGGGGAGCAGGATCTCCCGCAGCGATTACCACACGGCGGATCCCTGCCGCCAGCACCGCCTCGGTGCAGGGAGGCGTCTTACCCTGATGACAGCAGGGCTCCAGCGTGACCACCAGGGTCTCACCACGCGCCGCCTCGCCAGCTGCCGCCAGTGCGGCCACTTCTGCATGGGGACCGCCGAAGCGGGCATGCCAGCCTTCACCGAGCGTCGCACCTGATGAGCTGAGCACCACTGCCCCGACCATCGGGTTGGGCTCTACCAGCCCCTCACCCCGCCTGGCGAGATCAAGGGCTCGCTCCATCGCAGCGACTTCGGCAGCCGTGGCGGTCATGAACCGGGTGTCCAGAGTTTCTTTTCACCGTCGCCTCCCGAGGAGGCCGCATCACCACCGGGTGTCCAGAGCCCTGACGACGCCTGCTGGGCTGCTGGAGCTGCCCGCTCGCCCATGGCTGCCGTGGAAGACATCCCTCCTGCGGCCTGCGCCGCAGCCATGGCGGAGAGATCGATTCCCGCCTCCGCAAACACCGATGCGACTGCCTGCAGCACCCGCTGATCTTGGGGACCGCGACGGATCCGGTCGAGCATTCGCTGCATGCGAGCCTGATCTCCCCGCTGCAACGCAAGGCGAAGCTCTGCAACATCGAGCATCGCCTCGCTGGCGCCAAGTTTGGCGGCAATCTTCCGCAGTCGTGCGAGGATGTCCAGCTTCTGCTGCGTCGTCTCGCTCCGCTCCTCAAGAAAGCTCAACGCCCGCCATTCATCGGTCGGCTCAGCTCCCGATTCAGGCTTCTCGGCCCGAGACAGCATCTCCTCGGCAGCTCGCATCGCGGCACACTCAAACCCCGAGGCCATCGCCATTTCCAGCAGCAGCCGGAGCTGCTCCAGCGAGAGCGTCGAAAGTGTTACCCGGTGCCACCGCATCGGAGGCAGTTCCTCAACCGGTGTCGCTGATTCCAGTGGCGACTCAGCAGCGAGTCCCAGGTCTTCGCGAACCTTGGCCCAGGCGTCTGATGCCACCTGTTGGCTAGTCGTGACCGCACCTTCGCGAATCATGGCCTCCACACGCCGACGTCCGTCGGCATCCCCAACCGCTTCACGCGGCGTTTTGCCGAGAAGCTCCGGCAGGGGCGTGCCTGGCCACTCGGCAACAAACCGATTCCAGACAGCCGCCTGCTGCTGCGCCATCGCTTTATCAAACGCGGTCGCATCCTGGGCCTGCTCGGCGGTGATCGACGACGGCGTGAAGGGCCGATACTGGGCCGAGAGCAGCCAGTTCGTTGGGGTCACCACCGACGTCGCGGTCTCTTCGCCGAGGGTGCCGGGCAGCAGGGATTCAACCGCCTCACGGGCAGTTGCCATATCGGGCCCAAAGCCCTGCAGCACGGCCTGGGCGTCTCGATCGGTCTGTTTCCCGAAGATCAGCAGCGACGCCAAGAGCAGAGCCGGCCGCTGTTCGGTGACAGCAGCGTCGTACACCCGCCACACCGACCGCGGTGGCACCGCGTTGCGGCTGACCCAGTTGGATCGATCGAACGGCACCGATTCAAAACGCCCATCATGCCGGAGACCGTCTTCAACCAGATCGAGGTCGATTGGCTTCCCTTCGGCATCTGCGGCAGGGATCGCCATCATCGCCTGTGACAGCGGAATCGTCGGTGACCGTTCAGGATTCGCCTCCTGTTCGAGCACCAACCCGCGACCCGTCGCTTCGATCGCATCATCGTCGCTCTGCCCAGGCAGCCCTGCGACCTTGGCCCAGGCTTCTGCTGCCTCAAACGGCAGGGCCAGCTTTTCGCAGAGGATAGCAATGTTGGTAAACAGTTCCTCGCACTCACCAGCCACGCCCTTGAGCGTGCGGAAGGTCTTCAGAGCCTTGGTGAGCCGCCACTCCATGGCATGGGTCATCGCAGTCTGAAACTCAAATCGCCACGGAGAATCAGCCATCGTCGGCTTCAGCGATGGACGAGCACGCAGGGCCGCCGGCACCCCAGCACTGCCGATCATGCTGGCAAGAGCCTGGCGATCTTCCTCACTCCCGAGCCCGCGTTCATCCGCCCACTCCAGCAGTCCCTGAGCCATCCCGACTTGCCCCGCCTGAGCGGCGGCCTGCATCAGCGTGAACGCGATTCGCGTCAGTTCCTCTTTGGAGCCACTTTCTGCGGTCAGGCCTTCCCGGGCGGCGTCGAAGGCCGCGGCAGCCTCTGGCAGGTTGCCAGACAGGGCCGAGCAGATCGCCGACTGCGCCAGCGCCAAAGAATTCTCCGGAAATGCCGCCAGAAATGCCTTGTTCGTGGCTTCGGCTTCATCGAACTTGCGAGCAGAGAGCTGCAGCTTGGTCTTCGCCGCCAGCACGCAGGCACGCCCGGGATGGGTCGCATCAAGTCGGTTCGCCTTTTCTAACGCTGCGGAAATCTGCTCTCCCTCAATCAGCTTGTCGAGCTGCTCGAGTTCGGCGACGAGGTCTGAACAGCAAAACTTGATCTTCTTGTCTTTGCCGCCGGGGCAGGCTGCGTACGGATCGATGGCCATAGCGTGTGGGTCTCCTTGGAGACCGAATGTACCAGAGCCAGACCTCTCAGAAAGCGGCCAGAGTTGTGGGTCGGATGGGGCTCCTGCATACTTTCTGGTGCGCATGGACAGGCGGCCAGCGCGACGCTGCTGACTCGGAGTGGCTGCGTTTCGCCCTTTACACTCCGCCTTCTCCTGTTTCATGTGGCAGTGGCCGACTTCTCATGCGGCAACCCCATATCCTTGTCGTTGATTCCAACGGGGCGAGCGGGCTCGGCTACGACCGGTATCTCGCTCGCCTGCAGCCAATGAAGGTGCGGGTTGAACAATCACTCGACCAGGCCGCGGCGAGTCTCCGTCGTGATTCGTGGGACTTGGGAGTTGTCACGGTCCGGGAACCAGGCTCCGCGGAGCAGGTCTTCAGGACACTCCAACAGGCCGATCCTCAACTGCCGATGGTGGTGGTCGATGCCCAGCCTTCGGTGGAGCATGCCCGCGGATGCCTGCAAGCGGGTGCTGGTGATTACCTCGACATCGCACACGTTGAGACCGATCTCGAAGACTCTCTCGTCCGTCTGCTGGCCATCTCGCGGCGTGTCGCGGCGGAAGCCGTGCTGCGGCGAGTGGTTGAACGTGCGTATTCCTTTGATGAGTTTCTTGGAGAGAGCCCACCGATGCAGGCTGTCTACTCCACAATCGATCGAGTCGCCAGCAGCAACGTGGACGTGCTTGTGACTGGTGAAACCGGCACAGGTAAAGAACTCGTAGCACGCTCACTGCACCGTCGCAGTCGTCGCGAGAGCCAGCCGTTTGTGCCGATCGACTGCGGAGCAATCCCGGAGGCTCTGCTGGAGAGCGAACTCTTTGGCCACGAACGAGGCGCCTTCACCGGTGCCGATGCCCGCCGCATCGGACTGATGGAGCTCGCGGACGGTGGCACGCTGTTTCTGGATGAGGTGGCCGAACTGCCGCTTGCCCTGCAGGCGAAGCTGCTGCGGGTACTCCAAGAACGCCGCGTCCGTCGGGTTGGTGGCCGTCAGGAGATTGCCGTCGACGTACGGATCGTGGCGGCCACGTCCCGGTCGATCGATCAGATGATGACCAAGGGAGACTTTCGTCGCGACCTCTTCTATCGCATCAATGTCGTCCGCATCGACATGCCACCGCTCCGCACTCGCGGCGACGACATCGGTCTCCTTGCAGAGGCCTTCTCCAATCGGGCCAGCCAGGAGATGGGGCGGACGATAGGCGGACTGTCCCCAGACATTTATCAGGTGCTCAAGAACTACCACTGGCCTGGCAATGTGCGGGAACTCAACAACGTTATCCGTCGAGCGATCGCCATGACTCGCGGTGGCGTGCTCGGTCTCGACGACCTTCCCGATGAACTCATCTCAGCTTCCGGCCGGTCTGCCAGTGGTGACACCGATGCCGTGGGCTTCTTTGCCGAGCGGGCAGCCCACGCCGCCCGCTTTGAACGCCAGTACCTGACCGACCTACTCTCACGCCATCTCGGTGACGTCTCCGCTGCCGCTCGTGAAGCTCGCGTTCCGCGAGGCACGCTCTACCGGCTGATGAAAGGGCACACCCTCGACGCCAACAGCTTCCGCCGCGACGCCTAAGGCCGCGCCTCACGAGCGTGACAGTGTCACACGGGTGTGACAGCCTGGGCCCCCTCAGCGGCTTTTGCCGTTCTCCGCGGCGGCAGTCACCGATTCATCCGAGAGACGTTCCGAATCGTTTCCACAGCCATCGCATCCGCGCCACGCTGCCGTGACACACCACAGACGCGAGCTGATTTTCGGCGGCGGCTTTTTCTGCAAAGACCTCCGGCATTTGATGCGGTTTCTTGCGTCATTTCGCCCACTTCTCCGGTGGGCGGCGAGTTTTGAGCACCGCAGAGAAAACTTCGGCACGCAATGTGCAAAGATGTGGGTATCGGCGGAACCGAGTCTGACCACACGCGAGTCCCCCTCAGGAGTATCTCCATGAAAAAAATCGAAGCCATCATCCGTCACTTCAAGCTCGAGGAAGTGAAAGATGCCCTCAACGCCCAGGGAATCAAGGGCATGACCGTCACCGAGGTCCGTGGCTTCGGCCGTCAGCGTGGACATACCGAGACCTATCGGGGTGCCGAGTATTCCGTCGACTTTCTCCCCAAGGTGAAAGTTGAGGTTGTCGTCGGTGACGACGAGGCTCAGGCGGTGATTGGCAAGATCATGTCTACAGCACGGACGGGCCAGGTTGGCGACGGCAAGATCTTCGTGACCGATCTCGCCGAAGTGGTCCGGATTCGCACCGGCGAGACGGCAGCGAGCGCGATCTAAGCCTCGCCACACAGGCTGCACACGGACGGGGGGCCACTCGGCCCCCCGTTTTTTATTGCAACCCGTTTTAGTGCAGCCCGGTCGGCCCGCCCCCTGTTGACGCTCAGATCAGACGACTGAGAATCGAGTGGGTCGATGGCCCACAATCCTTCCGTCTCGCCCTTCAAGGATCTATGCATGAGCAGCCCCGCCTTCCGTACTGAAACCGACAGCATGGGAGCCATTGAGGTTCCAGCGGACCGCTACTGGGGTGCCCAGACCGAGCGATCACGAGGCAACTTTAAGATCGGAGTCGAACGCTATCAGTGGGGCCGTTCGATCATCCGTGCACTCGGCATCCTGAAGAAGGCCGCAGCCATTGCCAACGGAAGCCTTGGCCAGTTGCCGGAGGAGACCGTCGCCCTGATCACTCAGGCCGCCGATGAAGTGATTGCCGGCACACTCGACGAGCACTTCCCCCTGGTCGTGTTTCAAACTGGCAGCGGCACGCAGTCAAACATGAATGCCAACGAAGTGATCTCCAATCGCGGGATTGAGATCGCTGGAGGTGAGATGGGCTCGAAGAGTCCGGTCCACCCAAACGACCATGTCAACCGTGGCCAGTCGTCAAACGACACCTTCCCAACCGCGATGCACATTGCTGCCGTCGAGCGGATCGATGGTCGACTCCTGCCAGCCGTTCGTGAACTTCGTGACCTCTTTGCGAGCCTTGAAGCCACCTACGCCGACGTGGTCAAGATTGGCCGCACCCACCTGCAGGACGCCACGCCGATCACCCTCGGCCAGGAAATCTCTGGCTGGCGAGCACAGCTCGACGAGCGGATTGAAGTTATCGAGCGATCGCTAACCGGGCTCTACGAGCTGGCCATCGGTGGCACGGCTGTCGGGACTGGCCTCAACGCACATCCAGAGTTTGGCGACCGCGCTGCTGCCGAGATTGCGAAGGAAACAGGGCACCCATTTGTATCTGCTACCAACAAGTTTGCAGCGCTCTCCGCGCATGACGCCATGGTCGACGCCAGCGCTGCCTTGCGGACTCTCGCCGGCGCCCTGCTGAAGATCGCCAATGATGTTCGCTGGCTGGCAAGCGGACCACGGTGCGGGATCGCTGAGATCACGATCCCCGAAAATGAGCCGGGCAGTTCGATCATGCCAGGCAAGGTCAATCCAACGCAGTGCGAAGCGATGACGATGGTCTGCGTTCAGGTGTTTGGCAACGACGCTGCAGTCGCCTTTGCCGGCAGTCAGGGCAACTTCCAGCTGAACGTGTACAAGCCCGTCATGGTCCACAACGTGCTGGAGAGTGCCGAACTCCTCGCCGACGCGTGTGATTCCTTCCGGCTGCATTGCGGGGTGGGCATCGCTCCGAACATGCCACGAATCGAGCACAACCTCAACGACTCGCTGATGCTAGTCACCGCCCTCAACACCCATATCGGCTACGAGAACGCAGCCAAGATTGCCAAGAAGGCCCACATCGAAGGCACCACGCTGAAGGAGGCTGCCGTGGCCACTGGGCTGGTCTCAGCGGAAGACTACGATCGCTGGGTCGTGCCTGTGGAGATGACCAAGCCGCTCGCCGGATAGCTGAGGCTAGCGGACCGTGCTGTCTGCAGGTGCTTGGACTGTCGCCGGCGTTTCGGCGACTGCCGGTGCCAGGGCGATCGCCAGCCAGCCGTCAGTGACAACGGCCTGGCTGACGGTGAGATCTTGCAGACGAGGATCGCTTGCGAGCTTCTCTGGGAGCAGTGGGATCGGACGCTCCTTGGGGAAGATCTTGCCGAATACCGTCCGCAGACCGATCTCAAACCGGCCCCTGTGCCCTTCGCCGCCAATCCGCACAGGACCTTCCCGCTCAAGCACCACCTGCGGGTCTTGAGCCACAAGCCGGTAGCTGACCCCCGCCTCAACGTCATACCAGTCGCGGCGACCACTCTCGATGGAGTCAATCCGCACGGTGACATGCACGAGCCCATCACGGCATTCCACCTGGATCGGCTCATACTCCTCAAATCCGATCACAACACCGCTCGGCAGATCATCAGGCAGCGTAACCTCCATCCCCAGACGCTCTCCGATGTGGAGATAGAGTTCGTCGAGGGGAAATACGCGGCCGGCAATCTCAAGCTGGTGGAAGGCATTGTTAAGACACGTGTCGTGAACCTGCACGCTCAGCTCTGCTGAACTCGGCACACGCGGCCTCGGTGTGTGGCCCGCGAGCTGCCCATCACCCGCCAGCCGCAGCCGGACCGTCGCCATCTCTTCGGTGGTCTGCATTGCCATGGCCACCGGATCCAGTCCGAGCCCAACGAGAGGCTGCCAGAGCTTCTCGGTGACGCGTTGCTCCAAGTCCGCCAGTTGCGGCTCTGTCTGGGCGTCGGTATCGCGACAGGCCTGCTGAATCACCTTGCGGGCCGCTTCGCGGTTGGCCTCAGGCAGAGCAGACTCCTGCTGGTTGCGGGCGATTGAGCGGACCAGCGAGCCCATCAGCGGGATGTTGTCGAAGCTCGTCTGCATTCCAGACACCTTCGAACGATTCGATGCCACCGCTCGAGCATCCCCTACGAGCAGGCCTTCACTACCGAGTTTGACCGGCTTCCGCACGGTAAACCGGCTGGTGGAGTTGCTGTTGAGTGAAACCGGGCCTGCATCGGTGACCGTCCGCGAAAAGACATCACCCTGGACCTCAATGTCGAGGCGGACATCGTGAGGGTCGGGCACGAACACAATCCGCGTCGTCGTCTTCACTACGCGGTTACCCCGTACATCTCGGCCGAGAATCGTCTCCGCCACAGGCCCCCGCTCGATGGCAGGATCGGGCATCAGCCGATCGGCAAAGGCAGTCGTTGCAGCAATTCGCACGTTCGGAGCGAGGTAGTGGTCATGAAATGCCTGAGCGAGCTTGTCCATACCGGCGACGTTACGGACCGCCAGTTGCTCCATCATCAGCCGCGTGTCGTTTGCGTTGGTGATCGTCGGAACAGCCTCAAACCGTTCGACCTGAGCCAGGAAGACGCGGAGATCGTCTTCAGCTCCGCCCGCGTCAGTTGAATCAACCGGGCCTTCACGACCGCCGCAGCAGATATCGGCAGCAGCATCCCACAGGGCGAGCCGTCGCGCCATCGCCAATGCTGCCCGCCGCGTGTGTGCGGCCCGCGTGAGATCATGATCTTCATCTGCTGACTGCATGCCGTAGACCGCGAGTTCGGCAAGGGCATCGATCGCAGTACGAGTTGCCGGATCTGCCGGCCCACCAGTCATCACTGCCGCCTGAATCCCTGTCAGCAGTGCTGCGGTCCACTCCTCACGCCCTTCGGCGGCGTGGTCAACGAGCTGCTCCCTCAGGCTCACTGGATCGACCCAGGCCTCCATCGTTGGCGACTGCTCTGGCGGCTGCACCGTGGCGAAGGCAGCCGCGGTCTCCTCAGCGGTCGTCCCGGACTGACGGAGCTGGTCACGCACCCAGTCACGGAGGGCTCCAGAACGCGGAGCCTCGGGCCGCAGATTCATCCATGCCCCGCGATCACGATCGGCTGGTGGCACCTCTGACCAGTTGCGATCCTCGACTTCGACTGCAACCCGCGACACACGTCGAGCAGGGAGCGGCGCGTCAGCAGTTCGTCCGCGTGCGTTGGCTGGTTCCTGGGCATTCACCAGCAGGATCGTTGCCCCACTCATCGCCGAGTCGTCGGTCGTGACCGCGAGTTTCAATGGCGATCGAGACTCTGCGTGGCGACTGGTCATCTGCTTCAGATGGCCTTCGCTGTGAGGCTGCGACGTTTCTGAAGGACGCGGCGGCTCATCGACTAAGTCAACGTTCGGCAGCCCAAAATAGGGCTGTGGCTGTGCCGCTCCCTCCGACGAGACGAGCACCGCTGCAGACGCCAGCAGGCCGGCGGCAAACGAGACGACGAAAACGCTTCTTGCCTTTGTTGCAGCCATGCAGATCCGCCAGAGAGACGCCACCGTCCGAACAATACCGTGGTGATGGATCGTCTTGATGCATGGCGAAAATCGATCGACGGAATCACTGGCCGTCAGGGTTTTCCCGACCGCGAGAAGACAGGCAAAAGAGCGGAAGTTTGCCGCCTAACGTCGCCCGTTTTGCTCGCTATTTAGGTGGTAGATCGGCGACGACCTCAGGAGCTCAGCAGCCCTTGCCGTGGCTGCTCAATGACCGCCGTCCAGGCGTCAACGAGCATGCCGAGGTTTGCATTTCGATCGACGGCTTCGATCGCCTCCAGGGTGTGATGCAGATGCCGATCGGCCTGAGCTGCAGTGCCACCAGCAGCCAGCCATGAGGCAACCGCACCGGCCAGAACTCGGTCGCTCGACTCGATCCCTGTCGCTGCCAGACGCAGCCCGGCTCGAAAGAACTCAATCGCCAGTTCAAAGCTCAGTTTGAGGCGTGGGCGGCGGCGAGCCGCCTCCTTTCCTGCAGCTTCCATGATGGCCATGACCTCGCGACCAGCCTCCACTCCCCGAAACGGTCGCGCCGCGAGGAGTCCGAAGAGCGTGCGGCGAAACGTGACCACGTCTGCATCAACCAAGAGCCGAGCTCGGGCGAGGCTTCCGGCAGAAGCGGCGGCAGCCTGCTGGCGGCTCTCAGGGTCGCCAAGCCCCTCGGCTGTTAGCACCTGCTCAACAACGTTGCGCGGAAGCCCGCCGAAGCGAATCACCTTGCAGCGGGAACGAATGGTGGGCAGCTGCCGCTCGAGGGCAGTGCCCACCAGGATCAGCACGGAAGCATCCGGAGGCTCTTCGAGCGTCTTCAGCAGACAGTTGGCACCTTCCTCCGAGATCGCGTCTGCATCGAGAATGATCGCGACCTTTCGTTGCCCGATCGCAGGACGGAGCAGGATCCGCCAGCAGAGCCCCTCACGCATCCGGTGCTCAGGACTGCCAATAAAGGCATCCAGTGGAATCGTGGCCCGTTCCTCAGGTTTAGCGACCACGTCAATATCGGGATGACTCTCTGCATCAGCCTGTACGCACGACCGGCAGCGGCCGCAGGCAGTGAAGTTGTCGCCCTGCGATTCGCACGTCAGCACACGAGCGAGTCGGCGTGCAAATGTCGACTTACCAACCCCTTCCTCACCGATGAACAGGTAGGCTCCGGCAACCCGCCCACGGGAAGCGGCACGGGCCATGCCTGCCACAATCTCGTCATGCCCTTCGATGCCTTCCCAGGCCATCGCTACCACTCCTGATCGGGTGACGCCGTACGGCCAGCAGCCGCAGGCAGGTCTGTAAAGGCCTCTCGCACCACCTGCTGTAATCGCTCGGCCACCTGAGCCTGCGATACGGTCGCATCAACTCGACAGACCCGTGCGGGATTTGCGGTCGCCTCAGCCTGATAGCCATCGCGAAGCAGCTGGCGAAAGGCATCCCCTCGGCTCTCAAGGCGATCGAGTTCACGCTGCATCCGCTGAGCCGCCGTGGCAAGGTCGATGTCGAGCCAGAGCACCAGATCGGGCTCAAGCCCTCCAGTCGCAGTTTCGCCGATGCGCCAGACCTTCTCAGCCCCGAGCCCTCCGGCACGCCCCTGGTAGACCACGTTGGAGAGAAGAAAACGATCACTCACAACCCACGCTCCACGGGCCAGCGCCGGCCGGATCACCTCCTCGACAAGTTGAGCTCGCGCGGCCATGTAGAGAAACATCTCTGCTGTCGCAGCAAGCGGGATCTCCTGGCGATGCAGCAGAATGTTGCGCACAGCATCGCCCGCAGCGGTCGCCCCCGGATCACGGCAGGTCACCACGTCTACACCAAGGCTACGCAGCCAATCGGCCAGCCGCACGAGCTGTGACGACTTCCCTGAGCCATCAATACCTTCGAGCGTGAGGAACCTGGCAAGCACGGGGCGTGGGCCTCCAAGGAAGAGCGTGTGAACCCTGAGCCACTAGTCTGACGTCGAGGGGGGCTCGGCTGTGACGATGCCACGAATCCCGAGTGTATCGGCAGGATCGAGTTCGGTGGTCCGCCGCAGCACTGCCCCTGCCATCTCCCTACGGCCCGTCGCCATCAGCGTGTGGGCAAGTCCCTTGGCAGCCTCAAAAAAGACTCGGTTGCCCTCAAGCGTGTAGGGCACCTGACCTGTCACGCCCGCATCGGTAATCGCCCGCAGCACCAGCTCGTACGCACGACCGAAATGGCCTCGTGCAAGCGTGGGATCCTCATCTTCCAGAGCAATCAGCCCCAGCTGCACATGAGCCTCGAGGAAATCGGGACACTCCGAGAGCAGCCAGACGAGCTCGTCACGAGCAATCTCTGACTCACCTGCCGCCAGCATCGCCTCCACTTCTTCCAGGTCGTCGCTGCGTTGTCGACTGCAGCGGGGGTGGGTCAGCTCCCAGAGCGGCATTCCATCTGGCTGGTCACGGCGAGTGAGACCGAGCCGATCGCCACGTGGCTTGGCGGACGGCCTTCCAGCGGGGCTCGCTGGCTGGCCCCGTGACCGCTTTGCGGCGCCACGTCCCCCCTGGTGACGACGACGTGAACCAGACCGCTTGGAGCGGCCGGGCTTTCGAGCTGGCTGGGAGTGTTCTGCTTCGTGAGGCATGCAATCGGCCTGGCTGGACGCCGGGCACCGCCCGGTAGACTTGCTGGTTTTGGACCCCACACGCCGTTGGAATGCAAGAGGCAGCCGCGATGGCCCGACAACCAAAGCAGGCAACAAACTGCGCCACAGCGTTGCCGGCGGCCGACGACTATACCGTTTCACCGCAGCAACAGAGGACGATCTCCCAGAAGCTGCTGCGTTGGTTTCATCAGCATGGACGCGATCTTCCTTGGAGAGAGAATACCGATCCCTATCGGGTATGGGTGAGTGAGATCATGCTGCAGCAGACACAGGTCGAGCGTGTCTGCGACTACTTCCGGCAGTTTCTCATTGCCTTCCCGACTGTCGAGACGCTCGCTGCAGCGGACGAAGCTGAAGTCCTGGCTGCTTGGCAGGGCCTCGGCTACTACCGTCGCGCTCGCCAGCTCCACGCCTGCGCGAAGATGGTCGTCAGCCATCATGACGGCTGCTTTCCTGAGACCGTTGACAGCCTGACCGCGTTGCCCGGCATCGGTCGTTACACCGCCTCAGCCATCTCCTCAATCGCGTTTGCGCAGACCGAGCCGATCGTGGAAGCCAACTCCCGGCGGGTGATCGCTCGCCTGGTGGGCTTCGACCGTCCGCTCTCAGGCACGGCGGGGGATGCGCCGTTGTGGGAGATTGCTGCGTCGCTGGTGCCTACGCGACAGGCGGGACGATTTAACCAGGCCCTAATGGATCTCGGCGCGATGGTCTGCCGGCCGGCAGCTCCCTCCTGCCACACCTGTCCGCTCGCCACAGCGTGCGTAGCGTTTCGCGATGGCCTCACCGACCAGCTGCCACGCATGGCAAAGCCTCGGGCGAGTGTGGCGGTCGACGAAGTCGCCCTGGTCGTGGTCCGCCGCAACACACTCCTGCTCGTGCAGCGGGGCGAGGATGAGTGGTGGGCCGGTCTGTGGGACGTGCCCCGAGCAGCCCCACCCCGCGGCTCACTGCTGAGGACGGCACGCCGCGAGGGACGGCTGCTGGGCGAGGTCCGCTACGGAGTGACACACCACCGGATCCGCGCGGACGTCGTTCTGATCCATGCTGGCAAGGGAAACACGCTCGATCAGCTTGGCATTCCCCTGGCCAGCGAGCCGACAGCTCATCGATGGGTGCCTCTGTCGGGTCTGCCGCGGATCGCGATGCCCTCCCCAGCGCGTCGAATCGTCACTCTGCTCGATCGGGCCGATCACACGTCGTTGGGCTGAGCCACACACGAGAAACTCCGGCATCCGGCTCTGACTTTCTGGCAAAACTTGCTGACGCACACGATCGAGGGGAACCTTTCTGCTACGGGCTGCGTCTGATGAGCAGCCCCGTGCCCGGCTACCTTTTGGCCCCTGGTTCTCTGCCATTCCGTCCACCTCCCTGCACCACACTCTCCACTCTCTCTACGGCGCCGCCGAGGAGTTCACCGTTATGCACATGGCCCGATCATTCCTGTCACTGTCGTCGAGACGCGTTCCAGGCCGTCCTCGTGTGTGCCGATCAGTTGTTGCGACAACGCTGACCGCACTGCTGGTCACCGCCGTCAGCGGAGCACTGACCAACGCAGAACCGATCGGCCGCGACGGTGTGCCTCTGGAGAAGGTGGTGATCTTCACCTCAGGCGTGGGCTACTTCCAGCACGGCGGTGAGGTGGCTGGTGACACCACTGTCCAGCTCGATTTTCAGACCGATGAAATCAACGACCTCCTCAAAAGCATGGTGGTCCAGGACCTCAGCGGAGGTGCGTCAGCGCCCACGGTGAGCTATGCCTCACGAGACCCGATCACCAAGACACTGGGATCGTTCGCTATCGATCTCACCGATGACCCCTCGATGGGCACCCTTCTCGGTCGGCTGCGTGGTGAGCAGGTGGAGCTGCAGGCAGCCAGCCCGGTGACGGGCACGATCCTTGGAGTTGAGACGCGGCTCGTTCCCAGCAGCGACGATCGGCCTCCGGTAGAGAAGGAGTACATCACGGTTCTTGCAGACGATGGCCTGCGAACACTGCCCTTGGAGAGCGTCACGCGAATCAAGCTCGTCGATGCGGAGCTCCAGAAGGAGCTTGAGAAGGCACTCGCCGTGCTGGCGACCGCGCATGACAACGACAAGAAGCAGGTCACCATCCGCTTTCCCGGTGAAGGCACGCGGGACGTCCGAATCGGCTACGTCCAAGAGATGCCACTCTGGAAGACGAGCTATCGCCTCGTGCTCGACGACAATAACCAGGCCTTCCTACAGGGCTGGGCGATTGTCGAGAACACGACCGACCATGATTGGGAGAACGTTGACCTAACACTCGTCAGCGGTCGTCCGATTTCGTTTGTGATGGATCTCTACCAGCCACTCTACGTGCCCCGTCCGGAAGTGCAGCCTGAGGTCTACGCTTCACTGCTGCCGCAGGTCTACGGCCAGGACATGCTCGCTCGCGAACAGGAGTTTCTCGGCCAGGCGACCCAGGAGTTGCTGGCCCGTAGCGGACCACAGGCTGACGCCATGGCCATGGACGGAGCGATGGCGGGAGGTGGCTACGGGGGCAGGGGTGGCATGCCACCACCGGCCGCCCCTGGCATGAGCAGTGGCCTCGCCTTTGGCAGGGGCCGACAGAAGCTCTCAATGAGTGAGGCCGCCGCGGCGACGCAGAGCCTGGCTGATGGGGGTGAGCTTGGTGAACTCTTCCGCTATGCGATCACTGAGCCGGTGACCCTCGCACGCCAGCAGTCGGCCATGCTGCCGATCGTTTCGGGGCCTGCAGAGGTGGAGAAACTTGCCGTCTACGACGAGCAGGTGCTCGCCAAGCATCCGCTCTCCGGTGTGCGTCTAAAGAACACGACCGGCCTGAGCCTGATGCAAGGCCCGCTCACGGTCTTTGAGGCAGATGCCTACGCCGGCGATGCCCGCATCGAAGACCTGCCACCAGAGAGTTCGCGGCTCATGACCTACGCGGTCGACCTCAACATTGAAGTGGCTCCCCGGCATGAGCCCACCCCAGAGCTGCTCACTGGCGTGAAGCTCGCCAAGGGCACACTGATCGAGACCCGAAAACTCGCCCGGAAGAAGGTCTATGACGTTCGCAACTCAGGCGATGAGACCATCTCGCTGCTGGTCGAGCATCCGCTTGAAGCGGCCTGGACGCTGACCGCACCGGCCGAGCCTGCCGAGACCACACGCGATCGCTACCGCTTTCTTGTCGAGGCCGAGCCTGGTGAACCGACCAGCCTGACCGTTGCAGAGGAACAGGTTGTGCACCGAAGTTTCGCGATCACAAACTTCAACGACGATGCCATCGCTGTCTACATCCGCGCCAAGGAAGTCAGCCCCGCGGTGAAAGAGGCGCTCAGCAAGGTGGTGGAGAAGAAGCAGGTCATCGCAAAGCTTACTCGTGAGCGAGGGAACCGTGAGCAAGAGATCGCGGCGATCAGCGAGGAGCAGTCACGGATCCGTGACAACATGGGTCGGCTCGACCGCAACAGCGACCTCTACACACGGTATGTGCAGAAGTTCGATGAGCAGGAAACTCGGATCGAAGACCTGCGAGAAGAGATTGCCGAGCGAGTCGAGCAAGAGCAGACAGCCCAGGCTGAACTCGATGCCTACATCGCGACGCTTGAAATCGAGTAGCCGGGGTGCGTTTACCGTCAACTCATCGGCAGACACGCCGCACGCCGTCCTACAGGAGCCAGTTCTGATGACGACACGACTGCCAACACACCAGCGTCGCATGACCATGCAAGCCGCTGGCATCCTCTGTCTCTGTTTGCCATCGCTGTGCACCACGGCAGCCGAGGTGACACAGACACCGCAAGAAGCGGTGAGTTCCCTTGGTTGGGAGCTGGTCGCTCGATCAGGTGAAGGCAATGCCATCGTGTCACCGGTGAGCGTGTGGCAGGCGTTGGCCATGACCCACGCGGGAGCGGCTGGTGAGACTGCCTCAGAGATTGCCCGCCTACTGGGCATGCCTGATGACAAAGCAGCCATCGCCGAGGCTTCGTTGGCGATGCGGAAAGCCTTTGAGCAGATCCGCAGCGAGGAGATTCGCCTGAGCATTGCCAATCGGCTCTGGCTGCAGGAGGGCCAGCCGATTGCCGCAGACTTCACAGGAATCTTGGCTGCAGACCACGCTGCTGCAGCTGGCCTGCTCGACTTTGCTCGTGCGCCAGAGGCCGCCCGCGATGACATCAATCGCTGGGTGGCCGACCAGACAGAGAACCGGATCACGCAGCTACTTCCCTCGGGCTCCATCACGCCCCTCACACGGCTTGTCCTCACGAACGCTGTGTTTATGAAGGCTGCATGGGCAGAGCCCTTTGAGGCCAGTCTCACCACTGAGGAGCACTTTGATCTCGGTGAGGGCGTGCAGGTCAAGCTGCCCTTCATGCATCGCTCGGGAAGCCTGCGGGCTGGACGAACGGGAGTCGATGGTATGGAGATGCTCGTCTGCGAGATTCCCTACGCTGGAAATCGGCTCTCGATGCTGGTCCTAGTGCCTGACTACGTTGATCCCGACGGTGCCGACGGCGCGGGCGGGGTGCTGGCTCAACTCGACGGTCAGTGGCTCAGCAGCCTTCGTGGCAGCGGAGCCCTCCGGAAGCGGCCGGTGCAGCTGTCGCTACCGAAGTGGACAGCCCGCAAACCACTGTCACTGAAGGCCACGCTGGCAGACCTGGGGATGATCCAGGCCTTTGATGCAGAGCGTGCTGATTTCTCTGGGATCAACGGGGCCCGCGACCTCTTTGTTTCCGAGGTCGTTCATGAGGGATTTGTCGAGGTCAGCGAAGAAGGCACCGAAGCAGCCGCGGCCACCGGCGTGGTGATCGGCGTCCGCTCAGCCCTGCCACCAGCAGAGCCACTCATCATCAACGCCAACCGTCCCTTCCTCTGGGCCGTGATCGACTCCAGCACCGGCAGCATGCTCTTCGCCGGCCAGGTCGCCGATCCCCGTGGGTAAACCACCCGCGCCGAGCCCTGCTGCTAGTTCTCTCCACCCCCAAGGGGTGCCCAATGCCGACGAAACGGCGTCGCTGGTGAGCGAAGCTCGGAGGGCGAAAGCGAGGCAGCATCGAGCGAAACGAGGCCAAGGATGGCCGAGGCGAGCGTCCGGTTGGGCGGCACTACTCCTCATTCCCTTCACTTCCAGGGGGAGCCCAGTGTCGACGAAACGGCGTCGCTGGTGAGCGAAGCCCGGAGGGCGAAAGCGAAGCAGCATCGAGCGAAACGAGGCCAAGGATGGCCGAGGCGAGCGTCCGGTTGGGCGGCACTGGGCTCCCCCACCCCGCAATTCGCCCCTCGCCGCGTCCCTCCGCACGAGCCCTATCAGCGTCGCCACGTTTGGATAGGATTGGGGAGAAGTAAAAGAGTTCGGATCCCGTTTCCCGGAGGCGGCACCCCAGTGGCATCAGCGGCGCTAGCGCTTGAAGACGGCACGGTCTACGTCGGTGAATCGTTTGGTGCCACCGGCACCGTTTCCGGTGAAGTCTGTTTCAACACTTCGATGACGGGCTATCAGGAGATCCTCACCGATCCCAGCTACCGCGGTCAGATCCTCACGATGACAGCGGCCGAAATCGGCAACTACGGGATCAACGCGGAAGATGTGGAGAGTGGTCGGCTGCAGATGGCCGGCTTTGTGGTGCGTTCGGCGAGCCGGATTGCCAGCAACTTCACCTCCACCGGTACGTTGCACGACTACCTCGCCGCGGCAGGCGTCGTGGGAATCCAGGGCATCGACACTCGGGCGCTCGTGCGGAAGTTGCGGTCGCAGGGTGTGATGACCGGCGTCCTCTCGAGCGAGATTCACGATCACAAACAGCTCGTGGCAATGGCCTCTTCTGCAGAATCACTCGTGGGCCGTGACATGGTTCGCGAAGTGATGCCTGAGGCGGCGCGAGACTGGAGCGACAAGCTCGACGCCTGGGCGGAGCCTCTGCCGCAGCCGAGCATTGGCGGCGAACTCCCTCCCGCTGCCGCCGAGAAGCCGTTGAAGCATGTGGTCGCGCTCGACTACGGCATGAAGTGGAACATCGCCCGGCATCTTGCCAGCCGCAACTGCCGCGTGACGGTCCTGCCTGGAAGCGCGTCAGCCGATGAGGTTCTGGCCCTCTCGCCTGATGGCGTGTTTCTCTCCAACGGTCCGGGGGATCCCGAGCCACTGACCTATGCGGTGGAGACAGTCCGCGGGCTGGTAGGCAAACTGCCGATTTTTGGCATCTGCCTTGGCCATCAGCTCCTCGCTCAGGCCTGTGGTGCTAAAACGTTCAAGCTGAAGTTTGGGCATCGTGGCGGTAACCAGCCGGTGATGGACCTCTCCACTGGCACCGTCGAGATCACGTCGCAGAACCACGGTTTCGCCGTTGAGGAAGAGTCGCTACCAGCCGATCTCGAGGTGACCCATCGCAACCTCAACGACGGCACGATCGAGGGCCTACGACATCGCACACTGCCTGCAGCAAGTGTGCAGTATCACCCAGAAGCTGCTGCTGGCCCGCACGACTCGGCCTATCTTTTCGACCGCTTCCGCGCAATGCTCGACGCTGTCTGACGGCCGTCTGCGTGCCGAGCTGAGCAGGCGAACTCGACATGGGTGATGCCCCCATGTGGTGCCTGCGACCGACCATTCTCCCCAATCGGCCTGACGACGCAGGAGAGCAGGTCAACGCTGAAGGAAGCCTCAGCGTGTTCTGGCGAGTCAACGCGAACGGCATGTTTTGACATGCGCACAGCGTGTGCCAGAGTTGCGTGGCGAGGCGGCACGATGCCACCAGCCCCAAACGCTCGCCACGTTTGCGTCATCGTTTCAGGTCATTTATGCCAAGGAGGCTGTTCATGTCCCGTTACCTGTCCAGCAGCATTGCTGCTCTTGTCCTTACTGCCGTCATGGCCGCCAGCGCCAGTGCCGGTCTGTTCCATCACAAGCGTGGCTGCGAGCCAAGCTGTGCTGCGGAGCCAACATGTTGCGTCACCGAGCCAACGTGCTGTGCAGTCGAGCCAGCTTGTTGTGCCGAGCCTGTGTGTGCTGCTGAGCCGACCTGCTGTGCTGCTGAGCCGACCTGCTGTGCTGCTGAGCCGACCTGCTGTGCCGCTGAGGCATGCTGCCCGTCGAACCCATGCATCACGTATCGTCATCGTGGCTGCGGCCACAAGCACCGCGGCTGCTGTGCTGAGCCGACGTACGAGACGGTTCTGCACGTGACAAGCCCCGAGACCTGCTGCTCGGTGTGCGTCCCCGTGTGCCTCCCCTGCTGCTGCGAAGGCTGCCCAGCTGAGAAGGCTCGCTGCACGCTGATCGGCAAGGGTCAGGTCCGCTATGACTGGTGCTGCGGCGTGTCGGTGATCGTCCGCTTCAAGCACGGCGGCGACATCTGCGTCACCTACGTGGGTGCCTAAGGCTTATCGAATCGCTTCCGCCCGACGTGGCGAGCGTTCGTTGCGAGAAAGGCCCGGCCGAGGAGAGTTCCTCGGCCGGGTTTTTTCTTTTCACCACTGGTTCCTCAACGGCTAGCCGTGAGCAAGCCAACGCTCCGCATCGAGGCCGGCCATGCATCCGGTGCCTGCGGCCGAGATCGCCTGACGGTAGTAGTCGTCGGCTACGTCACCAGCAGCAAACACCCCGTCCACACTCGTGTTGGTGCGGAAGTGCTTTTTCCAGACCAGGTAGCCCTTCTCGTTGGTCTCAAGCTGACCATCCAAGAAGGCGGTGTTGGGCGTATGCCCAATCGCGAGAAACACCCCGGCGACCTCAATCGTGGTCGCTTCGTTCGCCGAATCGGTTGAGCCGAGACGAACCCCTGTCACACCGTTGGCATCATCCCCCAGCACCTCTTCAAGCGTTGAGTTGAAGTGGATTTCCACCTTGGGGTCATCAATGGCCCGCTGGGCCATGATCTTGCTCGCTCGTAGCTCATCACGACGATGCACGAGATGCACGCGGCTCGCGAACTTCGTGAGATAGGTCGCCTCTTCAACAGCAGAGTCACCACCGCCGACAACCACGAGTTCCTTGTTACGAAAGCGTGGGAGGGCACCATCACACACGGCACAGGCACTCACGCCGCGATTCTTGAACCGCTCCTCGCTCTCCAGCCCCAGCCAGTTCGCACTCGCCCCGGTGGCCACGATCACGCACTTCGCCTGCACCTCACCACCAGCAGAAGGAAACAGCCGAAACGGGTTCGTCGAGAAATCGACCTTTGCGACGTCGTCGGTGATCACCCGCGTGCCAAAGTTGACAGCCTGCTGCCGCATCAGTTCCATCAGCTCCGGCCCGGTCACCCCTTCACCTGCGTGAGGAGCCATCATTCCGCGGCGGTTCGCTGGCAGAGCGGAGTCGAGAAAACCGCTGAGGTTGCCCGCGGGAAAGCCCGCGAAGTTCTCCACCTCGCTTGTGAGCGCGAGTTGACCGAGCGGCAGCGTGCCCGCCATCCGATTCTCTTCGGTGATCGCCCCTTCGTACACGACTGGATTCAGCTGCGCCCGAGCAGCATAGATTGCCGACGACCAGCCAGCCGGACCACTGCCGATGATGACCACATTTTCCAGGGGCGTTTCTGACATCGGGGCTTTGACTCCAGGACGTGTTTCAATCAAAAAAATCGCTGCACGGCCAACGCCGTCACAGCCAAGGTCAGCATCTTCCCCAATCCCCACCCGCTCCGAAACCCCGTTTACCAACAGCCCTGGCGTTGCCCCGGCACAAGGAGCGAGGGGGAGCCCGATGCCGAGCTGCCGGTGTGGCGAGTGAGCGAAGCCCGGAGGGCGAAAGCGAGATCGCCTCGAGTAAGCGAAGGCCAAGGATGGCCGCAGCGAACGTCCGGCGGAGCGGCATTGGACTCCCCCGAGCGGCCAGCAGGGAGCAGCGTCAGCCCCGCACCTGCCCGTCACCATTCACGATGTACTTGTAGGTCGTCAGCTCACGAGTCCCGCAAGGCCCACGGGCATGCAGCTTGTCTGTCGAGATACCGATTTCTGCGCCGATGCCTAGCTCACCACCATCGTTAAACCGGGTGCTGGCATTCACCATCACGACTGCGGTATCGACCCGGGTGGCAAACCGTTCGATGGCCGCGGTATCACTGGCGATGATGGCGTCGGTGTGTCGTGACCCATAGCGGTTGATGTGGTCAACGGCTGCGTCGAGTGAGTCTACGATCGCCACCGACATCTTGGGGCCGAGATACTCGGTGCGATAATCCTCCTCACTCGCTTCACCAATCGCTGGCACGACAGCCCGAGCTGCTGCATCGCCAACAAGTTCAACACCGTGGGCGGTGAGGTCCTTCGCCATATCCGGCAGGAGTGAGTCGG
>Ga0181606_10001131_pt1 | contig 23159 bp, 34 predicted proteins | sample 041ome_10_FD_132994 | JGI IMG/M metagenome (GOLD analysis project Ga0181606, IMG submission 132994) | Coastal salt marsh microbial communities from the Groves Creek Marsh, Skidaway Island, Georgia - 041412US metaG (megahit assembly) | ecosystem: Environmental > Aquatic > Marine > Intertidal... | reverse complement strand
TGCTTTCATAAATACTTAATTTATATTAGGTTAACTATTGATTACTTATTCTGTTGTATTTTCAACTATGGGTTAGCTGCTTGACATTCAGCACAACTTGCATAAGCAACAGACACGCTCTCTGTGTGTAAGCCTTCAGATTGCTTTTCCTCTGTTACTGTATAACACTCATTATGTCCGTTCTCAAGTGTAAAGAAGTAGGTCTTACCAACCTCTAATGGATTGTCGTGAACGTGAACGTGATGCGTGTGTTGGTCATCACAACTTTCAATTATATATCCGTACCAAACACTTGTGGAAAGCCCTGCTTCGCCATAAATACTTCCTATGCCTTGATTAATCATATTGCCATTACAGCACTTACGACTATACTTTCCGTTTTTACACAAACAAGCCCTTCTGTTTTCTCTAGGGCTTGTTCTGCTTGGGTTGTATCTACTTCTAAATCTCATCTAGTCCTTTAAGTTTAGACTCAACCCAGTTCTTCATTGACTTACCGCCCCATAGAAGGTAGCTTATTGTACCGCAAGCCTCTGGCTTTGCTGGGTCGTAATACGCTTCTGCTCTGCTTAGGTAGCTGTAAATCCTCTTCAAAGTTGGTACTGTGAATTTCTCTTTCCGTGCCAGTTGTTGAGCTCTTACTTTCCCTACTTGAGTTGCGCATTTGTTATTTACCTCTTTATTGCGTTCGATACCTAGTTTAGCGTTGTTTGAAGCACTCTCTGGATAACCTCCATAAGATTCTAGCTCCACTTCCTCTTCAAAGGCTGATAAAGCCTCTAAAAGAGCATATTCCGCTTGTAGTTCCTCAAAGCAATCTGCGCAAAGTTCTTCTTCAACGTCTTCTTTAGGTCTATTGCTGTTATCGCTAAAATAGCCCTCGATACTAAAGCCACGAACCCTGCCCGTCTTAACAAATTCTTCCCAAACTTCTTCATTGTTTACTTTTACAGACACCATCCAAGTGCCTTTTGGCATATTTAAGTTATATAATGATGATTTATCCTTCTTTTCGTCCTCTACAATCCAAGATTCGACCACAGACATCCCTTTTAGGGCATATTCGTGTTCTAAGGTCGAGTTATTCTGGTTTCCTCTGCTTAAAAACAGCTGAGAGGCCTTTCTAACGGTATCTTCACTAAAAAATATCTCGTACTCATCTCCAAGTTCGTTTCTACGGTAGATTTTCTTGTTTGGGATAAGCGCAGGACCCATTAGGATTCGTTTTTCGTTGTTTACCTCTGCTAATTCTATCTTTTGTGACTTTAGGGCCACAAAATCCTCTTCAATAGCAGGGTTTTCTACTATAGAGATAGCCTGAATGCCTGAATCTAGGCTTTCTTCATCTATAAATAATTCAAAGACTTCCATATAAGGATAACTTAATAGTTAATATTCGTTTTAAATTGACGCTCCCTCTACAATCTTGCGGTCCATCTCTTGTGCTGTACTTACATCAGATGATACTACATAAGCCTTTACTGGCTTAGATTGAGAGCCAGCAACAGCAGCAGCTAACTGGTTTTGAGCAGAAGAACCTACCACGTTAAAAGACGGAGCTTGAACTCCACCTGATAAACCACCTCCGCCTTGAGATGTTAGGTTAGGTGTAGGCATACCTTGCTCTGTGTACTTCATTCTACTAAGAGCTGCAACCTGTGCAAGACCAAATGCCGTAGCTAAAGCAGCGGCAGCTGTACCTCTAGCAGGAGAATCTGGCGTTGGTATAGGCAAGAATTGAGACAGATAAGCCTTAGAAGCAGAAGACGCTGTGTCTGCAAGAGCCATAACTATCTTCAACGCTTTTTCTCTCTGAAATTGCTTCTTAGCTATTTTATTCTGACGCTCTACAAGAGCAGCTTCGTTTCTGGATATCTGTTGGTTGATTTTATCTCTTTCGTCAGCAGATAATTGCTCATTAGCAAGCCTAGATTTGAGCTGGTCATTGAGTTTAGTGGTCTTGTTTTTCTCTATAGCAATCTCTCTGTCTGCCTGAGCGGATAAGATGTCATTTAGCGAAGAAGCTATATTTTTGACCAAATCTGCCTTCTCCCCTATCTTTTTTGCTTGCTCAGACAACTTGAAAAGCCTGTCTAAGTCTAGCTGGTTTTCATTGAAATTAGTAGTAGCCTGAAGGTCTTTAGTCATTTGCTCTGGGTCCAGCGTTTCTGCTAGCTGGTCCGTCACGGTCTTCTTAACTACCTTCCATACCTTTTTACCTTTAAGATTAGTTACTAATACAGCGGAAAGATTTTCGCTTATGCCTTTTGTTTCGATGATATTATCTATCTTCAAAGGCTCTCCTTCAACAAGAGCTTCAAGCTGAAATTGAAGGAACGCTATCTCGTCATTAAACTTCTTTATCTCTTCAGTCGTTGTAGCTGTAGACTCTTTAGTTTCTTCTAGTTTAGATATTTGTTCGTTGTAGTAATCTATTGTTCCAGCGATAATATCACTTCTCTTTTCTTCAGAATCTACTAGCTTAGAAACCTCGTTGTTTAACGAAGCTACAGTCTTAGATATCTCTGCATTTAGCTGATTCTTTCTTGCGTTAATCATCAAAGACCTTTCTTCTTGCTGAGCTATCTGTGAGTTGATATAATCAATCTTTTGTTTAAACCCAAGTTCCATTTCAGCTGCCTGAGCTGCTGTTAATGTAGGAAGCCTTTTTCTTCTTTCTTCTTCTTGAGCCGCAATCTTTTCTGCTCTTTGATTCTCAAGTTCAATTATCCTTTCTAGTATCTTCTCGTTTTCCTCTGCGTTCTTTACATCTTCTCTGGCTATCTCTCTTCTTTTGTCTGTTATAAGTTCTAGCTCCTGAAGTATCTCAAGTTCTCTTTCTCTGCTAATTAAACCTAGCTTAACGGCCTCACCTAAATCTTTTACAGATAGTTTCTGGCGTTCGTATATTTCAGCTCTTTCTTCTTCTGTAAGATTTTCTTTAGCAAGCTCCTTGCGCAACAAAAGAAGCTCTAATCTCTGTTCAAGAATAGACTCTGTAAAGTCTTTAGCAGCCTTTTCTGCTTTAGCACTCTTTTGTCCAAACACAGTCAAAACAGCGGTTAGTGCTTGAAAGGCAATAAGCACACCAGCAGGGCCAATAAGTTGACCAAGAAGCTTATTAAACGCCTCTCGAACACTTCCAGCGTTAGAAACTAAGGCAGCAAATAAGGTTCCTAATTGAGAAATGTTGTTCGTTATAGCAACAATACCGAAAGGTAAATCTGATATAGTTCTACCTAATTCGAACGCAGCAGCACCAGCTAAACCAGCAGACCTAGCTTGGTCCTCTTGTAGTTTATTTATATTTTTTTGCTCCTTGTTGTATCTTTTACCTGCGGCAGTAGCTCTATCATACTGCTTTGCTAAGTCACCAAAGCTCTTGACAGCTCTTCCAGTTTGGTCAGTTATCTTTCCTGTCTTGAGGTCTAGCTCAAATAGTATGGTTTTATTTATGTCGGCCATTGTTGCGTTTTATTAGTTGTTTAGCTTCCTTTAGTGTTGTTGGTAGTTTATTCCCTCCTTTTGCAAAGTCTATATCTGGGTCGCCAATAATCCAGTCAGACTGATTCAAAAAGTCTATTATCTGTCTAAGCATAGTAGTTTATTAGTTCAAAATCAGTTCTTCCATCTTTCAAGCTAGTATTCATAGAGTTGATTCTATACTTTCTTCCATTAATAACTATAATGTCAGACAGTTCTATACTTATTACTTTACCTACAGGAAGCACAGCGGACACTTTTGTGAGCCTGTTCTTCTCGTTGAACACATTTACTATATAGTCATTGTAAAACCTACTGAAAAGTGTTCCTGTAGCGTCAGAATTAGTATATTCGTTACGCTCTACATCAAAATGTATATTGTTAGACGAATTACTATCTATTGTCTTCAAGTTAGTAGGCATATTCAGCGTGCTAGAAGTGGTAATCTCTGTTGTTTCTCCTAACTTTACAAACTTTATATTCTTGTTACCAGACTTAGCGTTGATAAATAACAGTAAGGGCTTGCCTAAGTAAGCTTCCTCGTTGTCATCTACAAAGTACCCTACCTGAATACCAGTATCTACAGATAGATTGTAGCTATCTAGTAGTTTCTCATATTTAGCGTGATGAAAGTTAGGTTCTACCTTATATATCTCTCCATCTAGGTTTTCTGCGTTTGTATATTCATTTCCACCCCACTCTACTTGAGCTATCTGCTGTAAATGCTGTTTGGCCAGTATAGTGCCTGTATCTGCATACTTAAAGAAGATTTCTTTGTATGGTAATGCAGAATTGATGGCAGACTTATTAATATCAACGTATTTGCTGATATCGTGTTCTGTAGACTGGTAGAAAGTGTCTAGTGGTTGTACGTCTATATCTCCGTTATCATCTACATAAGCAACCAGATTAAACATCTTAAATAAACTAGATAAGAAGTCTATAATAGTCATCTCTGGTATCTGCTCTTGTATATTGAATCTATAAGTGTCATCAAAAGACTCGTCAGTAAGACTGTAGGTATCTGTCTGAGCCGTTGTAGTAACGAACTCTAATGAAACATCTGCCGTAACTGGCTGCTCATATACTTGTAATTGGAACGTAAAGTAAGTCCCACTAGTAATTAGCAAGTTGTCAGTAATGGTAAATACCTGCTCTCCAGTAACATTAGACCTTCTTTCATACAGCGTTCCGTTTCTGTTGATAATAAGGTCAAACGGATGGTTGTCATTGTCTGGCGTTACAGTTAATGTTAATGTATCTCCAGCAGAGCCTAGTGTAAAAGTGCTTCCAGTAAAGTAAGAATAGCTACCAGTTCCTGTAAACGGTATGTGTATAATTGTACCGCTAGTGTCTTCTAGTTTGCCTTTCTTTCTGTGACACCACATATACAGATGTTTGATGTCTGTATCTTCTGCTGGGTCAAAGAAACTACCAGAGGCAAAGTTAATGTCTGAATACTCAGACTCTATAGCAGCAATAATCTTATCTAACCTTACTGCATACTTTAATTCATTATACTTCAATCCCTGAACCTTACTGCCTCCAGAGTATAAGTTGCCAGATTGCTCAGACTCTCTACCAGAATCATAGTACAATCTTTGGCTATGGGTAATTAGTGGTAGTGAATATCCATCTTGAGCAGAACCTGCTGCATTATATGAAGTAAGCCTTTTTAGGTTGGCTAGAATACTATCTGGGTCATATTTAAAGTCTATATTAAGAGCAGTCAAAGAAGGCAGCTTATCTTCTCCCAGAATGTCTTTTAACTCTACTACACTACCAAAGAAGGTTAGCCTGTATGCATAGGGTTTATTGTCACGCATATCTACACCATCCAACTTCAGTTTTCCCTTTCTAAACGGAAGGTAGTTAAGCTCTATAGTAGCGTCTTTCCTAGTTCTAGCATCAAAACCATTGTCTATATCATAGTTATAGTAGTGCTTGAATATCTTATTGTTAGGCTTAGAAGCAGGAACAGTAAATTGTCTAGTGAATGTAGTAAACACCCTTGAGATGTCCTTAACATTCTTGATAGACTGAGTGATAGAAACGCTCTCATCATCGAACATTTCTACCCTATCTGTCCCTATGTATAGTTGTATAGACTGCATCTATCTTACGTTTTGAATAGTGTCGTGAGCAAAGTTTACTTCTACCGTGTAATTCACCATCTTGTCATTTAGTGAAGTACGCATTGTAAGAGTGTTTGTTGCTACATTCACAGGAATAACATCACTACCTACAGTCATCCATACTTTCTCCGACAGCAATAGTTGTTTAATTGGCTCGTTATAGTCTTCAGATACGTTTCCTGTGTTCAGTATCATATTCTGACGACCTTTTACGTCAAAATCTCTAAACTGATGGTCAGTTGTTGCATAGCTCTGCGTTGCAATGTCAAGTACATTTGACTTATAGCCATCTTTCTGTACAGAGATTGTTTCTGTAGACTTGCCAGTAAAGTAAAGGTCTTGTAATGCACCAAACTTATTTACAAAGGTTAGTTTGTAAGTGTCGAACTTAGAGCAGTCCATATATCTAACAGAGAAGCTGTCATAGCTAGCATCTGAGTTATAATAAACTCTCACCTCGTCAATAGTAGCTGTAGAAGATGGATAAGCAATCTGGGCACTACTATAGCCGCTAGGTGTAATAGTGTCTGATTCTACTAAAGAACCTCCAGAGTAGTATTTAACAGAACTTACTGCATTGCTAGATGCACTAGTATATACAGGGACTCTAGTTGTTCCAGATTGAGGAATCCAGATAGTAGTATTGCTGATTAAGGCTCTGGTGCTTAAAGAAGAGTTAGCTCCTTCGTCGTAGTAGCCATATCCATCAAATGCAGGAATTGCTGTATCAGAGTTAATCTTAACCCAAGCAGAAGCAGAGCTGTAAGAACCAGTAAATGATTGGTCAATATAATCTCTAACCAACTCAGCTATTTCAAACACCGCTTGACCTCCAACCGCATCTTTGGTTAGTGTATAAGTATTAGAAGCTGGTGTAGACACTATATCTCCCACCCATATCTTTAGATTGAGTGTCTTAGAACCAGAACCTGTCATTTCGTAGTATCTGGGACTTCTTACGTTTGCTTTTATGTTGGTTGCCATCTTACTTTACCTTTATGTTCTTGTGTGTTGATAGTCTGAGATTGAACTCCTTGTCAATATCCTTTAAAATATGTTCTGCTATATCTTCTGTTAGCGGCGTTAGTTGCTTATTAAGCACAAAGTCAACCAAATCAGCTCCTTGATACTTAAAACGCTTTATAGTTCCTCTTCTTTTTATAGTTTTAGCTATAGCAAAAGAAAGTTTCCTAAGGTCCTTTCCGTCTAAGTCTGGACGAACCCTCGCTTGTACCCACTTGTCTAATTCTGTAAGGTTCTTTCCATCTTTACTAACAGGTGGTTGTTTTGTGTTTTGGTTAAGACCAGAGTCTACAGCTCCTAAATACTGAGCTGCTGTTATAGTCAGCTTTCTTTGGGTTGCCTTGTATCTTAAACTTCTTGCAGCAGTACCAGTAGCATTTACATTAGTATCATTCATACGCTGAACAAGGTCATTTACAAACCTTTCACCGTATAACTGAAATAAAGCCTTTAAGTCCGCTCCTAGCATACTGAAATATTATTAGAAACGTCTAGTGTTAGGTCTACTGACCAACCAGCTAACTCATTCTCGAATCTATCCTTAAACGGCTCACATATTGGTTCGCCTACTATCTGGAACCCTTCTCTGTATAGGTCGCCTCTACGGAACTCACTAATCAGCTCATTAGCAATCTGTAGTTGAGTATTGTAAACATCAACCAGATTGGTATCATCTTGTCTATTGCCTTCGTCGTTGCTGTTAAATTCCTTGCTGTAGTCTACTACGTCAATGAATAAGAAGCTTAATGTAAGCCTGATGGTATGTTCAGTCATCTGAGCGTTACCCAGTAGGAAGTGGCTTAGTGGAAACATAGTAGTCTTGTTGAGGTCAACTTGACTGATGTCGCCGAAAGTCACGGTATTAACTATAGGGTTTGCCCTTAGATTAGTCTTTACCTTCTCAATTATGTCGTAGATAGTGGTCATTTATATGCGTCTTTAATTCTCTTGTTCTCTAAATCTGTTTTCTCCTTCTCAAAGGATAGCCATACTAAACACTTATGGATGCTAAGTTTTGTAATTTCATCAAATCTTGTGACATCCCCTCCAGCGAGTGCATAAAGTGATTGATACCAACCCCATTTTGCTCCAAAAACTTGCTCTCTACTTGCAAACGCTCCTCTGGACTCATCTCCTTCAGAGAAGAGGCTATCGTATGTTTTGACAATTTCATCCCTAAACGATAAAAAAAAAGCCTAGCACCTATTGCTACATTGACTGGAGCATACTTCATATACCCAGCATACTTGTCTGTGCCTTCGTATTCTTCTATCTCATAATAATCTCCCTTGCTAGCCGTTATTGGTCTATATAGCACAGCCATTGCTTTATGCATATCTTGGAAGTCATTAATATAGTTGTCTAAGTCAAAGTACTCACCAGAGGTTAAGTTCTGTAGGTCTGGATGCAATCCAAACTCTACCTCAACTCCGTTGCTACCTCTGAACCAGAAACGCTTGATAAGTGGTGTATCTTCATTCAGACACTCAGCCAGTTTATAAATCACGTCGTCAAACATACTAATAGGGAGCTTATAGCTCTCTTTCAGCTCAAGTCCACAGAATATCTCAAGTGCTTTTAAGTTCAGGAACTCCGATGCCGTTTCGCCATCCTTGTCGATGCCATCAAGTACCTTAACGTACTTCTGATACTGCTCTAGTGTAATATCAGATAAGCTTTGCGGTATTCTAATCTGTAGCTTTACTTTACTCATACATATAGATAACCTTTATTCTCTGTTTTGTACCACTATAAGTTTTTCTTATACCACTATAAGATTTATTGATGAACAGATATTATTATTTTGGTTATCTTTATACAGCGAGGATAGCTTATGGTCCTAAACTTCTATAGAGATATAGTTGGTCCAGATACCCTAAGTCTGTGTAATGATTGCGTTGTCTATCCTTTATTGCTTTCGTCGGCCCCAACAACATTCAACTTACCCAGCATTTAATCTGTTTTTAAAGCAATAGGAGGGGCCATACTCTACTTCTTCTAGTCTTCCTTGTAGTATTCTGCCCTTCCCTATAGGTCAGGTCAAATGCGTTTGAAATCATCGAAACGGGTTACTAACACCCAGCCTACCTTGATTTACGTTGAAATCATCGAATCGACCTACTAACACTAGGCCCGCCTCGATTTACGTCCCTAGAGCTCCAGAGCTCGACAGCTGGAGGCCCTCAGAGCTCACCAGAGCGAGCCACAGCGAGCGGCTGGGGTCCTACTCTGTTGAGGCGGTGAAAGCTTCGGAGATTGTTACCTACGCTATCAGAGCCGCATCTGAACTCCAGACACTTAGAAAAAAACCAGCACAGCCGTAGAGCTACTTTAGAAGCCCTCTGCTGGACTTTCTGCGGAGCTCCTATATAAGACCCTAGCAATAGGCGAGAAAGTGGCTTAAAATAAAAAAGCCAGCGTTTCTGCTGGCTATGAGATATAAAAAAAGCGGCCACTAGGGCCGCTCTGGTTTCTGGTGGGCTATTCGTCCCACTCTGGCCAGTCTATGCTGGCTGTATCCTCCTCTGTATATCGGTCTGGCCTGTAGCTGTAGCCGCCGCAGTTATGGCACCACCAGCCCCAGCTATCCAGCTCTAGATTATTCTCAGCTTTGCAGTAGTCGCAGCTGGGCTCAGCGTCTGGCTCTGGGTCTATAGCTGATTTAATTGCTGGCTCGCTCCAGTGGTGGCTATAGTATCCGCCATAGCCGTAGCTGGTCCGCTCGGCCTTGTTCTCGTATCTGGTGCCGCCTAGCTTTCGGACCACCTCGATATTAAAACGTAGCACAGCTTCGAGCTCTGCAATATCTATATACTCCTCTGGCTGGTGGGGTAAATAATAGCCGCAGCTCAAGTTTAGCATAGACAGCTCCAGCCCTCTAGTGGCTAAAGTGTATACATCTGTTAAGCCTCCAGAATCGCACCAGCTCCGCTGGTATTTTCGATTGATGGGCTCCACTGCATTTATAAAACTGTCGGACGCTATGCGGCTGCCCATAATAGTACGGACGCTGTCGGCGTAGCCTCTGCGGTCATTCTGTAGGATATAGCCGCAGTCAGCGAACCAGTCCAGCGAAGCAACGCCAGAACCATCGCAGCCCACCTCCTCATCTACGAACAGAGCCACCTTACAGAAAGGAACAGAGCGTAAAACCTGTAGAGCTATATACAGGCCGCATTTATCATCGCCGCCTACTCCAGCGAAGCGGAGCGTCTGGCTGTCCATCGCGAAAGCTTTGCCGCCTAGCTCTAGGATATGATAGCGGCCCTCTGGAATAATATCGTGCACGCTGTCAAGGTGTGCAGCTATACAAGGGTAAAACTGGCCAGCTGGTGGAGCTCCTTTAGTGGCAAATAAATTGCCAGCTTTGTCGGTTTCTATGGTAGCCCCAGAGCTAAGCAGCAGAGCCGCCATAGTATCGGCCATCGCTTTAGTATTATAGCTTTCTGTCTGGGTTTCTAAAATTGTCAAAAGTGTAGTGTTCATAATAATAAATTAATAGTTAATAAAGTCAGTGTTTATGCGGCCTCGCAGCCGTTTCACTAGATCACCAATTTTTAGTACAGCTCCGCTTCTCCGCTAGTGCATCTTAGCTCATATACTGAGCCTCCATATTCGTTGGCTAAATCTAAATCGTTGGTTAAAATCCCCTGTTCTACGCTGTAGAATTTCCACGTATCCATATATGGGCAGCGGCTGTTTTCTATGCTATTGAACATATCGCAGCTAATAGCAAAGCTGGAGCGGATAGCCTCACCATCTGGATTGATAAATTGTCTGGTGCTATCGTAGCTCTGATATTCTTTGTGATACCAGCCTTTCTCATTCGCCAGCTGTTTATAGGCTTCGATTGTACTATCTGAGCCGTATATCCTATCAAGTACTTTAGAGCCCTTTCTAGTGGTCCACAGCAGAGCTCGGCTAGTCAATCGGCTTTCTGGGTCCAGCGTATAAATCACCTCTACATCTGGGCAGCTGTCTAGGTCCTCGTAGTACTCTCCATAACCTCTCATACAGCTAGAGTTGAGCGAGCCGTTCCCCTCCGCTGATTCCGTATCGTAAACATCTGATATATTCTCGCCTGTCTGGCTGCTATACAAAAACTCCAGCGGCGTATTTGCCGCCTTTATATAATTTACCACAGCTTCAATATGCTGGTCCTGATACATTAGGCCGCAGCAGTCCAGCACATAGCGGACAGCTTTCCCTATTTTCTGGCTCTGGTGCATCTTGCCCCAGTTTTCGCCAGTGGTGCAGTCCTTTAAGGCTGGCTTTCCAGCTGGCAAGAAAGTAGCCGTTTCTGGGTCGTTGAATTTAAAGTCACCGCAGTAGTCTAGGGTCGAATAGTCCAGAGCTCCATTCCCAGAATATAAGTGATTGCATATTGATAGCTCCTTATCAAATCTACGATTCAGCTCGTAGCCCCAGAGCCCAGAATGGTCTATAGCAGAGATAAATAAGCTTCTGCTATCTCTGTGCACCAGTGGGCGGCCGTAATTGTCCTGTGCTAATATCCTACAGCCGTCCGCTGTGTACATCTTATAGCCGATAGTCTTAGAGCCTCTTAATAAAGCTATGCGCCAGTACTGGCTTAGGTCGCTAGGGTCCTCCCATAGCTCTAGGCGGTCAGCGGATACGCTGCACCAGTCTTCAGAGTAGCCGTAGCTCAGAGCTACAGAGCGGCTGAACTCCGCCATCTGATTTACGAATGATTGTTGAAAGTCTAGTGATTTGATTTGCTTACTCATAATAGTAGAAATTTAGATTAGTGAATTTTTAATAGTGTTAGCGTATTTGATAGCGGCCAGCTGAGCCACTAGGATAGGAAAGCCTAGAGCCATCTCTGGAAAGAGCTCGGCTATCTGGCTTAGTCCGTAATGCTGGAGGGCCGCAAATACTACAGCTCCAGCTAGATAATTAAATGACAGCATAGCAGTCAGGGCAAAAATTGTTTTCATTTGTTTCATAATGTACTGATTTTCAATTAGTTAAATGATTTACGGCTGGGCTTCAGTGCGGCAGCCATTCAATAATAGGTATATATAAGGAAATGGGGCTAAATTGCGATATTCTCAAAGAAAGGGCCTATTTTTCCTATATTTTCCAGTAAAAAATGGCGAAATCACTAAAAAATCCTCAAAATCCTATGGAATAAGTCCTAATTATTGCGATATTTGCAAAAATCGAGGCCCAGACAGGCAAAAAAATCGTAGGACAAATAAAACAATCGTAGGTACGATAGTGGACATATATAGGAAACATATAGGACAAAATAGCGGAAAATGGTCCAAAATGGGTCGATTTTCGGCCTCTGGCAAGACCCAGAACGGCCCTGAATGGGGGTCTGATACCCCTCCTATATTAAAGAGGGGGGGTCCTATATTAAAGAGTAACCCTCCTGCATTAAAGAGCCACCCTCCTACGTTAAAGAGCGAACAAAAAAAAGCTGGCTACTTTTCTTCACCAGCTTTTCACAACAAGAGCGTTGTAATGTTCGACAATACAAATATACAGAAAGTATTGTAATTAACCAACCCCTCCTGCATTAAAGGGTCCTATATTAAAGACCCAGTTGAAACAAAGTCCCTGTGGTTTATCTGACCTTGCTTTACAAAAGTATCTAATGCAAGAATACGGAACATTAGGGGCATTCTATTTAAATACACTCCTGCGTCATCGTGAGTTTCTACTGGTAAGTACAGTCTTCTTGCTGTCTTAGTTTCGTATTCAAGCACTTTAAAAAAGTCTATCACGTCTGCGTGCGTTACTCCAAGTACGTTTGCTAATTCTCTGCTTGTTCTAGCTGCTAATAATTTTTCCATTTCTATCGTATTACATACCTGCCTAAACTTCTGCCTTGTACCAAGTATTGCAGGGCATACCTAGTGGCATCTAAAAAGTGATTAAAACTATCTATAGGTTTAGCGTTACGCTCTTGCCATATATAGTTATTCAGCTCTCTAATTATACCGTGAGAGCTACGGTCTACTATTATCTCGTAGTCTTGCATAAGTGCAATACCAGACAAGATAGAGCCAGACTTCTTGATAGTCGGTCTGATGTTTAGGTCCATAGACTTCAACTCTGATATTAGTCTAGGCTCTGAACTATCACAGACAACAAGGTCTATACCACAGAACTGTCTGTTCTTTCTAGCAATCTCCGACGTAGTTAATCCTTTCTGTCCGTAACATTCTCTGACCCACATCGTCTTACTATCTGCATCTACACTAATTTGCACCAGAGTAGTTAAGTCAGTAGAGAAACCAAAATCCTGTCCAAAGCAAGTTAGCTCTGTCTGTTGGTAATCACCTACCTTCCATCTCTTATAGATAGTACCCTCTGCCTTACTCAACCAGCCACCTAGTATAGCGTGCTGGTATTTGTCTGGACGCTTTAGCTTCATCTCTTGTACCTGCTCTATGAACGACTCAGAAAGGTTTTCCTTGTTGTCCATATAGGTAGTATGAATATAAGTACAGTTGCCCTCTTGACCGTTCCAGCCTTCAGGCACTCCTACATTCTGAAACCAGCGTTGGTATATCCAATGCTCCTTAGTGGTAGGGTTAAGAATAAGAATACATCTGTTAGGCCTATCCTGCACCCTGACCGATAAGTCAATCTTATTGAACGTATCCTCATCAATAAGTTCTTCTGCCTCATCGAGTACAAAGGTAGTGATTCCATTTAAGGATTTCAAGGCTGCGGTCTGATTTCCTGATGAAGTTCTAATACCCTTGAAGATAATAGAGTTCTTAGTGGTGAGATTGATAATCTCATCCTTAGTGATACGGAAGTCATCTTGGACACCCATAAGGTCAATCTTCTCTACGAACTCAGGGATAATAGAAGTCTGTGCTGAGGTCATCGTATAACGGCTAAACAGTATCTTATGCCCTTCTTCATAAGTAAGACTCAATAAGAATACAGCTACACCGAAAGACTTACCAGAACCTCGACCACCAGTAACTACAAAGTACCTGCTAGGGTCTTTGAATAGTGCTTGGTATTTCTCATTCAGTTGTACTTGACTCATCCTCTTCTGGAGTTATATCTATTGTAGTATCGTCTGGTTGGTTATTGAAAGAGAAGTTAATAGTAGGTGCTGATTTGCTAGGCGTGTGATTTACCTCGCCCTTCTCCAAATGCTCTAAATACATCTTGATAGCATTTAGCTTTACAGCATCTGAATCCGTAGACTTAATCACCTCAGCCAACTGCTCAAAGATTCCAGCAGCTCCTCCTAGACTTTTGATTGCTACGCTCTCCGCTATCTTAGGAAGCAGTTTCTTCTTAGCATCGTTCATACGAGCTGGCTTTGAAGTAACCTTGCCTCTTAGTTCTACCTTTGACGGCAGTCGCTTGTTATGCTTCCTGCCGTCGGTACTTCTGATTTCATTACTCTTCTGTCGTTTTGCCATAGTTCCTTTTGTATATTTCTCTGTACGTATCTAGGATAGCATCTTGGATGTTGTCCTTTGTGTATATAAAATCACTCTGTCTGTAGTTCTGTCCTTGTCTTATAGTAAGTGCATACCTATTGGTCTGCCTATAATAACCATTCTCTTTGACGGCTTCAGGAATACAGCTAACATAAGTGTGCTTGCTTATACACCAAGACATTTCCTTTATCGGATTCTCACCCTTAGGGCTACCTAGCTGAAATTGATTCTTTTTTATTCTTGGCATTATCTATAGACTCTAGTCTTGATAGCTTTGACCATTATGTTTAGCTTGTCATAAATCTCCTTGAGTTCTTCGTGACTAAGGTCTTCATATAATGGACCGAACATATTGTCAGCAGTTTCCATTAACCTGAACTTAGTTCGGTAGATTTTGTTCTGCTCTATCAACTTGTGTATTCTGTTCTTAAGCAACTCTTCTGTCTTACACGATTCTAGCTCATATAAGGGACTTTCTTGTTCTGGTTGGAACATAAGACTCAAGTCTTCGTAAAGTTCCTTAAACGTCGCCTCACGCATTGCAAATGGGAATATAACACTTAGGTTATGGAGTACGGTACTATGGTCCCTGTTCATAGACTCACCTATCTCTTTATGTGTGATTGTTCCGTTGCTCATATCTCTAGCAACTCTACAATACACCGCTCTGGCATAAGTGTAATGTCTTTTCTGGGTCTTAGTGTCTATACTGTGACCTACTCTGTTCTCAACCTCGTTCTTTAGCATTTTCAATCTGCGATTCATAAATCTCTAGTAATATATCTTTAAAAATTTCTTTACTTACTCTCTTGTACTCTTCAACGGAATAGACCTTCTCTTCTTCGTTCTCAGCCTCTGAGGCTGCTTCATCGAACCTACGCTCGATAGTTTCTTCTATCTTCTCTATTGCTCTGTTGATTCCGTGACAAACTAAATACTGCTCCTTATCTTGAAAGTAGATTAGAACCTCATCGAAGATGTCTAGTTCGTTGTTCAACAGCCAATACATAAGCGTAGCTATGTAGAAGTGGTCGCCTGTTTCTTTTTCGTTCTTGCCGTCGTATTTAAAGAGTTCTTCGTATAACATTATTATTGATTAGGTTATTTGAGTCTGGCGTAGTGAAGTACTGCTTGTACACCTCTATACCTTGAGCAACTTGATTCTGACCTAAATCCAGAAACTCGCTGCTACAATCAAATATACCAATATCTTTTGTATTCTTGTCTATAACCAAGAAGATAAACTCTGTAGCTCCGAAGATGTGCATATACAATGCAGCTTGCAATGCATACATAAATTTCTTTGCTGACCAGTAGAAGTCCTCTCCATCCGTACCTATACTGCTTGTAGTCTTTAGGTCAATGATTGTAGTACCATCGTTACTCAAGGCATCTGCCTTTGCTCTGAAAGGTAGTCCATCAATCATATCAGCACCAGCAACTTCGTACTTACAGTTTTCTAATAGAAAACTTGCTTCGTTGTTAGTCTTGACCGCTTCGGCTATCCAGAAGGCTGACTCCATCTCTGATTGAGTATAAACCATCTCTGAACCTAATTCAGCTGACGCTTCCTTAAATTCCTTTCTAGCTTTAGTTCCTTCTAGTATAGTAAGGTCTTTTACCTTGTGAGGCTCAAGCACACATAAGTGTACAAGACGACCATCTCGAAGGGCTTGGCTATTCTCAGACTGAACCAGAGAAGCCTTGTAGGCTTTAGGTGACTGGATTAATTTCTTTAGTGACGAGCTGCTTAAAGCGTGCTTGCCTAGATGTCCGTAGTAGTACGAATCATCTTGCATCTTCGACAGCAGCGTCGGCTTCGAAATCTGCTCTCCGTTCAATAGTGTTATCTTCATAGGAATATAGTTCTTGTTCTAATTCTTTTACTTTCTCTTTTAGTTCAATCTCGTTAATCAAACGCTTTCTCATATATTCATCGTAAGTGTAACGCTCCAGCCTAAGGTCAGTTACATAGAAGACGATATCTGTGACAGCTTTGCTCATAGATATTAGCTTAGAGCTAGGTTTCTTTTTCAGGGCTTCTGCTATAGACCCAGCAAGCTCTAATATAGCTGCATCATACACAAGGTCTTTTTGATTTTTAGCTAGTTTGTCTATCATTTCTTGTTTCTATCTCTCCAAGTTACATAGCACACAGCTAATCTTTGGTCTTGACGTTTGTACTCTACGACCATAGTTTTGTCTGACATACATCTGCTAACAAACTCTTCTTGAGTTTCATTAGCTGTTGGTTTTGGTAATGGCATCTTGTTGTGATTTTTCTATTTCTAATTGTAAGTTCGCTAACGCTCTCCAAGCTACTTTAGCAGAGTGGAGCACTCCGTCATCGTCAATCTCACCTGCTTGAATAAGGTGACGTGCTAAAGCATCTAAATGGTCATTGGACTTATCTCTATCCCAAAACAAAGGTTTGTCTGGGTGATGCTGCTGGTTACCTGCCCAAGAGCATCTAGCAACCTCCATAATAGCATCAGGAAAGTACTTGAGTACGCCAGAGAATACTGGCTTCTGTTTTCTAGTAGATGGCATTATCAATCTGTTGGATTAGATACCTAAGTTCCCAATGCTCAAATCTACCTGAGATTTCTTGCTTGTAGGTCTTTAGTTTGACATCGTACAAGTTCTTGTCATTCTTAACGTCCTTCGGAAGCCGAGTGACTTTAACATCAATTTGCATAGATTACATTTTAAATTCTATACGAAGATAGGAACAAAATGTGAATAACACAAATTACTTTAACAAAATGTCAGCATTTTTGGTATGAAAGTAGCCAACGTCTTTAGTAATGAAGTTGTTGTTGGCGAACTGCGTAGTCTTAGGCATATACCTAACTTCCCAGAAACCATCGTGTTCAAGCATATTAAACCTAAAGATTCCTTTGGGTGTGCTGTTGATGTAGATAGGAACGTCTAGGTGTTTGTTACATTCATTGACAACAGCATCGTACTTCTTCTTTTCGACCATAAGGTCGTCATAGTGCTTATCCCTGCATTTAAGCTCTATACGGTGTCTTGTTGCTGGAGAATAGCAATCCCACCTGCTAACGGGATTCTTAGCCATCAGCAGGTCTGGGTATGCATTCTCTTTTAGCCAATCAAATAGCTGTTGCTCTTTACTGATACGAATCAAAATATTGTTTCAGTTGGTCATAGGTTGACTTCAAGCAGGGTCCGCAAGAAGTAATCTTCTTATTGGTTTTAAATACCCTGTTGTATATTCCAATAAGCCTTACCTTGTCTGGTCCAGAAATGGTTGACATAGGGTTAGAGTAGAAGTCCACCAGAAAGTCATATTCATCCTTACGCAAACACTCTGGCTTATTGTAGGGAAATATCACATTCAATTTTTTTCTCCTATCATCGCATCCGCAGTCTTTTCCTGCTAAGAACTCAACTGCTGCTTTGATTCCTGTGGCTTCAGTAACCTTTTCAATGCTGTCGCCCAAGCCCTCTGATGCGGCATTGTAGTTCGCCTTCCATTCCGAGAACTTCTTGTACTCTTTAGTACGCTTGTCCAAGTTTTCATAGTACTCTTGATTTTCTTCGTATTTACTAATACTATCCATAGTTTTATATTAAGTGATAATCTCCGTTTTTAAAGTCCTGCCAGTCCTCACCGAACTTCTTTTTCAATATCTTCTTGTTCTCCCTCATTGAGTTGAATATGCTAGTCAAACTAATTCCTGAGCCGTTTGCTATATCCCTTAGGCTGTAATCGCTTTTAAGGTACTTCTCAGACAATATCCTGTCGTACCTATGCCAAGTCTTCATCTCACCCTCAATCCTCGTTACAAGCGTCTGAAATGCAATCTCCATAGCTTCATCAAAAGCACCCTCCATCATCTCAGTATCTATAGCATCATCCTCTCTGACTTCATACCAAACAAACTTTTTCTCTGCACTAACATACGTTCGGTACATATTCTTGAGGGTGACGTATATAAAGAAGCGGTTTACCTCGTCGTCTTTGTACATTATTCTACCTTCGTCTTTGATGTACTTATTCATACGCAGGTACATAGACTGTACTATATCTTGAGCTGTGTCGTAGTCGCAGCCGAAGCCAAGTACCATACTAATCCACAGGTTGTGTTTTCTTGCTAAGAGTTCAAGCATTGTATATTTAATATTATTCCGTCGCTTTCTCCGTAGTACTTTTTTACTCCGTCCATTGCGACTACGTTCTGGTCCCTTTCCCATAATACACCTTCTAGTGCGTCAAACAACGCTTTATTTAAATTATCGTGTAGGTCTGGTTTAGTTACCTTGTACTGAATATACGAAGAATTTTGTTTATACTTAGGCATACTCTTAGGGTAAGCAAACACATAATGAAGCTGAGTGACCGCTATTGGGGTGTCCGCCTTAATACAACAAAAGCCCTCAGGGAGTTGTTCCCTGACGGCTTCTTGAACTTGTTTCTTATAGTCGGTAATCTTCTTAGGCTGATAAGTATGCCCTCGTTTGGTTACTCTCACCGACTGGTGCGGTATTGGCTTTAGCGGTATGTTTAGCTTTATTTCCACCTATTATATCAATTATATCTATATCATTGTCGGCTATCTCTGGCAACGCTGCGTTATTCACAAAGAAGCTAAAGTTGTCGAAGCTTCTGCTTCTACTAGCCTTACACCTAACATTCATTAAGCTAGGGTCTGTTTCGTTTCGTTCTATCAATATCTGGGTTTCTGCCTTCTTCTCTAACGCACTACCTAAGTGGCCAGTAGGTTTAGTAGAACCCCAGTTGCTGTGTATTACAGTAATGATATGGATGTTGTATGTTTCAGTCCAATACATCAACTTCTGTACCACAGCATTAGCCTCGTCTATGTTGTTAACATCATTGATTAGGTCGGCTATACCATCAATGATTACTACGCCTAAATTGTCAGCGTACTTTATCTTATAGTCTATAAAAGCTAACCTTTCTTTAGGGTTCTTGCTTCTAAGTCCGTAAGTCCTGTAACAGCTACTGTCCACTCCAGACATCTGTAGTGGTCGCTTAAAGACACGCTGGGCGTGAAAACGTCCTTGCTCGGTGTCAAAGTGAAATAAACTCTTGCCATCTCTATGTCCTTTTATAGCTCCAGTAAACTTACTAGAATTACCTCCTAAGTAAGCAGCTGATAATAAGCTAACTAAAAAAGTCTTTTTGTGTTTAGGAGCCGAGTAAATAAAACTAAAGTTACCATAGGTTCCTATAGGTGTAGGATAAGACTTAAATCCGTCACCAGTCTTGTACGAATGTTCTTTGTAGCTTATAGCTACTGGAGGGTGTTCTATCTCTTCATTAGGGTCAATATAGCACTCTTCCTCCATCATCTCCATAAGGAGGATGGTTTCTTCCTGTTTTTCCGTAAGCATTGTTGTTGGTTTAAAAAGGGGCCGAAGCCCCTTGTATTAGTCCACTATTCTCTTCTTTAATAACAACTCGTATCTTCCAAAGCTCTTCTTGTAGAATGTGACCGTCTTGGAGCGTCTTCCTTTAGACACCCTAAGGAAATCTTCTCTATTGTCAGCAGCGTTCCCTATAAAGATATTGTTGTAAGAATTGTCTAGCTTATCTCCGTTTAGATGTCTAGCTAGAGTGTTTTTCTTTATAAATGAATCCCCGTACTTTCCATAAGCCTGAAGCCTATGAACGTGAACTTGTCTGTATATCTCTTCACCGCTCCTTACGAACTTAAAGGTGAAGTACTTATACCCATCTTTACTGATTGAGGTCTTAACGGCATCTCCGTTCTTGTCTAATAATATCCCTGACTTAGTAACGTGATATCCCTTTCTGTGAGCCTTCTTTAAGGCTAGTGTCTGTGCTGAAGTTTTCATACTCTCGAATGTTATGTCTTTGGGGGCCGAAGCCCCCTTTGACTGGTTTATTTAAAATGGTAGGTCACTAACATCTTCTGTTACTGATGCTGGCTGTGCCTGCTCACCTGAAAGTACAGCAGTTACAGTACCGTCGGTCCAGACAACTTTGCCATTTCCAACGTAGTTGCGTTGCGTTTTTGCTTGACGCTCTTCTTTTGACTGAGTATCATAAACAGATACGTTGTCACCAAATTGGCTAATCTCGTCATTAACCGTTAGGGTAAGGTCGTAGTACGTTCCTTTTTTCCCTTTGATAACCTTAGACTTGTCTAACTTGTCTAGGTTTAAACTGTAGCGAATGATTGCTCCCATAATTTACTTAATTAATAATTGTTCTACTTGTTTACTTACACTATACTTCTGTTTAATCTGCTCCATAGTCCCTCCGTTCTGCAGGTACTTCTTTGCAGATTCAAACTTCTCTCCTGATTTAGGTAAACTTTCCTTTACCTTCTTAGGCTCTGGAGCAGCCTTTCCGTGATTGTTTGTTGCATCAGCATCTTTGGTATCGTCAATCAAGAACAGACCATTTAACGCATACTTTCTGGCGTAGCTACTAGCAGAGCCAAAAGTTTGTGATAGGTCCATACCTTTCTTGTCGACATCAATTCCTGCCTGTGCAGTAGTTTCAGCTAAAGTTCCGTCACTATCCCAGACGGAAGCTCTAGCCTCAACAAACAAAACACCACCGAGTTCGATTACAGTATCACTCAACTTTAACGCAAGGCCATACTTAGATAGTAATGGCTTTACCGCTTCCAAGATGTCCTCTTGATTACGGTAGTTGTACTTACCAAAGCCGTTGAACTGATTTTTTGGGGCCTTCAACTGTGTCTGCACAGCAGATAGCCTCTCTCTGAATGTTAATGATTCTGTTGACATATCGTATGATTTTTAACAAATATAAACATTATTTTCTATCTTCCAAATTCTGTTGCCATCTTTTTTGGCGTAATATCTCTTCCTTGCGCATCAAGTAGTCTTGTCTCCAACCCGTTATCAGGTTGAGTTTTTTTGATGTCCAATCTTCCACGAGTTCTTGCTTCTTGCTCATAAGCGTCTTTAAGTTGTTTAAACAGGGTTATTACTGGAGAATCCATAGTCTTAGTAAATTAAAGATTACTGATAGTATGGCTATAACGAATGTAGCGAATATAGCCATAGTCCTTACTTCTTGTCTGTCGGGGTTTCTCCCCTGATTACTTCTGTAGTTTCTTTTCATTGTATTGTTGATTTATAAGTGCAAGCTACAATATGTAATTGACATACACAAGTTGTGCACAAAAAAAGAGGCCGCTTTTTAGGGCGACCTCTCGAATCAACAACAGATTCAGGAAAGAAAGGAAATTGTTACCAAAGGTATATAGAAGGGGGCCTCATTTCGTCAGTATCAAAATAAACAGTTTCCCTATCGAAAGCAAATCTCTGAACCCCTTGCTCCATAAGCGAACGAACGAGTTTAAGACGCTTCTTAGGTCCGACACACCTAATCCGAACAGCTTTACCGATGCGGTGAGGGTTATCGCTAACCAAACCAAGCTTATCAGCAATGTATTTAGATGTGTAACCGAGTATAACATTTGGAATGTATGTATAATAATGTGCAGCTCTATCTAGTGCTACTACAGGTTCTCTCTCCATAAACATATAGCCAGACCCTTTCTTATCAGGTGAATCAAACATAGACCACCTTAACACCTTCAGTCCTTCTCTATCTAGCTCTTCTTCTTTTGTCATCTCTTTAATCTTGGGGAGGTTGGTCGCACCAGAATCCAAAATAGTTTAACTCCTCCCCTTGACTAATTAACTAACTAAAAATCTACCATTATGAATGATGATTCAAATATACAAGATTCCTGTATATATTCCTACCATATTATAGTTTTATTTTCCATTTAGGGGGTGTTTGGTACTTTTACTTGACTTTATCAAAAAAAAGTAGTAACTTCGCCTTCACTATGTGGCTTGCCAACGAAATGAGCCGCACTAAAGCGGCTCGAAAGTTACTAGTAGTGTAAGGCCCTAATTATGTTCGGTAATCCCACCGAGCCTTAGTTCCCCTAATATCGTAGTGAGTGAAAGTATCATAGCGTCCTAGACCGCCTTCTTTCATTAGACCGACCTCTATTAAGAAATCTATAGCGTCAGCTACTTCATCTGGTGTTACTCCGTCTATTACAACGTCAGCTGCTTTTCCTCCTAAGTGTTGGCTGTTTACAGCTCCGCCTACACTTCTGTTGTACACAGGACTTCTGTAGGCACTATTGATGGTTATAGGCGCACCAAAGTGCGCTCTGAGTACTTCTAGGTTATTAGCTACTTCTATTACGTTGTTAAGCACCTCAAACGGCATTTCACTACCGTCTGTGCAATCAAACTCGTCTTTACTGAAGTGTGCTGTTAATTTCATTTCTTATCGTCCTTCATTGACGTTCCAAAATAGTACCCGAAAATTGAGAGACTAACGCCTTCTACAATCCCGATTAAGTGGTAAAAAAGTTCCTTGTTAGTTTCTGGTATATCTAATGCTAGTATAGCCCAGATAATCACTCCAAATGCTCCTAGACCTACTAACCCTGTTATATTAAAGAGCCAATCTTTGCCTCCTGCCTTAGCAACCTCAACCTCTCTACTTCTTGCAGACTCTCTATCTGATACTTCTGCTTTATAAGCCTCTAGGAGTGCATTGTGCGCCTCTTCTCTTTCTTCTGGTGTTAGAGTATCATCTGTGTCTATAACCTCCTTTAAAACGCCTAAAACACCGCTCTCTGGCAATAGTCCTCCGACCTTGCCTAGTAGCTTACCAACTTTAGTTTCTTTAAATGGTTTCTTACTCATTGATTTTCTCGTTTAGTCTTGCTATGTCTTTTCTGATTCGTTCCCTCTCTAACTTAAAATCTATCACCTCTGATTCTAGTGTTCTAATATCAGGAAATACATAGGTATTCTGATTGAACCTTAATCCTGATATTTCATCTTCATTAGTAGCTATTCTGTTCTCTAAACCAAAGTATAGATACACAGCAGTACCTACTCCAATAACAATCTGTATAAGCCACTTGATGTTAATGGATAAGCTACTGTCATCATTTAGCTTTGGACTTGTCATCTACTTTTTAATCGGTCATTCTCTTTCTCAAGGAACTCTACCTTAACCCTCAATGCATTTACTTCAGCAGTAAGT